>Ga0190303_1000755_pt1 | contig 13403 bp, 12 predicted proteins | sample 48700701_MG_FD_161672 | JGI IMG/M metagenome (GOLD analysis project Ga0190303, IMG submission 161672) | Hydrothermal vent sediment bacterial communities from Southern Trench, Guaymas Basin, Mexico - 4870-07-0-1_MG | ecosystem: Environmental > Aquatic > Marine > Hydrothermal vents > Sediment ...
AGAGTTGGAACACATTACTTTCCCTCATCCTAAAGTACAAGAACAGCTTAAAGATTTTACCTTCATTAAAATAGACTTGACAGATAACAGTGATGATGATAAAGCACTTTTGAAAGAGTTTGAACTGTTCGGAACACCCAATATCATTTTCTTTGGAAAAGATAATAAATACATAGCAGAGAAAAGCTTGACTGGTTTCATAAAGCCTGAAGTATTTGCTGAACATTTAAAATCAATTGTGAAATAAATACTATTTTTGTAAAGGCAAGGCATGCCTTGCCCCTACATTTTGGGTATAATACAAAAATCATTGTGGAAAACCACAACACATCAATAGAACGGAACAACAGATGCAAAATACAGAAGAACAAAATACAGAAAATCAAACTACAACAGAAAAAATCAAAAATAAACAGATCAATATCGGTGAGATAAACACACTTAAAATAGAGCGTGATACAGACTTTGGTTACTACCTAACCGCAGAAGATTACAATGAAGTCCTGCTTCCCAACGTGTATATTATGGAAGATGAAATGCCTATGGGTTCACTTTTAGATGTTTTTGTCTACACAGACTCGGAAGACAGACCTGTGGCCACTACAAAAATGCCTTATGCAAAACTAGGTGAGTATGGCTACTTTACTGTTGTCGACTATAAAGCGTATGGAGCTTTTATGAACTGGGGACTTCCTAAAGATCTTTTTGTGCCGCTTTCCCAGCAAAAAGAGCATTTTACTATAGGTAAAAAGTACCTTTTGCGTGTTTGTTTGGATGCTCAGACAGGAAGACTTTACGGGACTCAGAAAATAGGAAAATATTTTAACCGCGATATGAAAGGTTTGCATCAGAATAAAGTTTTGGATGTTATTGTACTGGCTCCCACGCCACTAGGGTATAAAGTTATTGCTGACAATCAGTATGAGGGTATGCTTTTCTCCAATGAGATCTTTGAAAATATCAAAGTAGGTGATCGCAAAAAAGTGTATATTAAAAATGTAAGAAAAGACTTTAAATTAGATCTTTCTTTGCAACCAATAGGGATAAAAGCAAAGATAGATGAAGCAGAAGATATAGTGATCCAATTGCTTAAAGAGGCAGATGGTGCCTTGCCTTTTACCTACAAGAGTGATGCGGATGAAATAAAGAAAGTCTTTAGCATGAGTAAAAAGAATTTTAAACGTACATTGACAGAACTTATAGATGAAAAAAAGATAGAACTTTTAGACGATTCTATTAAGCTTTTGTAAACTTTTTTGCTATACTGAGAAATTAATTATACGAAGGATAAAAAATGGAATTAAGAGATCTACTTAAAATTGGTGCAGAGATCATACATGGCAATAGTGATGACTCTACCTCAGGTTTGGATATAGGAAATATTATTAATGCATTGGAAAATATACTTAGCAATGGTAAAGGAAGTATTGATCTTGGTGGAATTTTAGCCAGTCTCACTAAAAATGGTTTAGGTGAAATTGTAGGTTCATGGCTTGGAAACGGTACAAATAAATCAATTTCTCTTGAACAGATAATTGAACTTTTAGGATCAGATAAAATTGCTGCATTTGCAGAAGAGCTTGGCTTAACACATAAAAGTGCTGCATCTGCATTGGCAGAAGCAGTACCCCCTATGGTAGATCAGGCAACTTCAGGAGAAGGTTCCATTCTTAATGAAATGATGGGTGGATCTACTGATCCTATGGAAATGCTTAGCAAGATGTTCCGTTAGCAGGGGGTTTCCCCGCTAATTAATAAACGTATTGGGATATTTGGTGCGATATATCTTTCTTTTTTTACTTCCCTTATTACTTCTTTCAAAACCATTCAAAGTAGCTACTTATAATGTAGAAAATCTTTTTGATGCTCAAATTCAGGGTACGGAGTACAATGATTATACTCCGGGAAAACATAACTGGAATAAAAGAATGGTGGATATAAAGCTTAACCATACAACTGAAGTGATCTGTGATCTGGATGCAGATATTTTGGGCTTACAGGAGATAGAGAACAGTATCATTTTTGAGGCACTTCTTAAACGCTTAAAAAGGGTGGGGTGTGAATACCGTTACTCTGCCATTACACATAAAAAAGGTGCTGCTATTCAAGTTGCCCTGCTGTCACGATTTCCTATCACAAACAAAAAAGAATTACAGGTTTCTTATGCTCCGTACACACGTAATATTTTGGAAGTTGAAGTAAATGTTCATGGAAAACCTTTAACAGTTTTTTCAAATCACTGGAAGTCTAAAAGCAGGAAAGGGTTTGAGAGTAAACGTATAAAGTATGCCAAATGTTTAGAAAAGAGAATTCTCTCCATGCCTAAAAATAAAGAATACATTATTTTAGGTGACCTGAACAGTAATTATAATGCACATTTAACATTGAAAGAAAGACTTGATGATAGTGTTGGCGTGACAGGTATTTCAAATATTTTACAAACAGTAAAAGATAGAAAACTAATACAGAAATATGAAATTTTACAATTAGGTAAAGGTTCACACTATAATACATGGCAAGAGTTACCTTTTAAAGACCGTTGGAGTCATAAATATTATGGTAATAAAAGTACATTGGATAACATTCTACTTCCTTCTGTAATGTTTAACGGAATAGGTTTTGACTACGTAAATGACTCTTTTTCAGTATTTAAAGCACCATACCTTTTTACAAAAAAAGGGTACATTAATTCCTGGCAATATAAAAATGGAAAACATTTAGGAAAAGGTTATTCCGATCATCTTCCTGTGTATGCATTTTTAGATAGTAAACCTTATGTATCAGACAAATACAAAATGAAAGCCAGTAAAATAGTTAATAAAAATATTGAATATCTTTACCAAGTTGACTCGTTAGAGCAACCCATAGAACTGAAAGATGCGGTTGTTGTATTAAAGCGAGGTAGATATGCTGTAGTAAAACAGACAGCAAATGGACGAGGTATTTTTCTGTATGGTTCTGTGAATGGACTTAAAGAGGGCATGAAATATGATCTACTGGTTCAAAATATCACAAGATATAAAGGATTAAAAGAAATTACCAATCTAGTAAGGCTGAAAGAGAAAGGAACAGTTGATCTAAACATTTTTTACGGTTCATTAAAAGAGATGAGACAAAATGAAGTTGTAAAAGATCTTGTTGCTGTTTATAAAAATAGAAATTTATATATAAATGGCAAGAAAGTCCCCGTATATTTTAAAAATAGAAAATTAACACCTAAAAATGATTCAAAGCTAAAGATACACTATGCACATCTTGGATATTATAAGAAATTACAGCTGGTTATTTACAGCAAAAAAGATTTTACTATATTGGAGAAATAAATGGCGTACTATACTTGGATATTGGCATTTCATGTTATGAGTTTTACCTCTTGGATGGCAATGTTGTTTTACCTCCCAAGACTCTTTATTTATCATCGTGAACATTCAGATAATGTTGAATTTGGGGAAGTTGTTAAGATACAGGAATATAAGTTATATGCATATATAGGTGTTCCTGCAATGTGGGCCACAATTATCTCCGGAAGTGTCATGCTTTATTTGAATCCGGGTATTTTTCAAAGTGGAAGCTGGATGTATATAAAACTTTTTTTTCTGGCTTTTTTAACTGCGTATAGTTTTTCACTGAACAGTATTCGTAAAAAACTTATTGATAACCCGGAATATAAAAGTGGGAAATATTTTAGATTTTATAATGAAGTTCCAACTCTTTTGATGATTGCTATAGTCATTATGGTAGTTGTTAAGCCATTTTAAGACAAATAAATCATAACACTAAATAGTTTTGTGTTATAATAACAAAACTTTATACACAAGGAAAGAAAGATGACATTACCAGTACTACCGTTTAAGATACCTGAAATACCACTACCCTTTGATATTCCTGCATTGATGCACCCACCGATCGCACACTTTATTATTGCTTTACCAGTGATAGTACTTTTACTGGAAATCATTAATCTTATTGCTAAAAAAAGAGCTATAGGTGTGACATCGTTCTTTTTATTGATCTTAACAGTTGTTGCTGCTATTGTAGCATTCTATACGGGAAGTATAGATGGAAAAGCTGCCTGGGATATTTTAAGTCAGGATGGGCAAACAGCAGTGAAAGCACATAAACTTTTCGGTACTTATCTTATGTTGGCTTCTGTTGTTGTTGTACTGTTCAAGCTCTTTTCTGTCATAGTGCAAAGAGGATTAATGAAAGCACTTTATTTTCTTGTATTGATTATATTTGTTGCCGGAATTCTTAAGCAGGGTAAAGAGGGTGGAGAGCTTGTCTATACTTATGGTGCAAACGTCAAGCTCGTAAAAACTATGGATGGCAAACTGTTTGATTGTCAAGATGACCTGAGTGATTATGTGGCAGAAGAGAAAGAGGCTGAAGAAGAAGCTGCTGCTGCAAAAGTTGAAGAATCTAAAAAGGTTGAAGAACCTGCAGTAACTGAAAAAGCAGTTGAAGCAGTTAAAGAAAAAGCTGCAGAAGTAAAAGAGACAGTAGAAGCTAAAACAGCAGAAGTTGTGGAATCAGTAGAAAAAAAGGCAGATGAAGCAAAAGAAAACATTACATCTACAGTGAAAATTGCTACAGAGACAGTAGAAGAGAAAACTGAAGAAGTAAAAGAAGCAGTTGCTGAAACAGTAGCTAAGGTTGAAGCCGCAACTCCTGAAATAGAAGTTGTACCTACTGAAGAGGCTCCAAAACCTGAAATAGCAATACACTAAAGAATAAAATATTCTTTAGAGCCCGCCATCTCTGGCGGTGCTGCGACTTAATAGCCTATCTAGCGTTATTTACTTTTTAAATTTTGTAACCTTCTCTATATAAGTTTTATTTAAGTTATTAAAAAGTACAATTTATTAAGTAACAGGATACAACGTTTAAGTTACAAAGCCAAACTTGTTGTGAAGCAAGGACGGAAAGTTATGGGTCTCTTTTTTGGAGATCGCCAGACCGCCAATAAATTTTGCTAGAGTGTTATTTTTCACTCTAGAGTGTTACTATATACTTATTTTAAAGGAGTTTATAGTGTCTCGATTTATGAAAAAAGTAATAAAAATAGTCCTTCTTCCCTCTCTTATTTCCAGTTTTGGTTTTGCTATTGAAATAAAAAATCTTTCAGTAGCAGTAGATGTGGCTGGAAAACAAAGAATGTTTACACAGCGTATGTTGAAAGATTATGCGATGGTGGGACTGGAAAATAATTTTGGAAATCCAAGTGAAGATCTTAAAAAGATAATGGGGTCATTCGATAACCATTTGCAATCACTTAGAAAATTCAATAAGGATAAAGCAACTGAAGGTAGTTTGGCAAAAGTAAGAGTACTTTGGGATCCTGTTCAGTCAGCATTGAATGAAGCACCAAGTAAAGAAAAAGCAGGAAAAATGCAAGAAGACTTGGAAGCACTGCTTAAACAGTCTAATGAAGCTGTTGGTCTCTTTGCCAAACAAACTGGAAAGGCATCTGGAGAAATCATTAATATTTCAGGACGACAAAGAATGCTTTCACAGAGAATGGCAAGTCTCTATATGTTAAAAGTGTGGGGGATAAATGACCCTCAATTTAAAATAAAGATGACCAAGGCTATGGATTTATATAGAGCATCTCTTGAAAAGCTTAAAAAATCAGATATGAGTAATCCTGAAATTACAATATTATTAAATAGATCCGGGAAAGCATTTAGATTCTTTGAAGTCATGAACAAGTCAAGCTCCAAGTTTATTCCAACATTAATTTATAAAAAGTCAAATGAAATGTTAAAAGATATGAATACGGCAACTGGGCTTTATGCCGCGCAAGAGAAGTAGGTGTGGAGTTGATGATAAAAAAAATAAAAATGAGTTTAGCAACTATTTCGTTACTTGCAACCTCAGGCTCAGCAATTGAAATAACTAGTCCTACACATGCTGTTGATATAGCAGGAAAGCAAAGAATGTTTACTCAGCGTATGTTGAAAGATTATGCGATGGTTGGTATGGGAAATACTTTTGGTAAGCCAGAAGAAGATCTCAAAAAAATATCTGTTGATTTTCAGGAGCATATGGTATCACTTGCAGCTTATACTAAAAGTGATGAAGTTAAAAAGAGCATAACAAATGTTGAAGCCCTTTGGACGCCACTTAAGAAAACACTTTCTGAAGCACCAAGTAAAGATAAGGTTGAAAAACTTCAAGTTGATCTGGATGCACTGCTTAAAGCAGCAGATGATGTAACAAAGCTTTTTGCAAAAGAATCTGGGAAGGCATCAGGTGATACTGTTAATAAAGCAGGACGACAAAGAATGCTCTCACAAAGAATGGCAAGTTTGTATATGTTGAAAGTATGGGAAGTAGAGGATCCTCAGTTTAAAACTAAACTTGACGATGCAATGAAACTTTTTAAGACTTCATTGGCTGAGTTGGAGGGGTCAAGTTTGAATACAGATGAGATCAAAGCACTTTTAGCCAAAGTAAAAAGATCATTTATGTTCTTTGAAATGATGAGTAAGTCTAAGTCCAAGTTTGTTCCAACGCTGATATATAAAAAGTCAAATGATATTCTTGCAAATATGAATAGTGCAACACAAAAATATGTTGCTTTAGAAACCAAATAAAGGGAAGTAAAATGAAAAATAAAATGATTAAAAATATAAGTATGGTAGCAGTGACAATATTTGCATTATCCGGAGTAAGTATGGCAGCACCTTCTTCAGATGAAAAAGTGGTAGCAGATACAGTAAAATTGATAGATATAGCAGGTAAACAAAGAATGCTTTCACAGCGTATTGCTAAAGATTATCTCTATGCAGGGAAAAAAGTAGCACCGGCTAAAGCAAATAAACAGTTAAAAGCTTCTCTTGCAGAGTTACTTAGTGCACATAAGACATTAGTAGAATCTATTAATGATCCGGATATAGCAAACCTTCTTGCCTTTGTTGAAATGAGTACAGAAGACTTTGAAAGTACGGCAAAAGAGGATTTCACCATTGATAATGCACAATTGGTTATCGATTTAAGTGAGTCTATGCTTGAAGGTAGTCAATATGTTGTTGATTCACTTAAGGAAACAGTGAAGATCAAAGAGTCTCAGGTCGTAGGTCAAGCAGGTAAGCAAAGAATGCTTTCTCAACGTATTGCCAAATATTATATTGCTTATCAGGCAGGGATCAAAGATAAGAATACAGTTGATCAAATGAAAGCAGCAGTAGCAACATTTAGTGAATCTCACGCAGCACTGATGGCAAACTCTGCAAATACACCGGAGATTAATAAAAAGCTAAATGAAATTGACAGACTTTGGAAAATCGTATATAAATTCTATTTGAATATTGAAAAAGGTGGATTACCACTAATTGTTTTTAATACGACAGATAATATTACAAAGAAAATGAATAAGATTACAGGACTTTATGTAGAGTTATATAAATAAGGATTAGAGATGAAGAAAATATTTTATATTTTTCTTCTCTTTCTTGGAGTAACACTTTTTAGTGAAGCTGCAACAAGAGGAGATATAAAGGTTATAGAAGCCTCTGAAAACATTAGGTATCTTAGTCAAAAGATAGTTAAAGATTACCTTTTTTTCTATAAGAATCAAAATAGATCAGAAGTAAAACATGGGTTGAACAGAGCATTGTCCAAGATGACTGATGACTTCAGAATCATTGCAACGACAACAAAAGATGGAGATACTAAAGATATTCTTGAGTTTCTGGCATATAGTAAAGATCAGATAGAGCAGATATTTAATGGAAATTCAGATAAAGAACAAGCAGCATTGATGCTTGACTATAGTGAAACATTACTTGAAGGGGCAGATTCTATTGCACTTGCACATAAATATGATTTTTCTGAAGAAGAGCGTATGCTGATGCTTACAAAAAAGATAGAATATCTTTTGGAGAGAGTAACCAAATATTATATGGCAATAAATGTAGGCTTTGATACTCCTACAAACAAAGAACAGATGAAAGATACAATGATAAAAATTGAAGAAAGTCTGGTAGAAATATCTTTGTATGACTATCCAAAAGAGATGAAAGAGTTACAATCGGGTATCAATAAATCGTGGCGGATAAATAGCATGTTTCTTAATAGATCAGAAACGTTATTCATTCCAAAGCTTATGTTTGGTTCAATTGATTTTTTGGAAAACAGTATTTCTGAATTAGCACTGTATCACAGTAAAAACCAATAAAGAGGAGTTGAAAATGAAAATTATTAATAATAAAAATGTATTTAACCTTCTTATTGTAACAGTTATGGGTGCAGTAGCATTTTTCTCTTACTATACTTATATATACTATGTTGAATATGAATCTACACGAGACAGTACACAAAGTACATATTTTATTGAAGAGATGGATAATGTACTTGATACAGTAGCAAAAGAGAGACTTTACAGTGCTATGTATATGGGTACAAAAGGAAAAAAAGGGTTTGATAAAGTAAAAGAGGCAAGAGCTGTTGTTGACACTGCTATTGCAGAATTAGATCATTATGTAAAAGCGAATAAAGTCTTTCAAACATATACTGCAAGGCTCAATGCTGTATCTAATAATTTAAAAAATGTAAGATTAAGAGTTGATACTTTAAGTGGAAATTATAAAGATGTTTTCTACGGAGTGTATCATAATCAAATTTTTATTTCACTTGTTGGAGCTATGAAAATAGTATCATCGCAAGATGCATCTTCAGCTATGAAAAGTTACTTATCTACATATACGAGCTTTACTGAGCTTAAAGAGAACAGTGAGTTGGAGAATGCAGGGGTATCCTTTGCTTTAAGTGGTTCAAGGAAAATGAGTGATGAAGACTTGGTATTCTGGGATTCTATTTTAGTGAATGATATACTTCCAGAATTTGATACTATAGAAAGTAAAGTCGTTGTATCAAAACTTAATGAAGCGCTTACTCAAGAAGAGTTTAGTAAAATCGGTTCAAATGAACGTATACAAATTCTTTATGGATCGCAGACTGGGGAATATACTGTCTCAACCACTGAATGGTTTGCTAAAGTTGAAGAAAAGATTAATTACATTGCTTTGGCACAGAATATACTTAAGTCATCTATGGACAAACATACAAAAGATAGCGTATCTCAAAGTAAAGAGGTAATGACGGAATATGGAATGGGTGCAATCATTGCTTTATTTCTTCTCCTTGTTTTATTTGTGATCTATTATAATATCAATAAAGATAAACAACTATTTGAAGATACGCTAAAAGATATAGAAGCAGTACTGAATCTCGAACAGCAAAAAGAGTTAACAAAATTGATTGAGAACAGGGAAATAAATAAGATATATAAATTCCTTACCAATACAATTAGAGAAGCTAATCAGGCTAAAGATCTTTTTCTTGCAAATATGTCTCATGAGATACGTACACCTTTGAATGGTATTGTTGGTTTTACCCAACTGCTTAAATCCACACCTGTTACAGATGAACAGGAAGAATTTATTACAGTTATAGAAAATAGTTCCGATAACCTATTAACAATTGTTAATGATATCCTGGATCTTTCTAAAATAAAAGCAGATAAAATTGAGTTGGAAAATATTTCATTTGATGCTGTTGAGAAGTTTGAATCTGCTATTGAATCATATGGTGCAAGAGCTGCAGAAAAAGATATTGAGTTGGGGGTTTATGTTGATCCTGATATACCTTCCGTACTTATAGGTGACCCTACTAAAATATCTCAAATCATCGTAAATCTCATAAGTAATGCAGTTAAGTTTACCAGTTCACGTGGTGAAGTAGATGTCCGTATTGAAAAACTTTCTGAAAACGATAAAGAGTCTACCGTTAAGTTTTCTGTCAAAGATACTGGAATTGGTATTACAGAAGAGCAGAAAAGTAAAATATTTGATGCCTTTTCTCAAGCAGATGTCAGTACGAGCAGAAAATTTGGTGGTACAGGATTGGGCTTGGCAATTTCTGCCAAATTAGTTACATTTATGGGTGGTTCATTGGATATTGAAAGTAAAGAGGGTGAGGGATCTACATTCTTCTTTACTTTGACTTTTGCTAAACCTGAAGAGAGTACAGAAAAAATAGTACCAAATATGCATGGACTTGAAATTGCATTAGTTGTACCTAATCATGATATGAGAACATTGATAAATGAAAATCTTGAAACATATATTCATACTGCAGGAGCGGAACTTAAAACATATACAGGAGAAGAGTTATTAGAAAACAGAACATTTGATCTACCAGATATTTTGTTCATAGATCATAGATATTGTTCAAGAGAAGGAGAACTTGAGAGTTATCTGGATCTAGATACAAAAATTGTATTACTTACTACGGGTGACAAGAAAAAACAAATAGAAGTATTACAAGGAAGTATAGATAGAATTGTCTACAAACCTGTTAACTTAACTAAAACATTTAAATCTCTTGATGTGATATATGATGATAATAAAGATAAAAGTGAATCTCCTGCTGAGAGTATAAATAAGAAGATATTCCATGATGTCAATGCATTGGTTGCTGAAGATAATTCAATTAATCAAAAGTTGATCAATAATATATTAACTGGTCTTGGCTTAGATGTGACTATTGCAAATAATGGTGAAGAGGCTTTAGACCTTCGTAAGAATGAAGAGTACGATATTATATTTATGGATATACAAATGCCTGTAATGGGTGGTATAGAGGCAACAAAGAAAATTCTTAAATATGAAGAAAAAGAGAGAAAGCATCATGTACCTATTGTAGCTTTAACTGCAAATGCCCTTCAGGGTGATAGAGAAAAGTATATTGATGCAGGTATGGATAATTATTTATCTAAACCTATTGAGATAGTTGATTTACAAAATGTGATCAAAGAATACTTAGCTCATAAAATGGTAGAGATGGAAAAAGAACTTATAGAAGAAGAGCCTAAAAAAGAGATTGAACAAACAATAGAAGTTCCAGAAGAGCTTGAAGAAAAAGTTATAGAAAAGATTGAAGAAGATAAGGTAGATGTTGAATCTAATGCAAAAAATATAAAATTTGATATTTTACTTTATAAAGAGACGGCATTGGCAACCAATATTTATGTCTCCATGCTGAATAATCTTGGATATGATGTTGATATTGCTACAGGTGTAGATAGCTTTATGAATAAATTGGAAAATAAGTACTATCATTATGTTTTATTTGATGCAGGTTCCTTAATGCAAATCCAGTGTTTGTTGTCTGATCTTATACGTGATAGAGATGCCATACCATTTATGTTTATATCGGATAAAGAGAAAGATAGTGCCTGTTGTAGCACATTAAGTATTGATGCTATGTCAGAAGAGATAAAAAATAAGCTTAGTACTGCACTCTAGCAAGATATAAGCCTTCAGGAGGAGCAAGTCTGCTTGTGTACTTCTCCTGGCAGTTTACTTGCATTGAAAGTTGTTCCAGTGTCATTTTTCCTTTAGCACATAACATTGCCGCTTCAACTATCATTCTTACTTGTGATCGTAAGAAACCATTTGCCTGAATATAAATAAAGTGATATCCCTTACGTTCTTTGTACTCTATTTTATAGATTTCTCTTACTGTTGTATGCGTAATACTTCCAGTTTTGCGAAAGTAATTGAAGTCATGTTTCCCTTCAAAATATGAGAGAGCTTTTCCTAATATTTCAGGATCAAAACCTTGATAATATGAGATATATTTATGTTCAAAGACAGAAGGTTTTTTTGTTTTGAATATATATCGGTATAAACGTTTTTTAGCTGAAAATCTGGCATGGAAGTTATCTTCTACTTTTGAGATATGCTTAAACTCTATATTTTTTAGTTTTATATTTAGATTTGTTTTCAGTTTATTAAGATCAGTCCAAAAGTCTGGTAAATCAAAATGTATTACTTGTCCTGTAGCATGAACACCGGCATCTGTTCTTCCACTTGCAATAATGGAAGATGTTATATGTAAAGAATGTAGCGCTCTTTCTATGGCATAGGTGACAGTTTTATTTGTACTTTTTTGTTTTTGAAAACCAAAATAAACAGATCCATCATAAGATATAACAGCTTTTACTTTTCTACCTTGCCCAGACACCTAGAAAAACCTGCTAACACGTTTATGAAACAGCCAGACCCCTAAAATAGAAGTAAATAGTATTGATGCAGCCAATAAAGGGAAAGTGCCCCATTTTTGTAAGCTTGATGCAATAGTATAAAAAAATAAAGTAATAGAGAAAATAACAATATAGGAACGGTTAGCCTGATAGCGAGGGTTTATCATAGTGTAAGCTGCAACCATATAAACAGATATAAAAGGAATAAGACTGACAAAGATATAAAAAAGTAGACGATGAAGTGTTCTTTCGTCTGTTTTAGCTATTTCCCAGAATTCAAAAACACTTTTAAAATAGTAATTTCTATTTTTGCTTTGGTCATAGACTTCAAGTGTTTTGTATTTTGCTTGTTGCAATTTGTCTTTTGTGTATGTATATCCATAGCCATCGTGCAGCAAAAGAGAAGTAGTACCGTTCTTTTTATTTAAATTCCCTTTTTGAGCTGAAAAGAACTGTTCTTCATCTTTTTTTGTCTGGTTATATATAACTATATTATGAAAATTATTTTCTTTCTTCTCTTTGACATATATATAATAATTACCAAATTTTTGACCAAGTTTTCCTGCAATAATATTTAGTTTTGCTTCAGATTTTTTTGACTCCTTAAAAGAGTTATATGACTGTTTACTAATAGGTATTCCAAACAGTGAAATAACAAGGAGAAGAACAGAAAAGAGGAAACCTAAAAATAATAAACTTCGAAGTACTTTCTTTGCTTTAAGTCCAAGGGCATAAAGAGCTATCAATTCGTTATCTGTTGAAAGTTTTATGAGGGTATTTGCTAAAGAAGCTATAAATGAGAGAGGAAGTGTATAAAAAACAATATCAGGAATAGAGTAAGAATATAACATTAGAAGCTCCCCAAAAGTAATTTGAATTTTTGAAGTTAATACAGATATTCTTACAAGATATACAAGAGAAATGATGAGAAAAAAAGGCAAAAATATTGTCAAAAATGATTTAGTAAAATTTGACGATATGTAAGCTCTTACACTAACCATAAATGATCTTTTCCAGTAGTTGCAGTGCCTGAGTATCATAAAGATAGACAATAAAAGTGGCCATTGCTAAAAATGGTACAAAAGGGACACCGGTTTCACGATTTATTAGTGAAGGGATCATGGCAAGCAGTGCTGAGAGAAAAAGTGCTACAAAAAAGTTAGGGAAACCAAGCAGTGCTCCCATAGTCCCGGCAACAATTACATCTGCTCCACCCATAGCCTGTTTTCTAGCAAGTAAAGAGGAGAGTAGACCTATGAGATAGAGGCCTCCAGCAGCAATAGCAGCATACATGAGTGCCGAAATAAAGTCAGGCTGTACCAGTGCAAAAAGTAGGGCGACAATATTTACATTG
>Ga0190303_1000756_pt1 | contig 13402 bp, 15 predicted proteins | sample 48700701_MG_FD_161672 | JGI IMG/M metagenome (GOLD analysis project Ga0190303, IMG submission 161672) | Hydrothermal vent sediment bacterial communities from Southern Trench, Guaymas Basin, Mexico - 4870-07-0-1_MG | ecosystem: Environmental > Aquatic > Marine > Hydrothermal vents > Sediment ...
CAATATGATAAACAATGCAGTCATTACAACGAAGCACTGTAGATGCCACCAACCCCATCAATTCCTTCATTTTTGCAGGCAATTTGCCTTCCCTGTAAACAGAAGAATCGAGAGAGAAGAATCTCTTCGTATCAAGATTTCCCTCCTGCAGAATTTTTTTATTCATGCGCTCTCTGTACTTCTTGAACTCCTCGTATTTCATTTATCCACTCTTCGATAGCTTTATATCAAGAGTCTTTGTACGGTCACCTATGTTCAGCTTAAGCGTGCCGCTGTACATGTATGTGGTTGTTTGATTTACCTGATAGTTGACCTCAACAGAGTATACCGCCGGGTATAGCTGCACACTGTAATATCCTGTTTCATTTGATGTTGCTGTGAAACTCTTTGCATTTTCGTCATAAGAAGATGAAACTGTGAATGCTATTGACGCTCCTGAAATATACTCGTTCGCATCCTTCTTTCCATTGCCATTGAAATCATACCATGTTTTTCCGGTGATTGTCACATCTGATAGTGTCATTGAGATATTATGCACAGATGTCTCATTTGGCTTAACCGCAACCTGCTTATCTCCTGTTACGATATAACCGCTCTTTGTGGCATTAATCTGGTACGAATCAGGCAGTAACGAACGAATTTCGTAATGTCCGTTCGAGTTTGTGGTCACCTTCTTGCCACCTATCTCAACCTTAACATTTGAAAGCGGTGAATCAACACTTGCATTGTACTTTCCATCTCCATCCTTGTCCCAGTAGGCCATTCCTTCAACTGCTCCCTTCCGTATGTTTATCGTGCCAAGATCACGCTTCCAGGTGGCCGAGCGGCGCATCGCATCATCGTCACTTATCGGGGCCAAATTTCCAGTGCCATTGAAAGTAATCCGCTTTATCACAACACTATTCTGGCCAGCTCCCATTGATATAACGAGCGTTATATTGCCGGCAGGCGCAATCACGGTAAAATGACCATCTGGGTCTGTTACCACTGCATCATGCGAGATAGCCACGGACTTGCCGTACATTGTTACATTTTTCTGCACTGTCACTATTGCGCCGCTTATTGCCTCCCCTTCGCTTTTTATCACACCGCTGATTTTTGCCCCTTCATAATACTTCGCTATGACAACGGCAGGGCAGCCAAAGCACAAACTTCCACGGGCAAAATAAAGGGATTTGTTTTCGTCCATGGGAGATACATATTCGGCAACAAAGTGTCTGAGATTGATAGTGGGCCGCATCATCATGTACAGGTATTGGCGGTACTGAGTCTGGTTTTCGAAAAGCTGTTTGGATACAGAGTTACCGAGGTAAGTTCTGTAAACCATGCTGTTATAGAAAGGCGCCTTTCTCACCGTCTGCGGAGTAAGCTGCCCGACAATCTGCCTCTCCTGCGCCGTCATATTCTTAACTTCGTCAGGTGTGTACTTCTGGCCGCTCTGAGACACATACCACAGCTTAAAGTAATCATCCTCGCTCGTTTCATAACCAAAGACACCCTTATCCGCCAGAAAAGTAAAGACGTTGAATATGTTGATGTCATAGCCTTCAACGCCATAGTATCTTATGCTACGGCCGGTCACATCCTGCATATCGTGATAGAGCCATGTAATATTTTCATCATTAAGTGTGGTGAGTATTTTTGTAGCGTCATGATACATTGCATTATCTTCCCGAACATGGTATTTCTTTCCGCCATATTCGGCTCCTATAACCTCTCCGTATGAGGTATTGGCGTATCCGGTCGGGTCTTCAAGTATCTTCACTATGTCCTCGCTTTCGTTGCCCAGATATTTATTGAAAACGTTCTTCACACCGCTTGAAAGCTTTCCATCGTTATTTTTCATATCTCCTTCTGCAAGACGTATTATTAGAACTGCAGCAGCTTCCTTCTCGTTTTGCGCAGTATGGAAATTTGCAGCAGGCTCTATGCCGTCCTGGAAGTTGTCTGCCACTGTGGGATTCTTGGCCATTTCAACGCAGTAAAAGCCATAGTCCCACCATGACAGAAACGCAGGTTTTTCAGTGTTGTTTATGCCTTCCTCCTGATATTTAAGCCATGAAAAAGCATCCTCCCAGTTCTCTTCAGTATGAACTCCGAGACCGAAAGCACCCAGTTTGTCTGAGTCAAATTTTGCTTTCGTTGGAGGAGGAAGCGAGGCGTCGATTGCAAGCCAGGCATTCGGCATAAAAAGAAGGAATACGATAAAGGCTGCTCCCAGAACATGCCTTATTTTTACCCCTTTCTTGAGCCCGTACCATCCGCCGCCCACGCCTTTTACTGTTTTTATCACGCTTCTAAAATCAAGTTTGTCAACTATAATCCACAAAACCCACCCTCCAAGGATTGCCATGAGGGGTACAATGTCATTGAGAAAACGTCCTGCTGTGCTGACGAGTTTAATTTCTATTAAAAACCATACTATGAGGGCAAAGTAATACTTTCTTGATTTATTTTTGTAGTAAAAGTATATCAGCAAAATGAATCCCATCCATCCAAGCCAGTATAATACAGGCCCGAAAGACATGACATTTCTGCTGAAATCGAAAGTGCTCGCCTCCGCAATGGTGAGAGAGACCTTATTGCCGTATATCCCGGAGCCAAAAATAACATTGGAAATCGCCGTAAACGGTTTAAGCAGGCTGTTTGTGGTATTTCTTATGACATAAAGGAAGGCAAGACCTGCCGCACCAACGCCGAATATGGACGGAAGTGAAATAATCCATGGGATTTTATTTTTCCCGAGCCACAGATATATTGCGCTGAATATTGCAACAGCAATTGAAATGATAAGGGGAACTGTCAGGGAGAAACCATATTTTACCCAGTACAGAGGAAATGCCAGTATATAACCTGTAAACAAAGCGATGAGAGCGGTGCGCGGAATAGCAGGGTCTATTTTAGAGAATACTATGTCGATAACCATCTGGGCTATGGCGTATACAGCAATGATTGTGTATATGTACTGCGCTGCCACCCAAGTCATCGAGATGGCTGCCACCCCCACACCGGCCATAAACGCAAAAATCGTTGATCGCCTTATATCCTTCTCCTTTAAGCTAAGAACCATAAACATGATTGTCGTTGTGGTGAGCAAAAGAACGAATGAATCGTGGTCGTAAAGAGAATATGCAGAACCATGGCCAGATGAGAGATGTATCGGTATAAGGGCAACAAAAAATGCGCTTAAAATTCCAGCCTTTTTATTGAATACTCTGGAACTGATCATATAAACGGGAATGACAAGAAGCGCGCCGTAAATGGCTGGCAAAAATTGCATTGCATATCCAAGAGCGTCTGTTTCCCCTATAAAAGGCGAAAGAATACTGCTGACACCTATTGTCAGCATATTGAATAGCGGAGGTCTTCCACCAGAACGCCCGATGGGATAATTGAGCAGTGGGTCTGTCCCGCCGTGAATTCCTCCCAAATAGGGATAACGGCCTGTCTCAATAGTTTTCTCTACAAGACGGGCATGATAATAAGGGTCTGGCCCAGCAAGATAAAATTTCTCTGTCAGTGTTTTTCCTTCTTCATTTATTGCCACGCCAGATGTATAGTTAAAATACGTATTGAGAAACAATACAAGGAAAAATGCTCCTATTAACAGCGGCACTATCCACTTCTTCATTCTGTTAGTTTTTGCCATGCTTTCACTTGGTGGGTAAATAGACTGGTAAATAAATATTTTATCATGCGTAACCAGGCAACATAATCAAAACTTTTCTTTATATTCATCAGCATCAAAAATGACCTTGTCGAGCTCAACGGTATAATCCTCATTTTTTGTGACCAGCTGGGTTGGCATGAATTTATAATCATGCTTATCTGTGCTTACAAGTTTGAAATTAGGCGTGAGATGCAAAGATTTTGTGGGGCATATATCTGTGCATAACCCGCAGAAACAACATCTCCCGTAATCCACCACCGGCCTGATATTCTTCCCTTTTTTCCCCTCCAGCTCCGGTATTTCCTCGTATGTGATGGCATCGTTCATGCATATCTGCCCGCACATCCTGCAGCCAATGCACCTCTCCAGATCATTTGAATGAAAACCTCTCAATTTATCTGTAGGCAGCTTTTTTCCTTCCATATCATGGTGCTCCTGCGCGGGATACCTTATAGTATGGGGCTTTTTTGCAAGATGCTTCCATGCCTTTAACGGCTTTAATATGCTCATTTTTCACCTCTCAATATCCGGAGGACAAACGTCCAGGCTGAATAAAATCTGGGATACATCAGCTATATTTGCTCCTTTCAGTATTGTTTCCGCAACATTTATTCCGTGAGTATAGCTCGGTCCCCTAACATGAATTCTAACCGGCTTGGAGCTGCCGTCACTAACCACAAAGTAACCATACTCACCTTTGCTGCTCTCAACTCTGCTGAAGGCGTAGCCGGCCGGCGCTTTCCACTTCAACCAGTTCGGATGCTTCAATATATGTTCTCCTTCCGGCATTTTTTTCAAAGCCTGCCTTACCATTGATATGCTCTGGTCTATCTCCAGCCTTCTTACCACTATTCTTGTATATGCATCACATCCGTCTGAAATAACTTCGAAGTCACCGAGCTCCGGATACTTCACAACTTCAAAATCCATATCGCCATATGCGGCATAGGGCTCAAGTTTTCTTATATCGTATCCGTACCCGCATGCTCTCAGATTCGGGCCTGTGACACCCCACTCTATCGCCCTATTTTTTGGAATTTTACCAATACCTGCAGCCCTGTCAAAAAACACCCTGTTTCTGAAAAACACATCGTCATACAACTTCAGCCTTTTTTCTATATATGAGAGGGTTTTTTCTATTAAGTCAGGCAGCCCCTCGGGCATATCCCATCTAACTCCGCCTGGCCATATGTATATGTGGTAAACTCTTGCTCCTGTGAGCTGCTCGAATATGTCGAGGATGTAATCTCTGTCGCCAAGAGTCCACTGAGGAAGGGTATATATCCCAAGACTGCCGGCATAACTTCCAATGCTCATCAGATACGCTGCTATTCTCGCAAGTTCGAGGACAATGACCCTTATATAGCTCGCTCTATCAGGCACTTCCCAATCCATTAACTGCTCGACTGCCATTGCATATGCCATCTCGTTCACATCTGGTTCTGGTACGCATATCCTGCAGACCAATGGCACGTTCTGCATCCACCCGCGGGATTCCATCAGCTTTTCAAATCCGCGATGGAGGTAACCGACGTTGCATTCCGCCTTTGTGACAATATCGCCGTCCACCCACAAATGGTACATCATGTTGCCTGTCACTCCAGGATGCTGCGGCCCAATGAAAAGCTCATATTCCTTCATCTTCCTCCTCCTTTATCTCAGGTATGCTGTCAAACACATCCTCTGCAAACTTTTTCGAATCAAAATCCTTCCTCATGGGCGGCATGTCATGCCATCCCTCAAGCATGAAAGGTGTGAGGCGGTTATTGCCTTCAAAATCAACCCCATACATTTCATGGATTTCTCTCTCATACGTTTCTATCTGGGGAAACAATTCATGCATTGAACTCATAGATGGGTTGTCTCTTGGTAAAATTATAGAAACCATAACATGCTCTTTGTGCTCGTAACTCCACAGATGGTAAACAAGTTCAAATTCATTGTTATCAATCCAGTCAACGCATGAAAGCATTACGAAGTGGTCAAAACCATTTTCCTTCAATTTTTTTATTATGCTGCTCGCCTCCTCCTTATCTGATTTGATATATGCCCTTCCGTGCATCTCCTCGCCTTTCCCTATCAGCTCAAGCGCCTTCATCTTTCTCCCTCTCAAAATTAAAAGCCATTTTCTGGTTTCTTTTATACTGCTCGTAATATTTCTGATACTTTTCCCATCCTCTTGCTTTGCCCTCATCAATGAGTTTCATCAATTCAAGAAAGGCATTCATCACACCCTCAGGACGGGGCATGCATCCTCCGACATAAACATCCACAGGCAGATACCTGTCCAGCCTTTTTACCGTATTGTATGAATCCCAGTACATTCCCCCATTTATCGGACATGAACCGAATGATATCACATATTTGGGCGATTGCATCTGCTCATATACATTCACAACTCTCTTCAGCGTTTTAACTGTAAGATAGCCGGTAATTAGCAAAACATCTGCCTGGCGAGGTGTTGCCATCGACCCCATCCCGAACCGTTCCATGTCATAACGGGAGGTCATCACAGGCGGCAGCTCGATGGCGCCGCAACCCGTGCAGAAATGAACCATCCAGAGCGACTTTCTGCTTGCAATTCTGGAAATTTTATTCCAATCTTCGTATTTCATGATATCACCATCAAATAAACCCATATGAGGGAAATGAAAGCAAGTAAGGCCTCATATTTCCAGTAAAATTTGAATGCCTGCTCTATACGGAAACGGGGAAATGATGTATTTATCAAAAGCGAGAGAGTGAATACCAGGAATATCAGTATGAACCATACTGCAAAGTTTGCAAGATAAGCCAAAACGCTGCCGTCATGCATGACAACTCCCCCTCCGAGGAAAAGGTCAACAAATAGCGTTGTATAAGCAACTATTGTCCCTGCCTTGTAAATCATCAATGCCCCGAGATGCTTGCCGCCGAATTCGGCCATGGGCCCGCTTGCTATCTCGTGCGGAGCAGTGGAAATGTCAAAAGGTGCTTCCATGAGCATTCCCTGAAGTGCCATGTCTGCCACCGCAGCTGCCAGCACAAATGGAGGAATCATTATTGCCCATTTTGCATGCTGCATTTCAACAATCTGCGCAATCGAGGATGTGTCGTAATATATCATCAAAGCTATCAGTGTGATTACAAAAGGCAGTTCGTAGGAGAGCATCATGACAAGAGCCCTCATAACACCGATTGCAGCGTTCGGATTGCCTGATGCTCCTGCTCCGAGAGCGAAACCAAGGGCAGGGATGGCAAGAAGATATAAAACAAGAAAAGCATCTCCTTCCATGCTTAGCAGTTTTACGCCCCCTATGGGAAGAAAAAGGATGGTAAGCATGATGCCTGTCATGGAAAATAGCAATGCAAGGTCGTAAATCCAGCCATGGCTTATGTTTGTCTTCTTTGTCAAAAGTTTTGCTATGTCTATGAAGCCCTGATAAACTGGAGGACCTACTCTGTTGTGAACCCTTGCAACTATTTTTCTTCCTACTCCCATGAATAGAATGCCAACGAACATTGCAATTGTCGTGTATAATGCAATCACGGCGATTTTTTCAACTACCATATCAACCACCCCACGATTATGAAAAAGAAAATGATTATGTAAATTGTGTAGTCCTGGCTTAATCCCGTGTATATCTTTCTCGAAGCATCTGATACTCTGCCCATGGCATTGTAAAGGGCGGTGTAAAATGATATTGCGCCCTTCCTCAAGTAAGGCATTATCACATCCTCGATAGGCTTGTAGAAGTTGTTTGCAGCATGCATTGAAATGTAGCCATAAAATTCGTAGGGCTCGCCTGCAAGGAAATTATCCTTGAAATCAACCTTCTTCTGCTTTCTCAGCACATATATCAAAAATGCGGGAATCATGACAACCATCATCCCGATAACCACAGCCAGGGTATTGTACGATGCCATTCCTGTGCGTATAACATAATTCGTATGGGAAATTGTTCCTATTCCTGCATCCACCAGAGCGGAATGCATCATGTCAAGCATATAGCCCGGAAATATCAGGAATATTATTAAGGGCAAAACAAGCAGGAACATGCCTGCAATCATGGGAAGCGGCGCTTCTTTTATGTCATCATGTCTGTTTTCCCCTAGAAAGACGCCGTAAAGTATGCGGAATGAATAAAGGAAAGCGCCGACACCTGCAATGAGCATTATGGGGGTTATGAAAATGTACTTATTGCTGACCGCCGCTTCATACAACAGCCATTTTGCAGCAAATCCGCTTGTTATCGGTATGGCTGCAAGAGCGAATATTGCAAACAGGGCTGCCATGAATGTGAAAGGCATTTTATACCCGACGCCGCCAAGCTCGCTTATTTTCCATTTTCCCGTCCTGTAAGCAACCGCCCCGGCAACAAGGAATAAAACTGACTTAAAGAAAGCGTGATTGAAAGCCTGGAAAAGCGCCCCAGCCATTGCCAGAGACGAACCTATTCCAAATCCCACTGCGATATAACCAAGCTGAGCTATTGATGAATAAGCGAGTAATTTTCTTAAATCGTCTTCCATGAAAGCGAGCAGCGTGCCAATGAAAGCAGATATTGCGCCTATAACTGCAAGAAGATATGTTGCAACGCCTGAGTTAAAATACTGATGAAGTATTTTTGCCCCTGGCAATGCGAAAAGCACGAAAAACATGCCGTAGTAGCCAACCTTGCTCAGCCCTCCCGACAAAAATGCAACAAATGGTTCATCTGCCTTCGAATAAACAAAAGGAGCCCATGCATGCAGCGGCATAAGAGCAGATTTTACTGCAAATCCTGCAACCATTAAAATTATTGCTGATACCGTCACCTTATCTGCATTCAAAACAATATCAGAGAAAAGAAGAGTGCCGCTCTGAGAATAAAGCAACGCTATGCCAACCAATATGAGGACTGCCGATAGAACCGAAAAGGCGAGGTAACTCATTATCGCTTTTTTATCCCTGCTGATGCAAACGAGTATGAATGACGAGGCAGCCATCAGCTCCCAGAAGAAGAAAAAGGTGAGAAAATCGCTGGCAAGCAGGATGCCAAAAACTGCTGTTATCAAAAAAAGCATGAATGGAAAGAATCCGTTATTTTTTTCAAAAAATGAGTACGAAAAAAGAAATATTGGGGGGAGAAGAGAGAACACCATGACAGCAAAGAACCATGCGAATGATGTTATTGAGAGATGCATTGTGATTCCCGCGATTGGGAAATCCATCGAGTTTTCAACTCCAAACGAAAATGCTTTGATTCCAAAATCGTTTGCCCAGTCCACAACTGCGATGAGGGGCATTGCAGATGCGATTAACGATATTATTGCTGCTATCCTGCCGCTCTTTATGAACAGGGTTGCAAAAGCTGCAATCAAAAGCACTGCAAATATCAATTCAAGCATTTAACACACCTCCTGCCATGTTGTAAACTAAAGGAAGGATGCCCATTATTATTGATACGCTCACCATAACGGCAGCAGGAATGCTGTAGCCCAAATCTTCGCTTTCTCCCTCTCCAAGATTTTTATGCAGATACCTTGCAAAATATATTGCCTCAATAACTGCCGAAAATATTATCACTGCTGCCACAGCCCACATTTTTTCATCTGCAATTCCCATCAGCAGATACCATTTCCCCCAGAAGCCTGCCATTGGCGGCATGCCTATCAAGCTCAGCACGCCAGCAAGTCCCACATATTTTGATGTTATGCCCCCAAATCCCTTTTTACCGGAAATCAGGAAAAGAGATGATTTTGCCGAGGCGTGGCTGACTATTATGAAAAATGCCGCGGGGATGGCATAGGAGGTGTCCTTTATTAAGGAAAATGCGATCAATATAAGCCCCATCTGCCCTATGGATGAATAGGCGAGCATCCTTTTCTCGTTTTTCTGCATGAATGCCGCCACCTCCCCGATGAGGAGAGTGGCAATTCCCACATAGAGAGCAAGTTCATATGTCCTGCTCATTGAAAATATGATGAGCAATCTCGCTATTGCATAAATCGATGCCTTGGACGGGCCAAATGAAAGAAAAGATGCTATGTTGCTGCTCGCGCCTTCGTAAGCGTCGGGAACCCAGCCATTGAGAGGAAAAAGCTCTGCTTCAACACCTATACCTGTAAGCAGGAAAGAAAACGACAACCACATCATCTTCGGGTCCATGGATGAAATCCTTGCCGCAATGTCATACAGATTCAAACTTTTTAGCTGGCTGTAAATTATGGCAATTCCTATGAGCATGAACGAAGAACCCACAGAACCAAGAATCATGTATTTTATTGAGCCCTCGACCGCCTTTTCATCTTTCTTTGAAGCAACAAGAGCATATGACGCAACGGCTGTTATTTCAAAAAATACGAACATATTGAAAATGTCTCCCGTAAGCACTATACCTGTGGCGCCTGTCACGGCAAGCAGGTAAAGCATGGAGAATTTGAAATCCTTCTTTGACGTAACAAAGTTTATGGTCGCAAATAGATTTATTATGAGGGCAAGCAGAGCTGAAAGATTATCAACAGCAAGGTAAATCCCGACAGGAGGAGAAAATCCAGCTATTGTTTCGTAGATGGCCCCATCATTATACACCTTTGCAAAGAGCAGGACAGAAAGAATGGCATTCAGCAAAAGTATTGAAAAGGTGAAATACCTGTGCGCTTTTTTAATCAGAGGCATAAGAAATGCCGCGAGCAGAGGTATGACTATCATCAGCACTGGCGTTACCATCTCATCCCCCTCCTGTATTCGAGAGTGCCTGTCTTTGAGTGATACCATATAAGAAGCGTCAACGCAAGTGCAGTGACAGAAAGCCCTATGACTATGGCTGTGAGGACAAGGGCCTGCGGAAGCGGGTCAACATACTTTGCAAAATTCCCGTTCTCTATGGGCGCGGTTCCTCCGGGAATGTAACCTATCGTTATCAAAAGCAGGTTAACGCCTGTCTCCATCAGAGACAATGCAATAAATATTTTCATCAAATTTTTCTTTGCCATGACCCCGTATAACCCTATCGAAATCAGCGCAGCCACGGTGATATACTCCGGCCACATCATTTCTGCACCTCCTTGAGTTTATCTGCTATCGAACTCAGTTCAGAGCCAACCTTGAATCCTATGGCAATGTATATGATGGGTATTATCCCCGCACTCAGGACATAGCCAGCATCCCCGAGCGGCAAGAAATTTTGAAGAAAAGATGAAGCAAAGACCAGGCCAAGCAAGCCGATAAATGCAAAAGTTATACCTGCCATGCTCTCCGTAACAGAAACAGCCTTTTCCTTCATGAAAAATTTTGGATATGACAGCATCATAAGCAGGAAGCCGGAAGCGATTACGGCCCCGCCGGGGAAGCCGCCGCCCGGCGTCAGATGCCCATGTATAAAAATGTAGGCACCTGTGAGCAATATGAATGGAAGAACGAGTTTCGAGCCCTCTTTCAATATGAGATTTGCCTCTGTCCTTTTCTTTCCTCCCCTGGTTTTATAAAGCAGGAAGGATACCCCTGTTGCCGCCGTGAATAAAACTGTCACTTCGCCGAGAGTATCGAAACCCCGGTATTCAACAACAATGGCTGTGACGGCATTAACAGCTCCTGTCTCATTTTTTGTATTGGAGATGTAGTGGGACGGAACGCTTTCGTTGGCATAACTTCCGTTTATGGGATTCTGGTAATAATATTCTTTTTCGCCGTAATCTGCCTGCTGGATATTGGAAAATGATACAAGCAGGACAGCAAAAAATGCAGATGCAAGTATTATTGCTACAACCTTCCTCATTCCTCCCACCTCCCTGTCCTGCCTATTGCATACACAAATATGGCCATTGTAAGTCCCGCTCCTATTGACGCCTCTGTTATTGCAACATCAGGTGCCTGGAGTACGAGAAACATTATGGAAACAACAAGGCTTGCAACTCCTGCAGCTATGGCAGCAGATATCAAATCTTTTGTTTCAATGGCATAAATTGCAGCCCCTATGACAAGAAAGGCCATTATCCATGAAATGATGGTGAGTTCAATCATTTTTCCCCTCCTTATATTTATCGACAACGCTCTTCTTCCATAGCTTTATGCCATGTTTATAAGATGCCCTTGCAAGAGCGCTTGCCCCGATGGGCGCGGTCAAAACAACAAAAAAGGCGATTATAAGCAATTTAATGAGCCAGCTCAACTCCATCAGACCTATTCCTACAAGGAACGAGAGTACGCCTAAAGTAGTAGTCTTTGTCGATGCCTGCATTCTGTTATACAAATCCGGCATTCTGACCAGACCGATTGTACCGAACAAAAAGAAAAGAGAGCCAATCAGCACGAAAAACATTCCAATGTAATCAAGCAATTCCTCTATCATAGTCCCCCCTCAAGGTATCTTGCTATTGCTACAACCCCTATGAAGGCGAGAATTGCATAAACAAGGGCAACATCAAGATATATGAATCTTGCAGAGAGAACGGCAATCAGAACAAGCAGGGCGGTGGTGACATTGGTGAGAGCATCCAAAGCCACAGCCCTATCAGACACGCTTGGCCCTTTAACAAGGCGGTAGAGACCAAGGGCAATTGATATTGCAAGTATGGAGATTATTAAGTAAAAGAAATAGATATTCATTGGAATACACCTCCCAACAACTTTTCAAAGCTTCCTTTTATGATTTCTCCTGCCTTTTTTGGGTCCTCACTTTCCACATACACCCAGTGAATATATGCCTTATCTCCTCTATAATCAATTGTCATGGTTCCAGGAGTTAAGGTTATTGCATTTCCCAAGAAAAGTTTGGCAGACGGTTGCTTTAGGCCTGTTTCTATCTCCACTATTCCCGGTTTTACAGGCAAACTCGGGCTCAAAACAATTCTTGCCATGTTAAGGTTCGCTTTTACCATCTCCTTAAGAAAAACAAAAAAGAATGCTATGAAATATGCCACCCTTCTTGGATGCAAATATTTCAAACCCAGCCCTGTAAAATTTTTAAATGTCAGTACTGAGACTGCCAAAGCAACAATTATTCCCAACCCAAGCTCCTGCAAAAACATATTGAAGGGCATATGGGGTGAATATGTCAGGCCAAGCCATACCGCCAACACTGCTATAGTAACATATGTGAACGAAGGTTTTCCCTCCATGGTATCAGATACGGTTAAATAGGAATTGATATATAACCATTTGGTTTGATATCAGAACCGATGAATATGGACGAGAAAGATAAAGCAATAATAAATATGCTCATAAAAAATGCCCGCATCCCTTACACTGAGATAGCAAAAAAATTGGGGGTATCCGAGACTGCAATTAGAAAAAGAATAAAGAAACTTGAAGAGGAAAAAATAATAGAGGGATATACAATAAAAGTAAATCCATCCCGCCTGGGGTACAAAAGCATTGCCCATGTAGGGATAGATACGGAGTCAGGGCATTTTCTTGGTGTGGCATGCAGATTGACAGAAATGGAAGAAATAAAATGTGTTGCAATAACATCCGGAAGCAATACGATAGTTGCAGATATCTGGGCAAAAGACAATAAACACCTTTCCGAGATAATAAACAAAATTTTAAAGATAGAGGGGGTTATTGCTGCGCATCCAACGATTATAGTAGAGATGCTCAAATCCTGATCTGCAACTCAAAATTATTTATACTGTTATCGCATTTTAAATCCATGAGAAAGATAGTTGTTTCGGCAGCAATATTGGTGTTTCTTTTCAGCGGGGCTCTTGCTGGAGTTGTGAACATTCCTGCTTCAGGAGATAATGATTCTGTGCAATCGATGAGCAGGG
>Ga0190303_1000759_pt1 | contig 13349 bp, 12 predicted proteins | sample 48700701_MG_FD_161672 | JGI IMG/M metagenome (GOLD analysis project Ga0190303, IMG submission 161672) | Hydrothermal vent sediment bacterial communities from Southern Trench, Guaymas Basin, Mexico - 4870-07-0-1_MG | ecosystem: Environmental > Aquatic > Marine > Hydrothermal vents > Sediment ...
ACCCCTATGGAGACAGGTATATTTATGAACCGGAAACCGGCCGGGTCTTTTTTGACCGGATCAGATAGCACTACGACCCGCTGTCGCCGGGTACACTTTAAAGATGCAAAATGGATAGATCCATAACCATCATAGGCGGGGGCCTGGCAGGCTGCGAAGCGGCCTGGCAGGCTGCAAACAGGGGCGTTGCGGTGCGCCTCTGCGAAATGAAGCCCAAGAGCTTCTCGCCGGCGCACAAGAACCCCAACCTGGCAGAGCTCGTGTGCAGCAATTCCCTGAGGTCCGCATCTATCGATTCCGCAGTAGGTCTGCTGAAGGAAGAGATGCGCCTTGCAGGTTCCCTGATAATGGATGCGGCGCACAAGACCCGGGTCCCTGCGGGAAAGGCCCTGGCTGTGGACAGGGAGCGTTTTGCACAGGAAATTACTCAACGGATAGAAAGGCATCCTCTCATTTTCGTTGTTCGGGAAGAGGTTATGGAAATCCCCAAAGAGGGGGTCGTGGTTCTGGCAACAGGCCCCCTTACGTCAGAAATGCTCTCTCAGGCCATACAGGCCCTGATCGGAGTCGATTACCTCTATTTCTATGATGCAATCGCCCCTATCGTCATGACAGATTCTATAGACCGTGAAGCGGTCTTCAGGCAGTCCCGCTACGGCCCTATAGGTAGGGGGGACTATCTGAACTGTCCCATGGATAAGAAGACTTACGGACTTTTTGTCTCTGAACTGCTGAGGGCTGAGAAGGTCCCGCTTCGCGATTTTGAGAAGGCCGTTTACTTCGAGGGGTGCCTCCCGGTCGAGGTTATGGCCGAAAGGGGATTGGATGTTTTGAGGTACGGCCCGATGAAGCCTGTGGGGCTCACTGATCCCAGGACCGGGCGGGCGCCTCATGCAGCAGTCCAGCTCAGGCAGGAAGACCTGGAAGGCAGCATGTGCAACATGGTCGGTTTTCAGACCAAACTGAAATGGAAAGAGCAGGAGAGGATCTTCAGGCTCATCCCCGGTCTTGAGAATGCGGAGTTCGCCAGGCTTGGAAGCATCCACCGGAACACATTTGTATGCGCCCCGGAGGTACTCGGGCCTACTCTTCAGATGAAGAATGAGTCAAGGATACTTCTCGCGGGACAGATCAGCGGGGTAGAGGGCTATGTGGAATCCACCGCCATGGGGTGGCTTGCAGGGGTTAACGCGGCCCGCCTCGTACGGCATGAGGCCCCATTCATCCCTCCTGCAGCAACTGCACACGGTGCCCTGATACAGCATATTACCCGGGCCGACCCCAAGAGGTTCCAGCCGATGAACATAAATTTCGGTCTCTTCCCAGGGCTTGAGAAAAAAATACCAAGGAGGGAAAGGGGTAAGGCCTATTCTCAAAGGGCGCTTGAGGCCTGGAAAGGGTTTCTGCTGAACGGCTTTTGCAGTTGAACGGAAACTATCAGAAATGCCGCCTCATATATCCCTCCAGCCGGTCATAGGCCTCGTTCAGGATATCTTCAGGAGGGAGAAAGACCACGCGGAAATGCGGTGTCTCGGGCAGGGAGCCGAAGCCGCTGCCATGTACCACGACTACACCGGTCTCGCGGATGAGGTCCTTTACGAATTCCTTGTCATCTATATCTGCCTCTATCCTGGGAAAGGCATAGAATGCACCGTTAGGTCTCTGGCAGGATATGCCCGGAATGGCATTCAGCCTTTCGATTGTCAGGTCCCTGCGTCGAATCAGTTTTTCTATCGTCTCTTTAATATGTATCTGATCGCCGTTCAGGGCGGATGGTATTGCAAACTGCTTTGGGTGCGGGGCGCAGAGCCTGGCCCTCACAAGCTTTTTCATGGCCTCGGTGTAATCCTCCACAAGCTCTTGAGCCCCGCTTACTATGGACCAGCCGATGCGGAAACCAGGGGCAAGATAGCACTTGGAAAGACCGTTAAAGGTCACCATGGGGAGTTCTTTGTCCAGTGAGGCCATACTGATGTGGGGCTGGCTGTTCAGGATAAGCTTGTCGTATATCTCGTCGCTGAGAATTACCAGGTTATAACGCCTTGCAAGTTCTATCACCTGACGCAGTATATCCTCCTTGTATACCGCACCTGTGGGATTATTGGGGTTTATGATCACAATTGCCCGGGTGTTTTCATCTATCTGTCTCTCTATATGATCGATGTCGGGCTGCCAGGCGTTATCTTCGTCCAGCATATAAGGCCTGGCCTCACCGATCAGGCGGCTGAGGAGCGCATTGTAAAGGGGGTAGCCCGGCGACGGGACAAGCACGTTTTCCCCCTTGTTTACCAGCGCGGAGAGGGCAAAATCAATGGCCTCACTCGCACCGGTGGTAATCAGTATTTCATACGGCTCTATACCGTTTTTCCTGGTTTCCCGCCTCACGGCCTCAATGGCCTCCGGTACCCCATCAGAGTCGGAATACCCGGTGTAATCATCCAGCATTGCCCTATGTGTGGCATCTATGAGGTGCCTCGGTGTGTGAAAACCAAAGAGCACGGGATCGCCTATGTTAAGATAAAAGAGATCGCCGCCAGCGGCCTTTCTCTCCCCTGCGACCAGTACGATATCCCTGATGGCATAAGCAATGTGTTCTGTCCGTCTCGAAGGAATGATTTTTTTAAGTGTATTCATGTTGACTGTCTACCAATAAAACTCGGTTGTGAAAATTCAGTTGGCCGTTTGCTGGGCCTATCTCAATGAATTCACCCAACACTCTTATTTGTCAACTGAATTTTTTAATTATCCGAATTTTATGATGATCCCTCCCAAGATAGAAATTCAACCATGAGGAGGTGTTGTAAAGAATCCAGTCTCGCGGAGGAAGCGGAAGGCCACTCAGCCTTTCCTGTTTGCCAAGGCTCTTAAGCCTTTCATATACCCTTACATAAAAACACTTCTGCCTCCCCGGCCAGACTTCGCACCAGCCGTCTCTGCTGCCCCCGCATGGGCCGTTCAGCAGAAACTTGGCACACCCGGACTGGGGACACAGAAATCCCATTTCTTCCAGGGTGCAGTCTCCACAGCGCCGGCAATCATAAAGCCACTTTTTTATCCAATATTCAAAAGAAGTAAAACAGCTCTGTGAAGACGAGCCGTCAATCCATCCTGCCATCCTGCGCAGGGAGCTGAAAAGAGGTCTCCCGGGTTCAAAGGCAAGCTCGTGGAAAAGGCGTCCGAGACCCAGGCCGAGCGAATCTTTTAAAGAGAGCATAACATCTGCCCCTGGATTTGGCTCGTCACGGTTGAGCCGGGTTTCCGGATCTTCCTTGAAATACCAGAATTTCCATTCCTCAGGAAAAAGAAACTGGCATGTAAAGAGCTTCCATCTCTCGCCTATCTCATTGGCCCGTTTAATGACCCATTCAACTTGGGAGTATTTGAGACCGGGGCCGCTGAGATGCACCCCTTCGTAGCCGATACCCCTCAGTATCGACACTAACCGCGCTGCGCGCTCCAGCCTGGCACCCTTCCCCCGGTCATCCGACACGGCCTCCCGTTCCATACGCTCAAGGAGCCTGCCCGGCAAAATGCATCCCGGAATTTCTCCCCTGTGCAGGATCCTTGCCAATTTTATCGTCGGTATAAATACCGTTCCTAAAAGAGGCACCCTGAGGCCTTCCCTGTCCATAAACCGCCTGAGCTCATCGAATTTGCGCACGTCAAAACCCATTTGCGTTATTACAAAGCTTGCCCCGGCGGTTACTTTTCGCTTGAGCTTCAGGTATTGAGGGATAAGCTCTGATTCCAGGCGCTTGAAGGGAGATACGACACAGCCGGCATGAAAGCTCATGGGGGCCAGCTTTACACCCCCATATGGTGCCTTGGGATTAAGGACGAATCCCCGGTTCATGTCGGAGACCATGCCCAGGACCTGGACTGAATCCAGATCGAATACGGGCTTGGCGTTTCCCATGAATCCGTATCCGGGATAATCCCCTGTGAGCACCAGGAGGTTTTTAAGGCCGGATCGATCAAGCACAAACAATTGGCTCTCCACGAGATTACGGTTTTTGTCCTTGCAGGAAAAGTGGATGATTGGATCGATCCCAAGGGCCTTTATCTCAGAGCCAAGGGCCCTGGGCGTAAGCGCTGGGTGTCCCCCGGCGTTGTCCGTTATGGAGAGGGCGCTGATCAGGCCGCCGGCTGCCGCCTCTCCGGCAAACCGGAGGATCTCGTCAATGGCCATGCCCTTTGAGGCCCTGGCGGGCACAAGCTCAAACGTAATTACAAAACCGCGTTCCGTCCTGCCGACATCATATCCTGAATCCCTTTGGGCCAGACGCTCTTCCATGGCCTTTTGGAGCTTTGAGCGGAAAGAATCGGTTGTCAGCCTTCCAGTCCTCCGCGCAGCTTGCGCTTATCACCTATTCGTATGGTCACCCGCCGGTTGTCCAGATACTCAAGGAGCGGAATCATATACTTTCTGGAAAGCCCTCCGGCAAGATCCCGGAATTCGTTTATGCCAAGCTCGCCGTGATCTTTAATGAAGCAAATGACCATATCCTTAACTCTGTCCAGGATGCTGTGGTGAAAATAGAGATCCTCCTTCAAACGCACAAGAACCCCTTCTCTGACCATCAAATCAAATATCGTGCCCGCCGCCTCCTTACGCCCTGCCATACGGCCAATGGCATCCTCACGAAAAGGGGGCTGAAGACCGGCCCGCTTGAAGATAAGCTCAAGTTCTCTCCTGATCTCTTCTTCTTCATCCCCGAGAGTCACATGGTGTGTAGAGAGCCTGACAAGATCCTTTTCGTGTGCAACCTTTCCTGACTTGACAAGATCAGTAAGAAGCATTTGAAACAGCCTTTGATTTGTTGATTGAAAAACAGGTCCCGTAACACCGGCTGCGGAAAAGAGGCGGGACCTCAGCTCTTCTTTGGACAGGCCCCGGACAAGAGGGTTGTCATGATGAAAGGTCTCCAGGATACTCAATGCCCGTTCCTTCAGGATCCCGTAAACTTTACCGTGGATGAGTCTCTGCCCTTCTCCCTCAAAGCACACAACTTTTCTGGAACTCAGGAGAGGATCAAGCTCCCTGGCAAGGCGTTTTCCATATATACTGCTACGCATTGCGATCTCTGATCTTGAGAGCCCCCTCACGCCCGCACGTTCCAGATGATAGCCGATGATGTCAGCCGGTCCGCCCCTGGCCAGGATATCCAGCTCCGCCCAGAGTGCGGGCCGGGTCCGCTTCCGTCTCCTGGGGACAGGGTGGAGGATCCTTCCGCCACCTATGGTACGGACAGGCGAATAACTCCTTATGACATAGTGATCTCCGGAGAGGACCGCCACCGGCTCCTTCAACATTATCTGGATATAGGACTCTGAACCCGGAACAAGCTCGTCTCCCTGAAGCAGGACCCTTCCGATAACCTCGGCCGTTCCCACGTGAAAGCGAACCGGACTCCTGTGCCGCAGGGGACGGCCTGAGCTGGCAAGATACAGAAAATTCAAATCAACGAGGCAGCTCGCGTGCAGGCTTCCCGGAGTAGCAGCAACATCTCCCCTGCTGACATCTTCCTTGTCAACACCCTGTAGATTGAGGGCCGTGCGCATCCCCGGATGGGCCTCCTGGGCATCCTTTCCATGTATCTGGATGCCCCGAATCCTGGCGGTCATCCCTTTGGGATAGATAGATACCTCGTCTCCCAGCCTGATCTGCCCGGAAATGGAAGTGCCGGTGACTACCGTGCCAAACCCTTTGACGCTGAACACCCTGTCCACCGGAAGGCGATAGGGTCCGACCGGGGCCCTTGGCACCACTTCTGATATCGTCTCATCCAGGACCCTGAGGAATTCGTCAAGACCTTCTCCGGTGGTAGAGGAGACAGCCAGCACAGGGGCATCTTCCAGAAATGTACCTGAGACAAAATCACTGATGTCCTCAGTAACCATTTCCAGCCATTCCTGTTCCACAAGGTCTTTCTTGGTGAGGACAACAAGCCCTTTCTTGACCCCAAGGAGCTGGCATATCTCCAGGTGTTCCGTGGTCTGGGGCATGATTCCTTCGTCGGCAGCCACCACAAGGACAACGAGGTCCATCCCCATGGCCCCTGCCACCATGTTTTTTACAAAACGTTCGTGGCCCGGTACGTCCACCACCCCAACCTGCTGGCCTGACGGGAGAGAAAGGTGGGCAAAACCCAGTTCAATAGTGATGCCCCGCTCTTTTTCCTCCTTTAGCCGGTCGGTATCTATGCCGGTCAGGGCCTTGACCAGGGCGGTCTTCCCATGGTCAATGTGTCCGGCAGTACCAATAATAATGGTTTTGGTATCCATGGATCAGCCCGCCTTCTTGCCCGCCTTACCTGTTTCTAACCTGGGAAACAGGGATGGTATACGTGAGATATTGGTCCCAGGAATCAGGATTCCCCAGCGCCGGGCCGCGTCAAGATTCAGATCCACCTGTGGGTCAAGACCCATGGCCTCCTGCATTTTTCCGGCGGTTGACGGCATTACGGGGGCCACCAGGATCGAAAAGATCCGAAGAGACTCAAGGAGTGTGTAGAGAACATTCCTCAACCGGCCGGCCTTAGCCGGGTCCCTGGCCAAGACCCATGGGGCGGAGGTGTCAATCACTTTGTTGGCCGCGTTTATTACTTCCCAGACTGCCTGCAGGGCCTTGTGTATGGCAAAGGACTCCATGGACTTTTCCCAGACGGGTACCAAGCCCAGCGCGGCCTCACGCAGCTCTTTCTCCGGACCATCCTGATCCTGAGGTGACGGGACCTTTCCTCCGACATATTTCTGTACCATGGCCAGGGTGCGGCTCACCAGATTCCCCAGGTCATTGGCAAGATCGGCGTTTATCCTCAAAGTAAAGGATTTTTCGCTGAATCCGGCATCCAGGCCGAAGACCATCTCCTGCATCAGACAGTATCTGGTTGCATCTACACCAAAGGATTCAACCAGATCAATCGGTCGTACTACATTTCCGAGGCTCTTGGACATCTTCTGATCACGCATCTGCCAGTATCCGTGGACATGGAGACGCCTATAAGGCTTGAGTCCAATGGCCTTGAGCATAGTAGGCCAGTATATCCCGTGAGGCTTCAGGATGTCTTTGGCTATCACGTGCTCGGCCACCGGCCAGAATTTTGAAAAATTTGGATCATCCGGATATCCCAGACCGGTCAGATAGTTGATCAGGGCATCAAACCAGACATAGGTTATAAATCTATCGTCAAAAGGAAGTGGTATGCCCCATGTGAGTCGGCTGGTCGGCCTTGAGATGCACAGATCATCCAGGGGATCTTTCAAAAAGGACAGTACTTCATTCCTGTAACGCTCAGGCGTGATGAACCACTGGTGCTTCTTTATATGGTCCACCAGCCAGTCCTGATATCGACTCATAAGGAAGAAGTAATTTTTTTCCTTCAATCGCACCGGGACAGTGCCATGATCCGGGCACCTTCCGTCCTTGAGCTCCCGTTCCATATAGAAGCGCTCACACCCAAAGCAGTAAAGCCCCTCATATTCCCTGAAGACTATGTCCCCTTTGTCGCAGACTTCCTGCAATATGCGCTGGACAGTTGCAACATGGTTCTGTTCCGTGGTGCGAATAAATCTGTCAGGCTCTATGTTCAAAAGGGACCAGGAATCCCTGAATAAGGCGCTTATCCTGTCTGCATATGCTTTTGGATCTGTTCCCTGCTTCTCTGCTGCCTGAACAATTTTATCCCCGTGTTCATCTGTTCCGGTCAGAAAAAAGGTCTCCTCCCCTCGAAGTTTATGGAACCGGTTCTGCACATCTGTAATCACAGTTGAATATGCATGACCCAGATGAGGTTCTGCATTTACGTAGTAGATGGGCGTTGTTATATAGAATCTGTTTTTCATTGAAAATTTGGGATCCTTAAACTTGAAATTGGAAATTGGATAAAAACATAACCTCTCATTAAGACCCGGCATTCCGACAGCTTCCCGTTTGGATAGGACGGCCGGCATTGTCTTTGGAGGCTGTCGAATGTTTCGGTCTTCTTTTTTCAGCTCCAGGTTTGTTCTCAGATTGCTTCTGTTTTGGTGAACGGGTGATTGACCTGTCTGGTTTTCTCTGTTTTTTATTATTTTTGATTAAAGATCTGGCCTTTTTCTTTTTATATTGCTCAAGCTCTGAAATTTTGAATTCGACTTGGGTGGCATCGGAAAGAGCAACCGTGACTGTCTGGCGCAGTATGTCTTGCCGCACTACCTTGCCTTGTCCGGCAGGAGTATTACAAGGCTTTCCAAGAGGAGGCATGTTTTTGGCCAATTCCAGGTATGTTTCGTATTCACACGTGAGACAGCAAAGCAGTCTGCCGCAGATCCCTGATATCTTGTTTGGATTCAGGGGAAGGTTCTGGCATTTGGCCATCTTTATGGATACAGGATCAAAATCCTTAAGAAAGCTGGCGCAACACAGCTCCCGGCCGCAATTTCCTATTCCTCCTATCATTTTGGTCTCGTGCCTTATTCCTATCTGATGCATTTCAACTCGTGTCTGCAGCATATTTACCAGGTCTTTTACCAGCTTCCTGAAATCTACTCTGCCCTCCGCGGAATAGTAAAATATAATCCTGCTTCCATCGAAGAAACTCTCCACCCTGACCAGCTTCATGGAAAGGCCCAGGGCACGAATACGCTCTGCGCAAACATCCCTGGCGGTCTTTTCCCGATCCAGATTCCGATAGTAGAGTTCTATTTCGTGAGTACTGGCCAGACGTTCCACCCTGGGAAGGGGCGTCTTCATGGGCATTCTTATCTTGACAGGGCGTCCCATTACCCGGCCGACCTCGATTCCATGTTCTGTGGGCACTACTACCCACTCCGCATCCATTACCGGAACACTGCCTGCGTTGTAATGGGACGGAGGCCATTTTGGCCTGAAGCGGACCGCAACAAGTACCAGGAATGCTTCGTCCCGGTTCTCCTGTCCCTTGAGATCCGATGCACGGGCATCAGGTTCATTATTATGTCCCTGAACACTTGCTATTTCCATATTTCCTTTTTTCATAATCCTGCATAATAACAGATTCTTTCACGAAAATCCCCTAACTCGGATAAAAATTCAGAAATTCGACAACAATTGTCATAGTAGCCCTATTTTTGCTGCCGGTTCGGCCTCCTCCGACTCTGCAGCGATGAAGTCTCTGTAATGGAAACGGAGCGAAGGGGGGCAACATGTCCAAAGTTACAAACAGGTCAATCAATAATGGGAGGAACCAGTGATTTATGCAAACTCGGTAATTTGTGAGGGACATGAAGAGCCGGATGAGTCGAGAGGCTCACGTCCGGATCTGTGAGGGCCTGGGGGTGAAATTCCCCCGGGCTACCCGACCGGAGGCCGGGGGGAGAAAGAACCCCCGGATACCCGATTGGCCTTCTACTTCTTGTAAGCCGGCCTGAGGCCCTTCAACATAGGGTAATGCTTCGTGTTGGGGGTCTTCAGTTCTGCTTTCTCGGATTCAGCGGTAGCAGCCAGGATTGCGTCTGCAAGTCCGACGCTGTGTGACTTGCCGTAATCGCGTCTGTAGAGACCTCCAGACTTCGCAATCTCAGGAGTGACGGGGATAACACGGAAGAGAGACACGAAGTTATCGAGGGCAGACTGCTCCGGGTCTCCTTTCACTCCGGCATGCAACTCCGCAACAACGATTGACGAGAGAATGATCCGTGAGGAGTGGGCGTTGATGAAGGCGATCGCTTCAGTACGGCCTCGCAAGAAATCAACAAGAACATCTGTGTCGACAACGATTGGTTCGGCCATGATTAGGTTCTGTCCCATTCAGTTCGCATTGTCTCGAAGTCAGGAAGATCCGTACGTTCCTTCCATATTCCGGCTACCTCGCGTAATACCGCCTCTCGTCGCCCGCGTCCTGCTTGATTGATGAGGCGATCAACAGCCTCCCGAATAAGCTCGCTTTGTTTCTTCCCGACGGCCTTGGCGATAGCAGATAGTTCATCTCGTTGACGCTTTGTCAGGTATATCTGAGTCCGTACCATACTATACCTCCAGTACTGTATACATCAGTATTATACACCACACTTCTTGTCAAGGCCAACATGCTGTTCACCAGTCGGTGCGGAGCAGGAGCGGAACACCGGTCTGGTGCACTGATATGTTTGCTTTATCTGTATACATCTTTTCGGTGTCCAACCTTTATACAATCCAAACTGTCAATTCATAATCCTGGATAGAATATACAATCCGATATCTACCTTGTCGCAGCCGGTACCTATCTTGGCCAGTAAGCTTCTCGCATCCGGAAGGGCGTGGATTTTCTGATAAATCTTTTATCCTTTTTAAAATGTTTCGCAGATCCTTTTTCGGGATCTTTCTCAAGTCCTTCCAAACCGATTCTCGGAAATAGACCTTATATTCGGCCATCTATTTTCAGCCTTTTTATCATTTCATCATAGGAAATCAGGGCTTCGCCGGCTCTTTGATCAAATGCTGCAAGGTCCTCCGCATCTTCGGCGAGAGATTCTCTAATAGCCGTGTTGACGAGGTCGGAAATAGACCTGGAAGTCTCAGCTGATTTTAATTTCAGCGCTTTATGAAGAACGGGGTCCAAATAGATGGTTGCTCTTTTTGCGACTGTTGCCATAATGTCACCTCCTGTTTTGTGACATTATAACGCTATAACGTCTTAATGTCAAGTATCCGTTCATTGAAAGCAAATCGCCGCGGATCAGGAGCGAGACCGGAGGCAAACTTGTCCCATAAGTACACACCGGAGCGCCAGCGGAATAGCGGTCAGGTGAAGCGTCTTGTTGGCTGATTTTCTCATCAATTTAATCTATTGATTTCCTTGATTATATCATCAATAACTTCCGTATTGTAAATTTTCTTTTTCTTCCCTGCACCCTTAACAGAATAAACAAAAAATACATTACCTCCAAATTTATCCTTGAAACGTTCATGATTTTTGCGATGCATTTCAATCCATTGATACTGATTAATTGATTGACCTGATGATATGGGCTTAATTTGAATTCCAATAAAACCTTTTTTAAGTCTTATAAAAAAATCCACACCATAAGCTCTATCCCACTCGTCAGGCGCTGGCTCAATTTTATGCTTAACAATTGACTCCAATTGCCCATAAATTGTATCTATCTCTGACTTATAACCTTCATAAGTTCTGTTTAAGACAAGATTGTAGGCATAATCGATACATTCTTCTTCAGAGATTGAGTCTAATTCACTCCTCACAACCTCAGTAATCTTTATGTATAATGTTTGACCTAAACCTGTTATATATTCTCTTGTAATCTTTATTCCATCTTTCTTCTTTTGTCTTGCGTGTGTAAAATAATACTGCTCCCACTCCTCAAAAGTTTTTGGAGCACATGCCCTTATAAGTTCTGAGGTAGGCCCAACACTATATGCTTTATTGAGCCCCCATCTATTCATCCCATAATTAAGAAGCGTTTCACGCTTAAATTTTAAATTACGACCCTCTGCACCTGCTACCCATTCTTTTGGCATGATGTCTCCAATTTTAAAAATTTATTTTTGTGTCTATACTCAGCATGCTCATCAACTTTGACGAGCCCCCTCTTAATCAAGTGAGCATTAATAAACGTCTTGTTTTTAAGGTAAAGATAACAATATAAATTATTTTCCGAATCATGTTTGATTTTGTCGAACTTAAGAAAAACTTTTTGATTTTTTGTTTTCAGTTTTAAAAACTCAACAGCATCTCCATTTGCTGACGGTTTCTGTTTTATACCAATCAATCGTATAATTAGTCCATTATTAAGTTTTATCAGTTCTGGGCTAATAATTTCCTTGATTGTATAATACTCTTCTCTCTGGTTACTATTCCTATCTATTTTGGAACCAAATTGCATTTTTTTAGGATCAATTTTCTTATCAAGTGCATGATAATCTTTAAATATATATGACAACTTTTGAATCTCGTCGTTGAAATCTACATTAATATTTTCCTGTTCAACAAATTCAAATTTTGTATTAAATATACTTGGCTGCTTAAGATTCAATTTCTTCTTTATCATTGGAATAAAGTCTTTATTAATTTCGTAACCTACCGAATTTCTTCCAAGTTTCGTGGCAGCCAATGTAGTCGTCCCACTACCTAAAAACGGATCCATGATTGTATCCCCTACAAAGGAAAACATTTTTATTAATCTCTTAGGTAATTCTTCTGGAAACATTGCAATATGTCCATCTTGTTTTGCGCCGCCAAAATTCCAGTGTCCAGAAAAGTATTCCTTCCATTCTTCCTTTGTCATTTTTGAGAGTTCTTTAATTTTTTTATCTTGTCTCTTTGGGGAACCAAGTTTTTTGAATAGCAGAATAAATTCGTAATCGATTGAAAGGATGCCATTACGAGGATATGGGAAACTACCCATTATACTGGCACCACCAGTTGTATTTGTAGTTGTTTTTTTCTGCCAAATTATGGCACCCATATAATCAAAACCAATACTTTCACAAAATTTAATTATTTCCGTCCGTATAGGTATAACCTTATAACGGCCATAATATACAGATCGAGCAAATTGGTCTCCGATGTTTACACATAAGCGACACCCATTATCTAACACCCGATAACATTCTTTCCAGACCAAGTTTAGATTATTAATATAGTCCTCATAACTATCATTAAATCCAATTTGATCATCAGTTCCATAATCTTTTAGCTGCCAATATGGTGGAGAAGTTATAACAAGGTGAACAGACTTATCATCTAATTCCCCCATATTACGGCTATCGCCTCGAATTATTTTATGACAGGTCTGTGTCATCATTAAGATACCTCTATTGTTTTGATAATTTACAGCCAATGCCGAGATGAGCGGTCCGACGCATAACGAGGGGAGACGAGTCTCGCCCGGTTGTTATGCGTCGGACGCTCCATCGATTTGCCCTGGCGGCGCGCAGCGCCGCCGGAATCGCCGCGGCTCAGGGGCGGCAAACAGGCGGGGCTACCACCGATGAATTACCACTGAGCCTTATGCGGGGCACGGCCTTGGAAAAACCGCCGAGCTGTTTGCCGTCCCTTGCAGCCGATTGTTAGCGCATAGTTATTGTCAAATACTATTGATTCCACAACACTTTTTGTATTTTTTGCCGCTACCACATGGACAAGGATCATTCCTGCCAACCTTTTTCGATATTGCTGGTTTCTGCGGATTAAGCAACTTCTCCAGATCAGAAATATCCTCCGGTTTATCAGGCTCAAATCCTATGATGTAATCCCATCCATGCTTTGCACATATTTCAGCCACATACCTTGCCTTTTCATCTGTATGAACACGAACAACAATTGGTCTTTTTTTCGATCCTAATTTTGCCATTTATTTGCCTGCCATATTTGCTTTATTTCAGCGCTAAC
>Ga0190303_1000760_pt1 | contig 13349 bp, 10 predicted proteins | sample 48700701_MG_FD_161672 | JGI IMG/M metagenome (GOLD analysis project Ga0190303, IMG submission 161672) | Hydrothermal vent sediment bacterial communities from Southern Trench, Guaymas Basin, Mexico - 4870-07-0-1_MG | ecosystem: Environmental > Aquatic > Marine > Hydrothermal vents > Sediment ...
CCAGAGTGTCGGCAATATCTATGTTATCAAAATAGTGGTACGTATCTTCTACGGTATCGTAGGTTTCGTCCCAGCTTGATTCACCGACTTTGCGGGCGATGGTGAATGTGATGGTGTCCCCCGCTGTTGCTGAATAAGACCACGATATCTTCACCGTGGAATCGTTTATCTCTTGCAGTGAAACATTGAAGGGTGCGCCGGTGTCATCCGGGGAAGTGAGGTCACATCCATAAAATACGATTAATGCTGCTGCCACCCCGAGAATGATAAAAATGATTTTGTCCTTCATCATTATTCCTTTATCAATTCTTCCATGGTTTTTATGGATTTTGATGTTTCTTCCTGATGCTCTTTCAACCGTTGTTTAAGCGATCTTGATTCATTAACGCGGTCTGAAATGGGCTTTACTATCTCTGCTTTGATGATGATTATCATCTCCCGAACATTATGCTCTTTTTTGTTGAACCCGGTAAGGTAACGCAGTCCAAGAACCCACCAGGGAAGATCTTTAAGGAAGGGAACACCACTCCGAACGATGGTTTCTTCGGTACTATAGAGTCCCCCGATAACCTGTTCTTCACCATCATACATCAGTAGCTCCGTGTTGGATGTGCTCCGGTTTATAATGGTGCTGATCTCTCCCGGGGTTGCTGAGCTTTTTTCTACCCGAGTAACCAAATGAATCGCCTCATTATCCTCATCTTTGATGATAGTGGGTGTTACTTCCATTATGGTACCAGTGGAGAAAAATTTATCGGTAACTTCACCCGTATCTTTATCTGTGGACTTTATAGAGAAGTCTTCACCAACCTGGATGAATCCCTGTTTTCCCGATAACACAACCATATTTGGACGGGCTATCACCGAGCCTAACTGGTTCGATTCTATCACTTTGAGCAGTGTATTTATACTTATCGTTACGTCGCCGGATTCCAACGATGTGTTACCTGAAACGGTAAATAAGTTATCCACCACTTTATCGGCAGATGCGAAATCAGCTGAGGCAACCACTTCGCCATTGGATAGGGTCGACCAGTCGATGCCCAGAGAGCTGAGGAAGGATTTATCGACCTTAAAGAATATGGCGCTGATTTTTATCTGTTCGGTATCGGGCTTGATGCCAAGCTCTTCCTCCGGTGATGCTGCCTCTTCTTCCACAGGATCTTTTATCACATATGCTCCGGGAAGCTCTTCCATCACCAGATTGTGCAGGGATGCAAGAACGGTAAGGGCTTCCAGCCAATACATCTCGTTGATGCTGATATCGATAGTCCCCTCGTAAGAGCTCATGTTTATGATCTTCTTTCCGGCAAATTCCCGGGAGAGTTCTTCCAGCATGTTCAGTGCATCGGCAAAATTGTTGTCCCGTGATAATGTAATCTTTTCTGCCGATGGTACAGCCGTTTTTATATCCTGTGAAAATGCTGATACTACCAGGAGAATCAGTAAAAAACTAATTAACATTCGCTTCATAGTCTATCCTTGTTTGAGTAACGATACCGATCTGCTTCTTCTTGCTTAAACTTATCTAAATATACGATATAATCTTGTTTGATACCGATGCGGTTAATCTTGAAAGCGACTAACTGTTTCTTCCAATCGATATAATTCACATATCCCCATTTTACTTTATCACCAGCTTCCAATGTAAGTATCTTGCCATCTCCATTGCGGATGAAGGCTTTTTCCGGTGTGAGGCCGATTAATTCGAGATTGAAGACATTAATAAGGTTTTCATCACCTTCTCCGCTGCGGGCCTGATAAATGCGGGAGCGGAAGGGATTATAGGCCAGGTCATTAAAGGTAAAACGCCGTGTCTTGATCTCATTGATGTCCACGCCATTTTCCGGATCATAATAGACGTTCATCATGAAAGAGAAGGAGACGCGATCATCTTCTGCCACATTTTGCTCAGAAAGCTGGATGTCTTCTATCGTGACCAATGGTGACTGGTATTCCAACTGGAAAATAAAGAAATGCAAAGAACTGAGCAATGCATCACCATTGATTTCATAGGCGTTGAAATTGACATTATTGGGAGATATTCCCGACCCCTTGATGAGGAAGTTAAATTCCACATCAGGACAAAATACATCACAAATATCGATGAGATACTGAAAGGTGATGGTGGGGTTGTCTTCCTTGATAAACAGCTTATTGTTATCCCGTGCTCGTTGTCTGGTCGCTTCCAGACTGGCCATGATCTGTTCTTGATTGTTCAGATCAGGATTTGTACGCTTCAAATTATCGAGCATTTTCCGGTTTTGATTGTAGGTTGCCCGAATAGCTTTGATGTCTTTGTTTGTAAAGGCATTGTTTACTGTACTGACCAGCAAGATCAGTATCAACAATCCAGTTAAAATCAGTGTATTACGTATTACATATGGCATATTAATTTTCTACTTGCGCGAGCTTGCGCATTGCAATTTTACTGTATTTGTGTGATGGATAACTGGTTGTGAGTGTCGTCCAATATCCCTTTGCATTCTCAAAGTCTCCGATTTTATAATAGCAATTTCCCAGCATGATGAGGGCGTCCGGCTGTTTTGAGCCTCGCTGAGTTTCTATTTTTTTAAAATACTCTATAGCTTTGTTTAATTGACCCAACTGATAGTAACATTCGCCCATCAGGTAGATTACCGTGTAGGTTGTCGGGTGGGATGGATGTGCCGTAAGGTATGCGCTGAAACCATCAATAGCTTGCTGGTATTTTCCCTTGTAATAGAGGTTTTTCAGCTCGTTGTAGGTGACGGGTTGCGTGGCAGATACAACCCTGTTACCGGGCTCCGTTACCGAAGGTCCCTTTGTGGCTTTATCAATCCAATAATCCGATACCTGCGGAATAGAACGCTTCACCGTCTCACCTAAAGCGATGGCTTCTGATTTTGACAGCACCGTATCTATCCTCAGCCGGTAAATGGTTGTTCCTTTTGTCGTAAAGATGCCGATTCTGGTAGAGTAACCGGCAGCGTCTACGATTTTTTTCAAGGACTCTACCTGATTATAATCCCTGCTGGCGAGGAGCTGCACTTCAAAACCATGAAGGTTTTTTTGCACCGGAGGTTTGGATTCAGCTTTTGGTGCAACTGCCACCTGCTCCATTGGTACCACCTCCGTTGTATGGATGTCGGTGCGTTTTTCCTTCATGATATCATCAGGGTCGGGATAGGAAAAGCTGATACTGAATTCCCACAGGGGAATGTCTGCAATCTCATGTTCGTTGATAGCAGTGATCCTACCATCCGGGAACATCTGAGAAAAATCGATAATGTTCCTGCGTTGGGTAGAATATCCCGAAACTTCAAAACTCTGATCATTACCGGTCAGATTTGATATCCAGCTTATTTTTTTGCTTCTCATGGTGTCTGAAAGCATGGTGAGGATGTAGTGCCACTGGTTTTTTCTGCCGGTGATTTCTGTGATCTTCTTCAGGTTTTCCTGCAATATCGAAAGTTCTGATTTCACCTGATTCAGCTTGGCGATGATGCCACGATTTTCCCGTAATTCCACTTCCAGGCCTTTATTGAGTTGCCGCACCTGCTCCAGCTCCTGTTTGAGCTGAAGGTTCTTTGTTGTTCCCGAAAGAGCAAAGAAAAAAATCAGTGCCATCACTAAAAACCCGTGCCATCCGATCTTAAAATATTTCTGTCCTTCCACGATACTACGGGGAAGAAGGTTGCATTTATAAAAATCTTTGTATCGAGGATGCATGGCGCGCCAGGCAAGAGCCAGCGGTATGGCAAAGCGAGCAATTTTATCCTTGGGATAGCTCACGCCGTCTTCTAAAATGATATCGGGGTTGATGAGCTCCAGGCGTACAGCAGGCTGACCCTCCCGGTTTTTACTGATATAAAACTCCAAATCATCATCGGTAACATAGTCACCGGCCAAAACAATATTCTGGGAAATTAAGGTGTTGCTGGTTTCCTGCTCCAGCATCACTTTGGAGTAAATCGCTTGCCGCATGGTAATTGGATCAGACTCGGGAACGATGAGGGGGAATGTCCGTAAGTGATTTCCCCCCCTCATCACGATACCTACCTTATAGTCGATACCGATGTAGAGGATAAGCACATATTCATCTTCGGGGAATTCATAATTTGCCCGCACCAGATTAATCAGTGCGATTTCATTGGTGTCGATAAACCCGTAGTAAAAGCTCTTTTTCGAGACGATGGGATTGATCTCCTGCAGAGCGTCCAGGAGCTCAAAACGGCCTCGATGTACAAAAGCCAAGCCGGATTTATCCGGATTGATTATGTAATCCAGGGAGTAGTTCCCTTTTTTGAGTTCGTCTTTTGAGAGATATTCGTGCTTAAGCTTTTTAAGCAGGTTACCATGGGCAAAATCGGCATCAAAGGGATGATAGGATATCTGGTCATCACTGGTGTTCATGGCTAATCGGCCACGTTCCAGTTTGAATTTCATCACAAATTTTTCCAGCTCAGAAATGCCGGTGATCGCTTCTTCTTTGGTGATCTCTTCCAAGGTATCGGCGGTATCAAATTCTTCAAATTCAGGTATGCTGAATTCATCCTGATCATCGATGTCCGGAAGAGTAAACTCGGCAGAATCGTCAAATTCCATATCCCGAGGTGTCTCTTTGAGATACAACGGATATTTGAGCTCAATTTCTTCAAGCTTCTGGATACGAACGACCCCATTATTACACCCCAGTTGGGCGATTTTGATATTCAGGCCGTCTTGAAAAATCCCGAAAGAATAACGTTTTTTCTTTACTGCCATAATTTCTAGTATGAAAGAAGCTGCACCATGCGCTTCCGGTTGTTAGCAAAGTTCAATGCTGATTCTCGAGTGATTGTTCCTTTGCGATAATGATCGAAGAGATCTTGCTCCAGAGTGAGCATCCCGTATTTTTTCCCTTCGGTTAACATCTGATAGATTTCACCAATATTCTGGTTGCGTATTGCTGCTTTTACCGATTCTGTAACCGAGAGAATCTCTTTTACCAACACTCGTCTTCCGTCTTTACTGGGGACCAGTTTCTGGGAGATGCACACTTTTAATGTGTCTGCCAGACGCAAGCGGATACGATCCTGCTCCCGGGGTGGAAATTCTCCCACGATCCTGTGAATACTGTCTATGGCAGAACTGGTATGCATCGTTGTAAACACTTTATGACCGCTGTCTGTAACTTCCAGCACGGTGGCGATTGTTTCCGGGTCCCGCATCTCACCAACGACGATGATATCAGGGTCTTGGCGCAGGGCTTCGATTGCCCCGGCCTGGAAACTTATCACGTCCTCGCCTATTTCACGATGCCGCACGATGCACCGCTTTGATTCATGCACAAACTCGATGGGATTACCTATGATCACGATGTGAGAATCGCTTGAGCTGTTGTTGAGGTTTACCACGGCATCCAGGGTGCTACTTTTTCCCGATCCGGTAATTCCGGTAACCAGGACCAGTCCGGATTTCTCATAGAGAATATTCATCCGCTGCAAAATCGGCTCAGGAAACCCCATACTTTCTATGGGAAAAAGGGTTTGATTGATGCGGCGGAAGTTTGCTACGAGGTTGTTATTTTCATAGTACACGTCGCCACGAAAGCGGCTTGGCCGTTCATCTTCAGCCAGTTTCGTGCTCAGAGAAAAATCGACATTTTTGTTTTTAAAGAGGGATACTTTCTGTTCGTCAGTGAGTATGCTCAGTAGGATTGCCGTAACTTCGTCTGCTGAATAGCGGGGGAGGGTTTTGTCGGGAGACTTTTTCCCAAACACCCGATACCAGATGTAGCCCTTTGTTCCCGGGCCACCGATATCGATATCTGAAGCTTCGATTTCTCGCATATGGCGTAAAAAAGTGGTAAGGTGATCGTAGGCTTCTTTTTTCCAGTGAGCATTGAAAGATATAAGTTTATTGATGTTTTGAAAACGGGCAGTTCCGTGGAGGTATTCTGGAAGCGTTACCTGCATTTCCGGGGTGAATGATAAACTCATAATCTCCTCATTTTAACAAATTCTAATTATCGCCGGTGACCAGCTTCAGCATCACGATGCGTTGTACGGATTTACGCCATTTAAGGAAGATTGCGTTTACAAGGTTTATGATAAACCGCTTGAACAATTTTTCTCCTTTATAGGCAAAGAAGTCCAATAGCTGTTTACGGGTAAAATGACGCACTTTTACCGTGGATTCGGCACGTAAAACCGTGACAATAGAGCTTGCCAGGATGAAGTTTTCTTCACCCCAGGAATCCCATTTTTGCAGGTAATCCACAGTGGTATTACTCAGCCAGACCGAGACTTCCCCGCTCTCGAGGATACCGATGCTGCCGTATTTTTCATCAGAAAGGGGAACGATGTCGCCGATCTCGTATTTTTGGAGGCGCCCCAGGGCCATAAACTCCATTTTATCTTCTGGAGAAAAACCATGCAGAATGTTTGGTTCACCTTTGGTGATGGTGTTTGTACCGGGATCGAAGGCTTGTTGCAGAGGCCCATAGAGGTCTTCGGAGTATTTCATGCCCCGACTTACTACATCCATCAGCTCGTCTGCGTTTATGGGTTTGGAGATATATTCAAAAGCACCAGCATGCACGGCTTTCACTGCACCTTCAATGCTGGAATATCCGGTGAGTATCACGATAACGGCGAGGGGATGCTTCTTCTTGATTTTCTTCATCAATTCAAAGCCACCAATGCGAGGCATGTTCATATCTAGGATGTAGAGGTCAAAATCGTCATAGTCCATCTTTTCCAGAGCATCCTGGCCATCAATCGCGAGAGATACTTTGTAGCCCTCTTCTTCGAGAAAGTCCTTACAAACCTCTCGTATCGATTGTTCGTCATCAACTACTAATATGTGTTTTTTCATCTTCTATCCCTGTCGTTTCTGTCGTTCTTTTGCTACCAGCTCCTGTTGCTTAAGCTTCTCAAATTCGCCTAATACATTCTGGATGCGTTTGAGTGCTTCCGTCATCTGTACACTCGATTTTTGTAACTTCTCATCATGATAATCGTCTGCTGCCTTTTTCACTCGCCGTGTTGATAATGAAATCACCGTAAGATGATTGTTTATGTCGTGATCAAGGCTCGACATTGTGGTTGCTAATTGTACCAACTCGTGATATGCGTCAAGATTTTCTTTGATTTCCAACTCACTCTGTTCTTCTGGAGAAAGTTCTTCTACAGCTAATGTGCCAGATTTCTTACTGTTATCGTGACCACTGCCAAGCTTTTTGATTGTGTCACCCACAAAACTTGCGATGAAAGCCATTCCGTTGAACAATCCCGTATAGGAAATAAGAAAAATGGTCTGTGTGGGGACATCGGTGTTAAAGGTGCGGCCATCAACCTGAATCAGCCAACCGTAGTTGTAGCTCAGGATGAGCAGAAGCAGGCAGAAACTACTGATCATTGCTGCAATAAATCCCCCAGCACGCTCGATACCGAAGCCAGCGGTGATAACCGCCAGCAGATAAATCCACACAAAGGAGCTTTCGAGACCTCCGGTGAGGTGCACGACCATGGTGGCAAAAACGATATCAAACACAATCTGTACTGTTCCAAAGAAATTGTTCGAACTTACTATTTGCAATTGGAAAAGGAAGTTGAGAACTACCATCCCCACAAAAGTTAAGATGAAGACCATCACCGGGAAGGTCTGATGAATTTGTCCAACTCTCAGAATGCCAACGGCAAACATTACCAAGATGATGAACCAGCGGATTTTAGACCACCATTGGTACATACTGACTTCGGGGGTTACTTGTTTTTTTCCCATTGTTTTTTCACCTGTCTTTTATTCTCGCCAATAGAGTATTTTATAAGAAGCATTGGATGGCAGTGAGCTGAAGGAACTGCTCACCACTTGCGCATCAAAGACGATTTCAGAATGACTACTCAGGGTAGATGTTTCATCACCGATGATGAATACAGCCCCGGTTATAGAAGAAAATGCAGCCATGTTAAGATGGCCAAAAACGATCAAGATTCCATCAAATTCCATCTGTGCCGCAACATCAAGGTCGCCATCTACAATGAGAATACCGCTTCCTGTCCAATTGTTCGTAATTTTGAAGTTACCATCAACCCACATCAGGCTGTCGGTCATTGCCTGGCTGTTTGGCGGGTTTACAAAATAGGCTCCGATGCTTTGTGCATGAGCGATGAGGCTTTCCCTGGACATGCCCAGAATGTCGTCAAAATTGAGCTCGGTCTCTACATGGATGTCACCGGTGATAACCGACTTTGCTTTGAGGGTGATGTTGCCGCCTGTCACGATGGCGGCTGTGATGTTTGAAAGAGCGTCGGTTCCCAGAACGATTTCTATCTCGGCGCTGCTTCTGTGCCGGTACTTGCCAACATGGGAGAAAGATTCGATTGTAATGGTTCCAGTGGTTGTGTTGTTTGAAAATTTTATACTGTCAACATACCCTTCCAATGATCGAAAAGACGAGAAATCATTTATCATGCCATGGGTACTGTCGGCAAAGGTTACATTGCCATCCAGAAGTTGCTGGATGCCGTATTGCAGGGCAAAGTTGCTGATATTCATGGCATTGGAACGTTCAACGTTATCTGAAGAAAGTTCTGCCACAATGGGGGCATTTTCCGAAAAGTGAATAAAAAAAGAGATAAGTATGGTAATAAACAAAACAGCTAAAATCAATGTTACCTTACCCATACTCACCTCCCTGTTATATTATGAAGTATATGCCACAAAATCGAAATCGAACCTAGTCATCCCAATATACTATCTTGAATGAAGAGTCCCCGCCTTCTGAGCTGCTGGCTGTCGTCATGGCCATTGATGCAAGCTCGTCATCGGGCATCGAACGGTTTAGAAGCCGTACTTCATCCAGTGTACCATCGAAGCAGCGAAGGCTGTTGATCAGACAGCTAAACCACCTACGTCTATTGGGCCCGATACCGCCGATAGCTACGATGTTATCATTGCCATGGGAATTCATTTTGCTTACCAACTTAGAACTCTTAAGTTCTTTGCCTACCACCTGAACAGTGATCTCTGCCTGAGAATTGGAGTAGTCTCCATTGTAGGTACCTGCCACATAATGCCAGTCATAGATGTCCAGGGATGGATTTGCCAACGCATCCATTTTCACTATGGTTTCCGAGTAGCTGTTATTTCCGGTACGTATTCCAAAGGCATATTTTGTATAGCGTGCAATAGGATCCCAAAAGAAGCCTCTATCCCAGCTCCATTTTGGTAAGCTCACATCATTCACGAAATTTCTCAAATACCAATCTGCTTTCCTACCGTTTTGGTGTGAACTGCAGGCTATCAGGCCCCAGTCAAAAAGAAACGCCCTGTCTGGCTTTACCCATGAAGCCACGGTAAAGGCAGTGCTGATATCGTCATCCACACCTTTGCCAAGGTCGACATAATCGTTTAAACCGTCAAAGTTTAGTGCGGTTCCGTCATAGCCGTCAACCCAGGCAGAGCTTCTCATATGTTTCAATGTACCGTCTTCATTACCAACGTCAGATTGATCGGTGACAGTGCTGCCGGAGCCTTCATCGAGGGGCCAGTAACCAATTACTCCCTGGATATTGCCGTCAACCAGTTCTACCACCGCTTCAGCCTGATGAGTGTACAGTTTGCCCTCGGTAATCCAGCTGACGTCTGCAATGATTTGTACGATGCGATAATCGTCTCCCTGAGCGCCGGTAGATCCTGATGGCGCATTGCCATCTTGACCCCAGGCATATTTCCAAGCCCAGCAATGTTGATAACCATTTCCACCGGAATTTCCGTTACCGTTTCCACCGGAATTTCCTCCGGCATTGCCTACGGGTTTTCCATTGCCCTGGTTTCCAATACCGGTGTTTCCATTTCCATTTCCGTTGTTTCCATTGCCATTGCCGTTATTTCCATTTCCATTGCCATTGTGTCCATGAGTACCAAAGCCACTTCTTGCTGTGGGAAGGTACATAGATGTAACACTTGCCACAGAGAAGTTGAAAGGTGAAATTGTCGTATTGAGTGCATGAGAGCCACCACGCCAGCGATAGCGGTTTTTGCCCCAATTGTTGCCATTTTGTTGCGGTTCCTTCGTGGTATCTCCATCGGGATAGGAGTAATCATCAGATTTCACAAAATCCCACACGATGTTGTCGATAAAGCCATTGGAGAAAACTTCAAAGGTCCCTTCATAGGCTATCACCGTGCTCTGATCGATAATATCACCAGGGTCAGAGCCCTTAGGTGAGTTGTCTATTTTTTTCAATCGAGATATTGCATACTTCAAAGCATACGCTCCTAAGTTTGATGCATTATCTGATGCCATCCTTTCGTTTAAAAGGTCTGGAATTACATTAGATCTGGATTTAATCGTTAGCGTTACGGTAGCAAAAATCACCGTAAAAACGACTGCCATAATAATAATGACTTTTCCCATATTTCCTCCATTTACTTCTTTAACTATTAAAGGAACAAATCTACGTTCATAAAAAACAGTTCGAGCAGAATTGTGTCAAACTATTTATCGATTAAGGCCCCAATGTGATGTAGAGGCTTTTAAAATAGACCCACGTTTGTATGTGATTATGCAAGTCTCTGGCATCAACATCATTGCGAACCATATTTTGTTTCATATCCAGGTCTATTTGTACAAATCGAATATCGGGAATGTCTGCACTCCCGGTAATTGGCGTGGCAGTGTAGGTGCCGCCGCTGAGTACATATTTAAAATAGGTGAATTTCAGATTGTTTTCACTGTCGGTAAGGTTAAAGGGACCAAGCTGTTGGGATAGCGATCCTCCGGGGAGCTCCTTGTAGATATTAAGGGTATAATTTCCTGCAGTACCTTCTCTGCGGATCAATATCGTATCGATTACGGACCCTTCGATGATCCCCTTAAATTTAAAACTATGTTCTCCCGCTTCTTTTATCGCATCACCGGATGTCACTCCCAGGCCCAGGTTTGGTACATAAAAGGAATCGATAGCGGTAATCACCCTGTCGGTTACCTGGGTGGTGGTGAGCATCATGTTAGAATTGTAGGTGATTACCTGCACATTGTACACAGCGGTAACCATGGCCAATATGAAAACAGCGCCGATTATCGTAGCGCCAATAACATCTAACATTGAGCCCATATAATCTCCCTAAAAGTTCAGGTTTGCTATCACCCTGCTGAAGGGTGCATCTGAAGTACCCGCCTGCAAGGATCTACCGGATTCTGAAGTGAAACGAATCCGCACATCCACACGCATATAATCGGTGGACCCGGCAGCTGCGGTGGTATCGCCGGTTGCATCACAGTAATTAGTCCGGATGTTTGTGCGAAAGGTCATACCGCTAAACATATCTGAGATATAAGAGGTGTTATTGTGATATGTCGTGTAGATGTCATCATAGGAAACCACATTTCCCAAAATTTCGGCGTCCACCTGCTGAAGATAGCGGTTTGCCAGCTTTTGAGCCTGCAAAAGATTGAACCCGTTATACGTCAGCTCTGCCTGGTCTGCCAGACCATTGTATGTGGTTATCAGGATGGATGAAAAAAGCATAGCACCCAATAGCACCAAAATCATTTGTCCTGTTCCCATGGCCTAATCCTCTGATGTTGCGTAGGCTATTTCTTCCAAAGAAGAGAGCCCGTTGCGGATGCGGTCGAGGCCGGAATCCTTCAAAGAGAGCATACCTTGCTCTTCAGCGATCCGGCGTATTTCATCTTCGTCAATTTCTTTGCCGGAATTGACGATGGACTGTCTGATCTCGGGAGTAAAGTAAAGGGCTTCGCAGATATTTACACGACCTTTGTAGCCCCCATTACATTTTTTGCATCCCGGGCCAGCTTCGTAAACCAGTCCTTTATCCAGTTCTTCTTGTGTGATGCCCATTTCCAGGGCAGCAGGATACTTTTCTTTGCTGAGGGGTTGGCGACATTCGGGGCAAAGTTTGCGAACCAGACGTTGGGCAATGATGATGTTTATGGCATAGGCCAGTAAAAATGGCTCCGCACCCATTTTGTACAAACGGGAAACAGCACTGGGTGCATCATTGGTATGTAGAGTAGAGAAGGTGAGATGACCCGTGTTTGCCAGTTTGATGGCGGTCTCTGCTGTGATTTTATCACGAATCTCGCCCACCATCACGATGTCTGGGTCATGACGCAAAATGGAGCGTATGGCTTCTTCGAAATTCATCTTATGACTGATTTTGAGCTGTCGTGCGCCACGGATAACGTACTCCACCGGGTCTTCAACGGTAAGCACGCATTTTGATGGGTCGATAACATTATACAGCGCAGCCATCAAGGTAGTACTTTTACCACTACCGGTGGGGCCGGTAACCAAGATAATCCCTTTTGATTTGGATATGGATTTTAAAAAGTCTTTTTCAGCTTTGGCCTGGAAACCCAGTTTCCGTAAATCGGTGATCACATTTCGGTCATCAATAACACGGATAACCACACTTTCGTAGCGCCGCTCGATTTCCGATGAAACGATAGGTATGATGGATATACGGAAACGGATGAGATGGCCATCTACCAGGCGCTGGGTAAATCCGTCCTGAGCGTTGTCCCGCTCAAAACGGTCAACCCCGGAACTGCGGTCTTTCACCACGGCGGCCATGGCTTCCGGGGAAGTGTTTTCCTGACGATGCCAGCGCATCAGTTTGCCATCTATCCGGAAATAGAAATCCACGCTTGAGCGGCCGAAGGGCATGATGTGGATGTCACTGGCTCCCCGGCGTACTGCTTCCAGAATGCAGCCTTCAAAAAGGTTTACCAGCAGGCTTTTATTGATCTCCTCATCCAGGGCATATTCGTCTAAACCGGAGTCTTTTGAAACATCGTCAAGCTCGTTCATCTGTTCGCCGACTTCTTCCAGAATCTCCAAAAATTCATTTTTCTGAGGAGCTACCATGCCGATGAGTTGTTCCATGGTTGCCAACGGGCAATAGACAACTTCGTACTTTTTATACTCTGTTTGCAAAGGTATTTGCTGCACAATGCGGTCGGTGGTATCTACTGCCAATACGATGAGAGAGCCCTTGCGTCCTGTGGATGCCCGGTAAGGAAGGATCTTCTTGTATATTAATTCATTACGGAGCTTTTCCGGGAAACTGTTCAGCAACTCTTTAGTCTTTGCCAACTGGTTAGACTCAAATTGTTCGGTGTTGATCTTTATCTTACGAAAGGCATAAAGCTCTGCCAATGTGCCATATACAAGGTCGTGGTCTATCTTGAAATCGGTTACCAGGATCTCTTCCAGTTTCCTCGGGTTTTCGGCCTCTCCGGCTTGAATGATGGCTGCTTTTTCCAGGATGTCTTTTTCAACGATTCCCTTCTTCAGAAGGAGTTCAGAGTAGCGGGTTAGTTTCAACATCAGTTCATCATGCTCGAGGTATCG
>Ga0190303_1000761_pt1 | contig 13338 bp, 11 predicted proteins | sample 48700701_MG_FD_161672 | JGI IMG/M metagenome (GOLD analysis project Ga0190303, IMG submission 161672) | Hydrothermal vent sediment bacterial communities from Southern Trench, Guaymas Basin, Mexico - 4870-07-0-1_MG | ecosystem: Environmental > Aquatic > Marine > Hydrothermal vents > Sediment ...
TAGGGAGATGGAACCAGCATTTTGACAAACTTTAAATCTCTCTTTGTTCCGTTTCTCTACGCTCCACTCCACAAAGAGAGATTTAAAAACAGTAAACTGTATTTAGGATTAAAAAAAAGTGTAAATTTGAAATAGGATTAAAAAGTAAAAACAGTAAACTTTTTTTAGGACGATACAACCCACATTGCAGCACATTTCCATGCCCCCACGAGCCAACGCACAAATCGAAGGCTTGTAAAAGAGCTGCAATTTTGCTTACGCTCTTGTGCTTAATTGTTACATTTGAGCTTTGAACAAACTGAGAATATTGAAATGAAAAAGGAAATAGACAACAAACTCAATTCGAAAAACATAAAACCAACTGCAATGCGCCTGTTGGTTTATGAAGTACTAAAAAAACAAAAAAAAGCATTAAGCTTAATCGAGATTGAACAACAATTTGATAATGCTGAGCGCTCAACAATATTCAGAACACTAAAAACTTTTCAAGATAATTTATTAATACATAGTGTTGATGATGGATCAGGTGCAGTAAAATATGCTTTATGCGATGACGATTGTACTTGTTCTTTAGATGATTTGCATGTTCACTTCCTTTGTGTTAAATGCGGGCAAACTTTTTGTTTTAAAGACTTGCCAATTCCAAATTTAAATATGCCAGAAGGTTTTAGTTTTGAAAGTGCAAACTTTGTTGTCAAAGGTATTTGTTCAAATTGTAAAAAGTAACTTTGCAACTTGGTTGCATGAACTTTTTTGTATATTTGTCGTTATAATATTAGATTTAAAAATAAATTATGTTTGAAGGAAAAAATAGTAGAATTGTTTTAGTGTTATTGGCAGGGCTGATAATATTACTTCATGCTACAATCCCTCATCACCATCATTATGATGTCATTGAAGCACATCTGGAGAATTTAGAGTGTAAAACTTCTAATACCGACAGTCACAATGAAAACCCGGATACACATTGTCATGCTTTTAACATTATTATTTCGGAAAACGGAAGCGATTTAACTTTAGACTTCGCCCCTGCATTAAATTTCAATCTCGACCTTTTTAATATTAACACAAATTTTGATTTTGCGTCAAAACTCAATGAGGTATACTATGCCCATTGTTTCATATTTTCCCCACATAAACAAATATTCCTTACCAACCATTCGTTAAGGGCACCGCCTACCAAAGTTTAATTTCTTTTCGAATTATTTTAACCGACAGAGTATTTTATCGGCAATATTAATCACTTATTCTTTCAAGTATGAAAAGGAAGAGATTAAGCAAGCAATAGCTTCTTGAAAAGAAAAGGCTTGACGAAAAAAAGTTTAACAGAACTATGCTAAAAAGTTTTAGCATCCTTTTTCTGTGTATAATGTCAATTCTAATTTTCTATATCTATTGGTGCGATACAAAATTTACCTATAGAAAATTTGCATTATACGGTAAAGAAGTGCCAAAATCACTGGTTTGTATGTTGCATGATAGTATGCAATATCACGAAAGTTTTAAAGTTGAACTTAATGACAAAACATTTTATGTATGTAGTCATTATTGCTATCATCATTTAATTGAATGCTTTCAGGAGCATGCCTTTGTACCAGATGCTTTTTCCGGTGATACAATTTGTAAGGCAAATGCCGTGGTTGGTTTTAAAGAAAAAGGCAAACCAAATATAATTTACTTTAAAAATATTAAAAATTTAAATAAATATTATGCAACGAGAAAAAACAAAAAAATAAGGTTTATAACAAGTAAAATAAAGAAAATATGATAAATAGTATAATATCTTTTTCAATAAAGAACAAGGCCCTAATTGGGCTTATGGTGATTGGCTTAATACTTGGTGGAATATATTCAATGACCAAAGTGCCGCTCGATGCCATGCCCGACATTACAAACAATCAGGTTTTGGTAATCACAACTGCACCCAATTTGGGAACAGAAGATATCGAACAGTTTGTAACCTATCAGGTTGAGTTGGCAGTGGCAAACCTACCTGATGTTATAGAAATAAGAAGTGTGTCAAGGTTTGGACTCTCTGTTGTGACCATTGTATTTAAAGAGAGTGCAGGAACATATCTGCCAAGGCAATTGGTGAGTGAAGCCTTAGCCGAAGTAAAAGAAAAAATACCTGAAGGATTCGGAGAACCTTTCATGGCTCCAATAAGTACAGGTTTGGGCGAAATCTATCAATACACACTTGAAGTACAAGCAGGTTTCGATACCATTTATGACGATATGGAACTACGTACCATGCAGGAATGGATTGTAAAACGCCAGATGGCTATGTTACCGGGTGTAGTAGAGGTTAACTCTTTTGGTGGTAGAGGTAAACAATATGAGGTGGCTGTTAATCCTGATAAACTCCGTAGTATGGGACTAACAATAACTGATATTTTCGATGCCCTTAAAGCCAATAATCAAAATACAGGTGGAGCATATATTGAGAAAAATTATCAGGCAAATTTCATACGGGGAGAAGGATTAATGAGATCGCTCGATGATATTAAAAACACCTTAGTAAAAAACATAGACAATAGACCTGTTTTTATTCGAGATGTAGCAGAAGTTAAGTATGGTAGTTTTGTGCGTTTTGGGGCATTTACAAAAAATGGTAAAGGTGAAGCTGTTGGAGGCATTGTGATGATGCTTAAAGGCGAAAATTCCAATGATGTTATTAAGGCAGTAAAAGAACGTATCTCTTTAATTCAAAAATCACTTCCAGAAGGAGTTGTTATTGAACCATTTCTCGACCGCAGCAAATTAATAAAAAGCACAACTTCTACTGTTGCCGAGAACCTTTCATTAGGTGCGTTAATTGTAATTTTTGTGTTGGTAATATTCTTAGGTAATCTGAGAGGTGGTTTAATTGTAGCATCAACCATCCCATTGGCATTGTTATTTGCTTTTATCATGATGAATCTTTTTGGGGTATGGGCAAACCTGATGAGTCTTGGAGCACTTGATTTTGGAATACTGGTCGATGGTGCAGTAATTATAGTGGAAAGTATGATTTTTTACCTACACCGAAAAAACCTGATTGGAACAAAACTTGACCAACCCAAGCGCAATGAAATTGCCTATAAATCGGCAAGTAAAATGATGAACTCTGCATTTTTTGGACAGCTGATTATTTTAATTGTTTTTATCCCTGTTCTGGCTTTACAAGGTGTCGAAGGAAAAATGTTTATCCCTATGGCTATGACGTTTGGCTTTGCTGTATTGGGCGTTGTAGTGTTGTGTTTAACTTATATACCCATGATGGCAGCCTTATTCATTCAACCACCAAAAACTGATAAAAAAACATTGGGTGATAAATTAATTGGTAAACTTGAAAATATATACAGTCCGGTTATAGATTGGGCAATTAAAAGAAGTCGCATTGTAATAGCAATTGCTTTAGTATTATTAATATCAGGAGGTTTCTTATTCACACGCATGGGTGCTGAGTTTATTCCGAAACTCGATGAAGGCGATTTCGCCTTTCAGGCATTTTTAAAACCAGGTACTTCGTTAACCGAGGTTACAAAAGCTTCTACGAGATTAGAACAAATCGTACTGGAGAATTTTCCTGATGAAATAGAGAGTATTCAAAGTAGAATTGGTGTGGCAGATTTACCGATGGATCCCATGCCAATAGATATTGCCGATATTTTTGTGATACTAACTCCACAAGACCAGTGGACTAGAGCTGAATCAAAAAAGGAATTAATTGATAAAGTCAAGGAAAAAGTTAGTGTTTTACCCGGTATCAACTTTGAATTTAGTCAACCTGTTGAAATGCGTTTTAATGAATTATTAACAGGAATTCGTCAAGATGTAGCCGTTAAACTCTATGGTGATGATTTAGGAATTCTTGCGGATAAAGCTGAAGAAATTGCAGGTTTAGTTGCAGGTATTGATGGTGTGGCTGCTGTTAAAGCTGAGGCAACCAGAGGACTGCCCCAAATCACTGTAAATTACGACCGCAATAAAATGGGTAGGTATGGTTTGAATATAACTGAACTTAATACTGTTATCGAAACTGCATTTAGTGGTGGTGTTGCCGGAAGCATTTATGAGGGTGAAAAAATGTTTGACCTTGTTGTGAGGCTTGATGAAGAACACCGAACAAGTATTGATGATATTCGAAACTTATATGTCAATTTACAAGATGGAAATCAAATTCCATTAAAGGAAGTTGCTGAAATAAGTTATCAACCTGGCCCTATGCAAATCAGTCGTGATAATACCAATAGACGAACTTACGTTGGGATAAATGTTGAAGGTCGTGATATAAAGTCTCTTGTTGAAGAAATACAAATAACATTAGATAAGAAATTTGAATTACCCACAGGATATTATATTCGTTACGGTGGGGCTTTTGAAAATCTGGAAAGAGCTTCCAAAAGATTGTCTCTTGTCGTTCCCCTCGCCCTGGCTCTAATATTTATGTTAGTATTTTTTGCAGTAAAATCGCTCAAACAAACCCTTGTGATTTATGTAGCAGTTCCCTTCGCTGCTGTAGGTGGAGTATTTTCCTTGTTTCTAAGAGATATGCCTTTTAGTATCTCTGCCGGGGTAGGATTTATTGTTTTGTTTGGTGTAGCTGTACTTAATGGTTTGGTTCTGATTAGTGGTTTTAATGAATTAAAGGAAGAGGGTAAGCTACATATCAATGATATTATTAAAAAGGGGTCAATAAGACGTATCCGACCAATTTTATTAACTGCTTCAACTGATATTTTAGGATTCTTACCAATGGCTATATCAGCTTCCGCAGGAGCAGAAGTACAACGTCCTTTGGCAACGGTTGTAATTGGTGGTATGCTAACATCTACTTTACTAACGCTAGTTGTGTTGCCAATACTATATAAGTTTGTTGAATCAGGTAAAAAAACAATTAAACTACCTAAAGTAGGAACAGCTGTTTTAGCCGTATTAATGATTGTAACGATTTCATTTCTTCCAAATGAACTTAGTGCTCAAAATTCATCAATAAATTTAAAACAAGCAATAGAAAGAGCAAAGGAGAATTATCCTTCTATTAAAGCTGCTCAGATGGAGGTTGACAAACAAAAAGCCCTAAAAGCTACAGCTTATGATTTTGGAAGCACTTCAATTTATACAGGAAAGGAAGAAGTTGGAAATGGTATGCCGGGCGTTCAAAATCAGATAGGAATCGGGCAATCAGACATTGATGTTTTTGGCATTCCTGCAAAAAGCAAATTAGCTGATGCACGCACTCAACAAGCTATAATGGGCCAGAATTTAATTGAACAAACACTATCGCGTGATGTGAGTATTGCTTGGTACAATTCCGTTTATAATAAACAACAATGGCTGCTTTTTTTACAGCTTGATAGTTTATATGCAAATTTTCAGAAAGCCGCAGAATTAAGGTATAAAACTCAGCAAACTTCTAAAATTGAATTTCTTTCTGCATCGGCTAAGTATAAAGAATTACAGGTAGATATTAAAAAGGCAGAGAGTAACTATTTGGCAAGTTTACAAATCTTAAATCAATACTTGTTATATCCATCCGAATTTGATGTTAACATTCAAAATATTGGGCAGTATGTTTTTGACATAGTTTATAAAAACGATTCATTAAATGAAAGTCCATTAATGAATTACTATTCTACTGCCATTAATGTAGCAGAATCTGAATGGAAAACAGAAAAGGCAAACTACCTCCCCAAATTAAATTTAGAATATGCTATGCAGTCTGTTGATGGTCAATCAGGATTTTATGGATGGGAAGCCGGGGTAACTATTCCTTTATTGTTTTTCTCACAATCGGGAAAAACAAAAGCTGCAAACATAAATTTACAGATTGTGGATCAACAGTATCAACAAAAAGAACTGGAAATTAAAGCCGGATATAATCAACAAATTAGTAGATACCTTGTGCTACAAGATGTTATTAACTATTACCGAACAGAAGCATTACCATTGGCAGATGAACAAATTCAGGCATCTAATATGGCATATAAACTGGGAAGTATAGACTATGTCCAGTTTATTCAAAATATGGAGACTGCAATTAATACAAAACAGGAGTTTCTAAATCAACAGGCAGAATACTTTGAATTGTCTGCTCAATTAAAATATATAACAGGTAAATAAACTATTAAATAAAAATACGATGAAAACAAAAATATTTATAGCAATTATAGCCATTGCAACTTTGATGTCATGTAATTCCGGTAATAATAAAGGTCATGAAGGTGAAGAACATGAAGAACATGGCGCAGAAGGTGTGGTTGTATTAAAAAAGAACCAACGTGATGCACTTAACCTGAAACTAGGTAGTTTCTTAATGCGAAATTTAACCACAGTGGTAAAAACCAATGGTCAACTTGAAGTTCCTCCGGCAAGTAGTGCCGATGTAACCGCAATAATTGGAGGTAATGTAAAAAGCATAAAGGTGTTTCATGGAGATAAAGTATCTAAAGGGCAGCTCTTAGCAGTTCTTGAGCATCCGGATTATATCGTTCTTCAAGAAGAGTTTTCTGAAGTGGCAAATAAACTGGAGTACTTGGAGAAAGAATACGAACGTCAGAAAGAATTGTTTGAAAACAATGTTGGTGCAGGTAAAGATTACCAACTAGTGAAATCAGAATACAATACAGCTAAAGCAAAGTACGCAGGACTAAAATCTCGTTTACAATTAATAAACCTTTCTCCTGATAAAATTGAAGAAGGGATTATTTCGAATACGGTAAATATAATATCACCAATAAAAGGATTTGTTAATGAAGTTAATATCAAAGTAGGTTCTTATGTTGACGCAAAAGATATTCTATTTGAAGTAACCGATAATAGTGCCATTCATGCTGATTTTATGATATATGAAAAAGATGTTCATCGTGTAAAAGAAGGTCAAATGGTTCATTTTACTGTTTCAAATCGCCCTAGTGAAGAATTAACAGCTACCGTATTTGCTATTGGAAAAGAGTTTGAAGCCAATTCAAGGGCAGTACATATTCATGCCGATATAAACAAAAAGGTGTCCGGTCTTATTTCGGGAATGTATATCTCTGGACACTTACATACCGATGAAAAATTCACACGTACATTACCCAATGATGCTATAGTAACCGAAGGAATAAAATCATACATTTTTATACAAGATAATGAAGCTCTTGAAGAACATGGACATGATGAATACGCAGAAGATAATGAAAATCATATTGAAGAAGAATCACATGAAGGACATGAACATGGTGATGATGACGATGATGTCGTAGATGATAAGATGGCTTTTAAAATGATTGAGGTTATCACAGGGCTAAAAGATGATGGCTATACTGAAATCTACCTGATTGATTCATTACCTGAAAACACAAAAGTAGTAATGAATGCCGCCTATTATTTATTGGCAGACATGAAGAAAGAAGAAACAGAACACGACCATTAAAAACTAATAATATGAAAGAAATAAAAGCATTTATACGCCCAAATAAAGTAAATGAAATTGTACAGCAATTAAAAGACAATGGATTTGAAAATATGACAATTTCATCGGCTGAAGGAACAGGGAAATTGCAAAGAGAAAAAGCTTCCGTATCACAAAAGTTTTCGATAACCGATAGTGAGATAGCTAAACTTGAAATTGTTGCGCAAGACAAAAATGTTGAAGCCATTTGCAACATTATTTGTGAATATGGTTGTACGATAAACCCCGGCGATGGACTAATTTATGTTTCCGATATTGAAAAGATATACCGTGTGAAAACTGGTCTGGAAAATGGAGAAAAATAATTCATAACTTTAAGGGCAGGTTGCCTGAAAGTAACAGGCAACTTGCTTCTTTTAATTATTCACATAAAAAGCAAAACACATGAAATACTATTTTGAAAAAACATTGAATTGCTCTTTTGAAGAAGCAGTAAAAAGAATAACAGAAGAACTCAAAAAAGAAGGTTTCGGGGTTTTAACTGAAATCAACATACACGAAAAACTGAAAGAAAAATTGGGAGTAGATTTCAGAAAGTACAGCATACTTGGTGCGTGCAATCCTTCTTTTGCCTACAAAGCATTGCAAGAAGAAGATAAAATTGGAACAATATTGCCCTGCAATGTTATTGTGCAACAAATTTCAGAAACCCAAACAGAAATTGCTGCCGTTGACCCGATGGCATCAATGCAATCAGTTGAAAATGAAAAACTGGCAGGTGTTGCAAATGAGGTTCAACAAAAATTAAAGCAAGTAATAATTAATGTTTAATGAAACTAAAGAAAATGAAAAACTTAAAAATTATTTTAGCATTGTTAATGATTCTATCCATTCAATCATTATCAGCACAAGAAAATGAAAACTTCTATTTTTCAAAAACTGTGGATGGAACTTTTGAAGAAGTAACAAACAAGACAAAAGCTTTATTAAAAGAGCAAGGTTTTGGTGTAATTACAGAAATTGATATGGATGTGAAACTGAAAGAAAAGTTACAGGATATAGAAATGAAACCCTACAAAATATTGGGTATTTGCAATCCTTCCACTGCCTATAAAACACTTCAGATTGAAGAAAATATTGGCGTTTTCCTTCCGTGTAAGGCAATAATAAAAGACATGGGCAACGGAAAGGTAGAGGTTGTTATCGTTAACCCCGCAGCTTTGATGGGAATGCTTAATAAGGCAGAACTTGTAACCATTGCGAATGAGGTTTCGGAAAAGTTTCAGAATACTTTAAATAGTTTATAATTATCAATTTCAGGCTTTTCAATAAAAGCCTGCAATTTGTTCTAAAATTTAATTGAAATGTTAAAATCAAAATACTATATATCTAAAATGGATTGTCCATCCGAAGAAAACACGATTCGCATGAAGCTAGATGGTATATTTGAAATCAAAAAACTCGACTTTGATATAGAGAATAGAAATCTTACTGTTTATCACTCAGATGAGAATAAAGAAATACTAAACAGATTAGAAGAGCTTAATTTTGGAGCAAAGCTGTCAAGTACAGCAACAATCGAGAAAAGTGAGATTATTATTGAAAGTTCCAATGTACAATCAAAATTACTTTGGTCAGTACTGTTCATTAATTTTGGCTTTTTTATCATTGAAATGACTACCGGTCTATTCTCTAAATCAATGGGATTGGTTGCAGACTCCCTTGATATGCTAGCCGATTCCTTTGTTTATGGATTAAGCTTATGGGCAGTAGGCTCAACGGTTTTGCGAAAAAAGAAAGTTACTCGTTTAAGCGGTTACTTTCAGCTTGCACTTGCATTGCTAGGTATTATTGAGGTAACCAGACGGTTTATTGGTTCTGAAGTCATGCCGGATTATCGAATAATGATTGGCATTTCAATCTTAGCATTAATAGCTAATTCAGCCTGTTTGTTTATTCTACAAAAATCTAAAAGCAACGAAGCACACATGAAAGCAAGTATGATTTTCACCTCAAATGATGTAATAATAAATGGAGGTGTTATTCTTGCAGGTATTTTGGTTCTACTCACAAATTCAAAATACCCCGATTTAATCATTGGTACAATTGTGTTTTTAATTGTGGTAAAAGGGGCTTTCAGGATATTAAAACTCGGAAAATAGATATGAAAGTAATTTTAGAATCAATCATAACCTGCCCAATTTGTGGCTTTAAAAAAGAAGAAACCATGCCGGAAGATTCTTGTCCGTTCTTTTATGAGTGTGATAACTGCCACACAGTTTTAAAACCAAATCAGGGTGATTGCTGTGTATATTGCTCTTATGCTTCGGTAAAATGCCCTTCGATTCAACAGAATGAAGGTTGTTGTTAAGTTGTTTAATAAATACAAAAATAGTCAAGTGGGTGAAGTTACAATAAAAAGTATTTTTCGTTATTTTTAACATTTAAAAGTGCGTGGAATTGCCTCCCTATTTGCAAGCACATTGCCAAAGCTACACGAGCCATCGCCAAAACCAAAGCTTTGTCAAAGAGCTTGCAAAGCCAGCCCAATTAACCGCCTTGATGGGCGGTTTTAGGATTGCCCACTCACAAAAAACAAAATAAATTTGTGCTCCGTTGAAAGGGTCGTACCATCTGAAAAGACTACAAATAGAGACTTAAATAATTGAAAGACAGAATGAATAATGCCCAGTTGCTAACAAAGGCTCATACGTAATGCGGGGTTTGTCGTAAATTTAAAGATTATGCAAGTAAAAAAAAATAGTAGTAAAATGAAAATGAAGTGCTTCGGAAACCCGCACTACGCATAGTGTGCCGAGAAGCAATGAACGGCAAATAAATATTCATTGCATGCTGTAATTAAGATGGTGGAAATTATATGTTTTCAGATAATTGACCCACCGAAATCGTTGTACAGGCGATGGTTTCAAACCACCCAAAGGTGCTGTAGTAAAGAGCTATGGTATTGAGCGTTTAGGAAAAGGCTAATCAAGAATTAGTCAGGTATTAATAAAGGAGATGAACTAAGCGTAACCGCTGATGAGGTGTCGAGAAGTGAGCTACATTCTGTCAAAAAGCTTCGGAGTATGGCACGGAGTTAAAAGTGGTGTAATTTTTTTACATTAAGTACGGAAGCAACCTGTTTACTTTCCGTATGGCAGGCGTCATTCAGGCGGCATAGCCTGCCCCGAAAACGAATAGCTGATAAATTAGGAGAATTAGCAGTAGAAAAGTTAAGTTTCAAAAGCATAGTAGGAATAGCACAGTATCTAAATCCAATGATACGAGGCTGGATAAATTACTATGGTAAATTCAGACGTTCCGAATTGCACAAAGTTTTCCGATTACTCACAAATCGTTTAATCAGGTGGGCAAGAAAACGGTATAAGCGATATAAAACAAGTTTAATCAAAGCATATAAATGGTTTAAGCGAATAAGGGAGCAATTTCCTTATTTATTTTACCATTGGCAAGTAGGTTACTAAGTTTTATTTCGTAGATTTGTATAAGAAGAGCCGTATGACGAGAGATTGTCAAGTACGGTTCTGTGAGAGGCTTAGGGTGAAATTCCCTTTGCCTACACGACTTGCCATCGTTGGCATCAATTAAAAACAAAGGATGATAAAAATAATTATAGTCTCAATTATTCTAAGCTTAGCAAGTAATAATTTATTTGCTACAACATATTATGTCTCTAATGGTGGTAACGATACGAATAGCGGTCTATCTCCTGCTAACCCATGGTCATCAATTGACAAGATTAACTCTTCTTCTTTTCTTCCTGGAGACAGCATTCTATTTAACAGGAATGATACTTGGAATGAAAGACTTCAAGTTCCTACATCTGGATCCATTGGTTTAAACATATTGTTTGGAGCTTATGGGACAGGTAGCAAACCTATTATTGACGTCTTATCAAGCGAAGTTAGTGCAATAACCTGTTATTGTTCTTTCATTACTTTTCAAGATTTAGTACTTAAAAATAGTACAACTACCAACCTTGCTATCTCTGTTGATGGTGGTTGCTATGGCATTAATGTATTTAGAGTTGAAATTATTAATTCCGGTAATAATGCAATGGCTATAAGCAAAGGAGGAAGTGATATTTTAATTGATGGTGTACGTGTAATTAACGCATCAAATAATGGTATAATCCTTAACGGTTCTGAGTATAACAAACTCAGTAATGTCATAATAGAGAACTGTTACGTTTCTGGTGTTACAAATAATGATGGTATAGTAGTGCATGAAGACGGTAGTAATAATACCGCTGGGTCAAATTTTATTTTTCGAAATAATTATGCGGAATTTTGTGGAGAACAGGGATTTGACATTACCACGGGGACAAATATTATTTTAATGAATAACATTTCCAAAAATAATGGTGAGGGAGGCGTAGTTGTTGGACATTCTGCCGATAGCGTTACTATTAAAAGCCACAGAAGTCTATACGAACCCACACTACCAACAAACGCAGCTATAAAAATAGGAGGAGATGCAACAAATGTAAAGCTTATTTATAGTCAAATAATAGGTGATGGGCACCACTTATTAAGGATCGACGGAGATAATGTCGAAATTTACAACAATGTTTTCGCATGGGACGGCGGAGGAGCTTCATTTGATTTAAGTGGTGAAATTGAAAATATTGTAGTGAAAAACAATATTTTTACCACCTTACAAGAAAGTATGAGCAGGGTAATACGTTTTTTAACTCCTACACGCCCTCCCGATTATCCCACCTTTGAGTTTGATAATAATATCTATTATTCTCCTGACAGTGCAGTTACAATATATTCTAGCTATGATTCAAGCAATTATTCTTTATCAAATTATCAAACAACTTTTGGGCAAGATTCGGCTAGCTTTTTTGCTAAACCTGAATTTGTAGATCGCGTTGGCGGTGATTTTCACCTAACTTCATTATCACCTGCAATAGATATGGGTGCTAATGTTGGTTTAAATTCTGATTTTGACAATTCTTTTGTGCCATATAATTTTATTCCAGACATTGGTGCGTTTGAATATCCATTTAATACTTTAGTGATGGCGAACAGCTTTCCTTTAAATGTATTACTTTATCCTAATCCCGCAAATAATTTTCTTTTTATTGAGTCAGAGATGAAAGTAAAGCATGCATGGGTTGTTAATATGCAAGGGCAAATCATGAATGTTGAAATTATGAACTCTTCTATAAACACCGTTAATTTAACGAATGGCTTCTACTATTTAAAGTTAGAATGCGGAAAAGAAATATTCACTACTAAATTTATTGTTCTGCATTAGTAATTATATATTTTTATTAAATAAAAGATGCTAACACCTAAAAATATAAAAGTACTGTAGAGCAAGGTCTGCTACAGCTTTTGTATTCGATGTTGAGCTATACCAAAGGTGGCGGATTGTTGATTATGAAGATGATTAGAGGTAGTATATAATTTCAATAATTTTTGTTTTTGTAACAAGTTTCGATTTTACCGGAAATTTTCGAGTAATTACTGTTCTACAAATCTGCCAGATTTAAAGAAGATGCATTCAACCGAACGTAAATAATTAATAATCATTTGCTGTGAATGATTGCTTACAGATAGACGTTTTTTCATTTTTTCTAATAAAGAAGTTAATTCTTTAACAGAAAGTTCATTCGTATTTTCCATATTTATAAAATTTAAATGGTTAAATAAATATGTATACGATTTTGATTGGAATGTGAATTTAGCTACCTTTGGTTTAGTTCAACAGCGGTTCAAATTCAAGCGGGGTTTTTGTGGTGGTTTGACAATTAATGCTATCTTTAAACTTTATTAACCGGGGATAGGGAAACAGGGCGAAAATCCCCGCCAAAATTTAACAGCAAACCGTCAGACTGTCTAAAAACCCTTCATTTTCCTTATTATTAAAATAACAAATATCAAATATTTTGTTAATAAAAATCTGAAAAAACTTAGGAATATTGTTTT
>Ga0190303_1000762_pt1 | contig 13336 bp, 10 predicted proteins | sample 48700701_MG_FD_161672 | JGI IMG/M metagenome (GOLD analysis project Ga0190303, IMG submission 161672) | Hydrothermal vent sediment bacterial communities from Southern Trench, Guaymas Basin, Mexico - 4870-07-0-1_MG | ecosystem: Environmental > Aquatic > Marine > Hydrothermal vents > Sediment ...
CGCGGGCCGGATTGCACTGCCTCTCCGGTCTGCAATGAGTGAGCTTTGAAACCCGGAAAAAGGTAACCGCTCCAAGGCGGGATATAACGGGATTCACCGGATATTTACAAGGGACCGGTAATATTGTGAAGAAATAGGATTAATTAATTATGCCTGAAGTAACCTTTTTGCCAGCCAATATGACCGTAAAAGCGAACCAGGATGAAAATCTGCTGAGGATAGCCATGAGGGCCGGTGTATATATCAATTCCTTATGCGGTGGGGCAGGGGTATGTAACAAGTGCCGCATTCTTCTGGAACGGGGCCGGGTCCGGGGAGAGGCCCTGCCGGAAGGCGGATGGAAGGCCTGCGCCACCTTTCCGGTCTCAGACGTGGTGGTCCGTGTACCAGTTGAATATGAAATGGACCGAAAGGTACTCAGGCGGCCGATGGCCAGAAAGGCTGCATCCTGGATCAAGGCCCAGGAAGAGCCTGTAACCTGGAAGCTGCATCCTGCTGTGCGAAAATGCGTTATTAACCTGCCCCAGCCAAGCCTTCAGGACAGTGCAAGCGACCTCGACAGGCTGATGCGCGAGATTGTCCAGGGCAGGCTCCAGGCGATTTCAATGGAGGTAGATAGCCAGATTCTCTTTAATTTGCCGGAATCGATACGGAACAAAGACTGGAGAGTCACTGTCAGCTTAATGGAAGGAGCAAAGAAAGACGTCCGTCGCCTCATTCGTGTGGAGCCTGGTGATACAACGGGCCAGCATCTTGCCGTGGCCGTGGATATAGGGACTACCACGGTGTCGGCCCAGTTGTTGGATCTCGGGAGCGGAGCGGTCCTGGCAGAGGCATCCAATTACAATCCGCAGATCAGTTATGGGGAAGATATCATCTCCCGGATGGAGTTTGCCAGAAGAAAAGGGGGCCTGAAGACCCTGCAAAAAAAGATAGCCGAATGCCTCAACGGGCTCATAGGAGAACTCCTTTCAGATGCGGACCGGGGGAAGGACGCCTTGAGTCTGATTACTGTTGCCGCAAATACCGTAATGATTCATCTTCTTCTTGGACTTGATACGCGTTTTTTGAGGACCCAGCCCTATACTCCTGTCGCCACCCGATTCCCTCCGGTAAGGGCCATAGAGTCAGGCATAAATGTTCCTGAGCACGTGCGCGTGTTTTTAGGCCCCTGTGTTGCCAGTTACGTCGGTGCGGATATCGTGGCCGGAGTAGTAGGCGTAGGGCTTAACCGCCGCCCGGAACTTACGCTTTTCATAGATATAGGGACAAACGGAGAGATCGTCCTTGGAAATCAGGACTGGATGGCCTGTGCAGCCTGCTCTGCAGGTCCTGCCTTTGAGGGGGGCGGCATAAAGCACGGCATGCGAGCCACCACAGGGGCAGTGGAGGTGGTGTACATACATCCCGGGACTTTTGAACCCATGGTCTTGACCATTGGCGGCAGAAAGGCCAAGGGAATATGCGGATCAGGCATAATCAGCCTGCTTGCAGGCCTTTTCATGGCAGGTGTGCTGGATCAGCAGGGAAAGTTTCATACCGGCCTGGGGACGAAAAGGGTCCGCTTTGGCAGGGATGGCTGGGAATACGTGGTAATAGAGGCGGAATCCACTTCCATAGGTCAGGATATTGTGTTTACAGAGGCAGACATTGAGAATCTCATCAGGGCAAAAGGTGCCATGTTTGCCGGTTATTTTACTTTGCTGGAATCGGTGGGTATGGGATTTGAGGACCTGGAACGGGTAATACTGGCCGGCAATTTCGGAAGCTACCTGGATATTGACCAGGCCATCACCATAGGACTCCTCCCGGATATTCCAAGGGACCGATTCTTTTTCGCAGGCAACAGCTCTCTCCTCGGGGCAAAGGCCTCGGCTGTTTCCCGGTCTGTTATGGAAGAGCTGCACGAGGTCGCTCAGATGATGACACACTTTGACCTAAGCGATAATCCGAGGTTCATGGAACACTATGTCTCCTGCCTGTTCCTGCCTCATACGGATCAGAAACTGTTCCCCTCAGTCAGGCTGGACTGATTTCATTGCATTCCTGAAGGCCTCTGCGTAATCTTCCGGGTAGTGACCTGTGATCCATCTTTCCTGCCTTTCGCTGAAAGCACCCGGGGAACGGGATGCTCTGGGCAGAAAGCAGTAAAAGAGACGCTGGTCCATATCCGGATTGTCGAAACGTTTTGAGATCTCATAGCCCGTGACCATCTGGGCCCCCATACAGTCCAGGGTCCGGATTACGAGCCCGATGCACTTATCCAGTGACTTTCGGACCTCCGGGTCCGCCTCAAGCACATTACCCACCGGACAAGTGGTCATAATCTGGACCTCGCCATGGAAGCGCTGGGCCTTGGGGATATGGATCATGACGTTTTCATCCTCGTGAACAATCAAACTTGATGGCAGGTCTTTTTTCCCGTCCAATCTTTTGTTGGAACGGATTGCCCTTAAATATGTCTTAAAAAAGGGGTGTCCACAGGCCTTTTCGTAAAGAGCGGAAAAGCGGGCCACCTGGTCTCCTACTGCATAGGTAGAGATTGATTTTGAGCCGGCACCCCCTGTATCCACTGATTTCACATCGGGAGGTATAAGGGCAAACTGCTGGTGAATCTGTTGGTGGGATGCATGTAATCTGTATCCTGATGGAGAGAAATCAAAGCCGTAGTTCCAGCCCCAAAGGGTGGCTGTATAAGGCAGGCCCTCTCCGCTCTCAAGCCTATTTGCAACTTCCTTCAGCACTGACTGTCTCAAGGATTCAATCTCAGCGACCGGCAAAGTGTTCCTGCCTTCCCGGGAAATTCCCTTCGCAATATCGAGATTGACGGCCATTTGAGTATAGACCCGCTGGTAATAGAGGTGACGCAGGCCCGTTATATCATCGGGAAGCAGTTCCGCTGCCCTGTACCTCACACAGTCATGGGCCATATTAGATGCATAATGACCCCATGGAATATAGCTGTCTGCCCTGAGATATTCCCATACGTGTGTCTTGCAGCCGGATGCATATTCGCCGACAATCGGGCTGCTTCCCTGAATCCCCGGAATTAATACCATGGCAAGCTTATAATTATATGGACAGGCCATATTGTTACCAATCACATCAAAGAGTTCCTGGTCAAATAGGACCGGTTTGGGATGGCCCGGTTCGTCATATTCATATTTCACGCCAACCGGGTTCCCGCTGTCGTCAAGCTCAAACTTACATGCCAGATGTGCCATCGCCTTGAGGAGCCTGCTGTCCCTGGATGTCTGGGCCAGGGACAGGAGAACGGGCCTCGGGAGGTCTTTCAGGGAATAAGCCCTTTCGTTCGAACCCTTTAAGCGCCCATTCAACAGGTCTTCCAGTAATGGCGAACGCCTGCCGGACCCCTCGTCGCTTCTCCTGAATCCGAGTCTTTTCGGGTCCTTTGAAAATTGCTCTGCCTGATCATAAAGTATGTATGTGGCACCCCAGAAAGGAAAGGCATTCGGGATCTCATAGACTTTGCCGGCATTGTTGATAACAAGGTCGCCCCTGGGGAAGTTGGCCCGGTTATTAATTGCATTGCCGTCTGAATCATGGCCCAGCACGGCCAAAGTTTCAGTCCGCCTGAGGTTTACAACTTTGTAAGATGGCTCGTGAAGGGCACAAATAAAAACCCCTGACGGATCTATGCACGTGCAAAGGATGTCTTGATTCACATTACTCCATCCTCAATAATAAATATTTATGAGTTATTTCCATTGACTCCAGATATCTCTTTATACTTGTACAGTCAAGGTGCAGACGATTATTCCAAGATTATAAACAATTTGCACGAGTAAATCATGTCCTGATCGAATATGTTATAGTTAATCATCGGAGGAGAATTTTGAATGGTAAATTAATAATTTCAGATTTTACACTTTTTCCTCCATAATTCAAAATTTAGCATTCAGTAATTCAGCATCATAATCTATTAATGTCTGGTATGTAAAAAAACATGATTATTATCGACGGTTCCTATGGAGAGGGAGGGGGCCAGATTCTGAGGAGCTCCCTGGCCCTTTCCATGATCACCGGACAGGCTATTGAAATCCTGAATATTCGTGCCAGGAGGCCGAAGCCCGGCCTTCGTCCACAGCATCTGACTTGTGTAAAAGCGGCTGCCTCGGTATGTGGAGCCCGGCTGGAAGGAGCTGAGTTCGGTTCGCAGCGCCTGGTATTTATCCCGGGTAAAGTAAAACCGGGTAATTATAGCTTTGCCGTAGGTACCGCCGGCTCTGTCATGCTGGTTTTTCAGACCGTACTTCTTCCTCTGGCCCTTTCCCCCGGCCCTTCTGAGATTACTTTTACGGGCGGCACCCATGTCCCGTGGAGTCCGTGCTTTCACTATATTGACCTTGTATTTAGGCCTGCCGTATCTGCCATGGGAATATTATTTGAAATGGAGCTTGAGAGATGGGGTTACTACCCAAAAGGAGAGGGGATAGTAAGGACAAGAATTCTGCCGTCAGAGGGTCTCGGTTCCTTCAGGCCGGTTCCCCGGAGAGGAGAAAAAGTCTGCGTTAAGGCCATTTCGGCCACGGCCCGCCTGCCTGGCCACGTCAGGAAAAGGCAGTCCGCACGAGTAAAATCTGTTTTGGAGGGCAGAGAAATCGAGGTAGATGTAGAAGAAAGGGAGGGATCTGCCATGTGCCCGGGCAGCCTCCTGTTCTGCTGGATATCCGGTCAGGGGAGATATGGTGGTTTCACCGGGCTGGGCGCAAGAGGCAAGCCTGCCGGGAAGGTTGCTGATGAAGCGGTTTCCGGACTATTGGCCTTTCTGGACAGTGGCGCAGCCTGCGACAAATACCTTTCTGATCAAATACTGCTCCCGGCAGTGCTTGCACGTGGAGAGAGTCAATGGTCCACAAACTCTATAAGCAATCACCTTCTCACAAACATATGGGTGACCGGACGCTTTGGGCTCGGCAAGGTGAAGCTGCTGGAAGAAGACGGGAAATCCGGCTTGATCAAATGTTACGGAACCGATTAAGACATCCTGGAAATTTGCAATCCGTTGTAATCATCGGTATCCGTCGTCAGTCGGCCTTTGCCGCCATTACGGAACGATAGGATCAAGAGGAGATGTAAATATTCTTATGAACCCGTTATATCCTGCCTTGGAGCGGTTACCTTTTTCCGGGTTTCAAAGCTCACTCATCGCGGACCGGAGAGGCAGTGCAATCCGGCCCGCTACCCGAAACCCTGCAAAAGGCAAACCGCTCCTGCGGCAGGGCACGGATGGCAACCGTTCACGGGCAGGGGATATTTCTTTGAACAGTTTAACGGAAGCCCCCGTAGTTTTCTCGGCTTTTGCTGTGGGGGAAACTGCATCGCCTGAGCGCAGCTCAGGCGAATGCAGAGGGGGCAGGACATCCCCCATGTCAAAAGCCTTAAGAAAACAAGGGGCTAAAGTGTGAAGTGAAAAGAAATATCCCCTTCCAGTGAACGGTCACGTGGGACCACGGGTTCACCGGATATTTACAAGGAGATAGTAAAAATTTGGCCATGAATCTACCCTATGTCACAGGAAGGCCCTATCCTCTGGATGCAGCAAGTATTTTAAAAGGCCTTACTGATATAGAATGCTTTGTATTTCTTGAAACTTCAAGGGTTGCCGGAGAAGAGAATACCTCATACCTATTTTTAAATCCAATAAAAATCCTTACTGCATACGGCCCTGATGATCTGGAGCCTCTTTACAAATCCATGGAGACGGCCATTGACAGAGGATACTATCTGGCCGGATGGTGGGCCTATGAATGGGGATATGCCCTTGAGCCCAAATTATATCACCTCCTGGACGCGCTCAGACCCAAGGCCCCCCTGGTATGGCTCGGTGTGTTTGAGAACCCGAAGATATGGATTCATAAGCCCGACGCCCCTTTTTGCCCTTTAAAAAATATTCCGGATATCCGGAAGAAATTAGGACCTCTGAAACTGGAGGTAGAAAAAGAACGATACATCAGGGCTATAGACTGTATAAAGGACTATATAGCCGGCGGTCATACCTATCAGGTCAACTATACCTTAAGGGGAAGGTTTGACTACACCGGTCTTCCATCTGATCTCTATCTGTCGCTCAGGGCCCGGCAGTCCGTTTCTTACGGGGCGGTGATACGCAACAGGAAAAAATGGCTCCTTTCCCTCTCCCCGGAACTTTTCTTTCGCCTGGAAGGGCGAAAGATCTGGTCCAAACCCATGAAGGGTACATTAAAGAGAGGAAGGACAATAGACGAAGATCGTGAACTGGCTCGTTTTCTGGCCAATGATCCCAAGAACCGGGCAGAAAACATCATGATTGTTGATCTGCTTCGAAACGATATAGGGAGGCTCTCTCTCCCCGGAACGGTCCGGGTACCGGAGATCTTTACCGTTGAGCGCTATGAAACCCTCTTTCAAATGACATCCAGGATAGAGGGAGAAATTCGCCCGGGCACATCCTGGCATGAGATCTTTAAGGCCCTGTTTCCGTGCGGATCTGTGACCGGTGCACCAAAGATCCGGACAATGGAGATCATCTCCGAGATCGAGTCCTCTCCAAGGGGCGTATATACCGGTGCCATAGGATTCATTTCACCCCGCAGAAGGGCGGTGCTGAATGTGGCCATCAGGACAGTGGTCCTGGACGGAGAATCAGGAGAGCTCGGGATAGGGAGCGGGATAACAATAGATTCAGATCCTGCAAGAGAATACGATGAGTGCAGACTTAAGGCCAGATTCCTGACAGATCCTCTTTACTTTCCCCATCTTAAAAAGGGTGAAACAAGGAAGGATTTTTCCCTTATAGAGACCATGAGGTGGGACCCTGTAAGGAGAGAGCAGGAAGTCACAGAGGGCTACTTCCTGCTGGAAAGGCATCTTGAAAGGCTCTCGCAATCCGCCCATTATTTCGCCTTTTACCTGGACCTGAAAAAGGTGAGAAGGGAGCTGGCTGAATTCGCAAGAGGCCTCTACCCTGAAAGAAGACCCCATCGGGTCCGCATGTTGTTGGGAAGAGACGGTTCTTTGACTGTTTCAGCCTCTGCTCTATCCATGCAGGAAAAGCAGGTCTATTTTGACCTGTCTGCAAAGGCAGTCGACTCTCAAGACCCTTTTTTATATCACAAAACCACATACAGGCCTCTGTTCACTGAAGAATACCAAAGGGCCAAGACCCGCGGTCTCTTCGACTGCGTGTTTGTAAACGAGCGCGGCGAGCTTACTGAAGGTTCTATCAGCAATATATTTCTGGAAATTAATGGGGGACTCGTCACCCCTCCGGTATCAAGCGGGCTCCTGAACGGCACCTTTCGCCAGGAACTTGTGGAGCAAGGCCGTGCCAGTGAGCATGTGCTCTATCCGGATGACATGAATAAGGCCGCAGCGATATATTTGGGGAACTCGGTACGCGGGCTCTTGAGAGCAAGCTGCAAATGAAGGTTCAAAGGTTCGGGGTTGCTTTGATAACCCTTAACCTTTGAACCATGAATCCCTGAACAGTCACAGCTACAGTGAAATGCTCTCCCCCGGCCTCATCTCCACTAACTGAGTATCAACTTGCTGGGATACCAGTTCCCTGCCGAATTCCTCTACAGTGCCCGTAAGAGCAGGGAAAGAACCATAGTGCATCGGGACAACTTTTTTTGGCCTGAGGAATTTGCAGGCACAGGCCGCTTCTCTGGGTCCCATGGTATAATGGTTTCCTATGGGGACCATGGCAATCTCGGGCCGATACATTCCCCCTATCAGGGCCATATCACCAAACAGGCCGGTGTCTCCTGCATGGTAGAGAACGAGTCCGTCTTCAAGGCGGATCACAAAGCCTGCGGCCTCTCCGCCGTAAAGGATCTCGTTGCCTTCCTGGATCGAGGAACTGTGAAGCGCTGATACCATGGTGATCGCGACTCCCTTTGTAATATAAGTTCCTCCGATATTCATGCCGGTCACATTCGGAATTCCCCTGATCAGGAGATATTGTTGTATTTCGTGGATTGCCACTACTTCGGTGGAAGATGACCTGGCCATTGCCTGACAGTTTCCCATGTGATCTTCATGGGCATGGGTAATAAGAATGAGATCAGCGTCCAATGAATCGGGCTTATCTGCGGCTTGGGGATTGTCCAGCCATGGATCAATCCATATCTTCAGATCCTGTTCCGTCACTATCCTAAAGGCTGAATGACCAAAAAAGCTTAGTTTATGAGACATAATTACCCCTTTCTAATAAGTAAAAAATAAAATTTTCATTCTTCATGACAAGTAAAAAGTAGTTTACATTTAGCGGTAAAATTGGAAATTGGGAAAAACATAAGGGTGTAGATGCATCACCTAATTTCAAATTTCCAATTTCCGGTTTCACCATCGGCATTCACTTTCACTGCCGGGTCAAGGACATTTAGCTCATCCAGACTGGCAGGCCCGATATCCAGCTTTTTAAAAATAAAAGACTCGATTTCCAAGGTCTCATCATGGAGCCTGCTGATCATTTCCCGGCGCTCCGCAGTGCTTCCATAACGCCTTAACAGGTCCTCAAACCTCTCTGATAATGTGACTATGGAGGCGTGCCTTACTCGCTTGTCAGCATAATTCACAAGTAAGGCCTCGGTCATCACTGGATTATGCTTAATATTACAGTCAAGATGTACGTGTTGACGTACTATATCTGCTGTCGCAGGATGCCCCAGGGCCTCAAGCAACTTGAAGGCCGATAAGGCGTGATCCCGCCCTGTATTGACAGAATCCATCTTGGTTATATCATGGAGAAGGCAGCCTGCCTCCACAAGACCGATGTCAAGATTTTCACCCGCCTTTTTCAGATGACCCGCAATGAACATTCCTGCCTGGGTCACCCTGAGACTGTGGGACACTATGTGTTCCGGAACTCGATACTCTTGCAGGAGAGCCAGGCACCTTTTTCTGTCAAGGATTTCCATTCAGACACTATTCCAAAACAACAACATTCCTCGGGACAAAGCACCGATTATTGCATCCGTACTCCTATGGGGCAGTATTTAAAAAAGCTACAGATAAAAAATAGACGAAAATCGAAGGATCTGCAAGTTTTGGCTATTTGAAAAAAATGTTGAAAAAACCTGTTCAGCAGGAAAACTTACGGGAATTATGTGAATTTTTACGCATAATAAAAACCTTGTTTTCTCCGCAAGTTACACAATTCTTCAAAAAAAACAACAAAAAATTCAAGAGATAGCCCTTGTTGATAACTTATTTGCCGGCCGAAGGGAAAACACACTTTCTCCACTTTGACAATGCAATATGGCTTCATTATAAGAATCAAGGTATTTGTAAAACAACAATGTTCAGCACCTGAAGAAAAGAATAGTCCTTTCAGGCAATTAACCAAAAAAACAATGCCTTATAACCATTTTCATGCTAATGAGATGAAAATCAGGTCCATCTCTGGTCAAGAATTTAAGTTATAGTCAGGTCACTTTACACCCGAAAGGCGATGAGGCCGCAATTGCTTCTTTAGGTAATCAGAAATGAAAAGCGTTTGGCAAAACCTGAAAGAAATTCTTCGCCCCAGGATACCTGAGGGCAGCTACCGGTTATGGATTGCCCCCCTGACCTACAGGAAGACAGATGGCGACACTATCATTATCAACTGCCCCAATCAGTTCTTTGCTTCCTGGGTCCAGGAGCATTATTTGCACTTGTTAAACGACGCACTTATTCAAGAGGGGCATGCTTCCTGGAAGATAAGGCTTTCTCCTGCCGAAATTGCAAAAGAGGCTGCACGGGATCAATTACACCTTCCAAACTTTGCCCCCAGTGAGCTGACAAGACCCCGGTTCTGTGAACGTTTTACCTTTAATGAGTTTGTAGTTGGAGACAGCAATCGCTATGCCTTTTCAGCTTGTTGGGCTGCAGCTAATGGATGGGATAATCACAGCAGGATAATCTACCTGCACTCTGATGCAGGACTCGGGAAGAGCCATCTTACCCAGGCAGTCGGACAAAAAATACTTGAAAACAGAGCGGATACGAAACTGTGCTATCTCACTGCCAATGAGTTCACCACGCAGGTCGTAAAATCAATAAAAAGCGGCCAAATGGATGCATTTGTGCGCCGCTATCAAAATAACTGTGACGTCCTTCTCCTCGAAGAGGTCCATTCCTTTGCAGGGAGAGAAAGGACCCAGGCAGAACTGGCACTGGCCCTTGATTATCTTATGGACAAGGATAAGACAATAATTTTTACCGGAAGCAAACTCCCGAGAAAGATACCCAGTGTGAATGATCAACTTCGGTCGAGGCTGGTTAGCGGGCTGATTACCTCCATAAATCCTCCGGATCTGCCTACCAGAAAAAAAATTATTGAACGTAAGGCCGCGAATTACGGAGTATGTCTCAGGAAAGAGATTATTGAATTTCTTGCCCAGCATCTGACGGGCGATATCAGAAGAATCGAGGGGGCGGTGATCGGGCTTGTTACCAAGTCCTCACTGCTCAGACAGACTGTTGATATGGATCTGGCTCGAGAAGTGGTTAAAGATCTGGTCGGAGAACCGAAGGCGATCACTGTCGCAACTATACGGGAAATGATCTGCCGTCATTACCAATTGAGCAGGGATGATATCTGCTCAAAATCCAGAAAGAGTTCAGTTGCACGGCCGAGACAAATGGCCATGTTTCTTGCCCGTCGCTACACCGAGTCTTCTCTTGAGGCCATTGGGAGAGAATTTAATCGCGACCATGCCACTGTGCTGCACTCTGTTAACCGCATTAAGAAACAACTGAATGAGTCCGGCAAGCTCAGGCACCAGTTGGAATTCCTGGTCAGTCAACTTGAAAAACAGCAATGGCAGAACTGAAGGCCTGTAACCTCTCTAATAATGAAAAAGGTCCTGGTTCGGCGGTTTTTGGAGATTGTGGGACCTGGGAATTTTTCCACGGATCCGGCTGATCTCAAATGTTATTCCTATGATGCAAGCAGCATCAGCTCTCTTCCAGAGGCCGTAGTCCTTCCAGGATCTACTGAAGAAGTCTCGCGGGTCCTTTTCCTTGCAAACCAGGAAGGCTTGGCGGTATTTCCAAGGGGTGCCGGCACAGGTACTACAGGGGCATCGGTCCCGATCAACGGCGGGCTTGTGCTCTCCCTTACCAGGATGGACCGGATAATATCCATTAATCCGGCAGATCTCACCGCCATGGTGGAGCCCGGGGTCGTTACGGGAAAGTTGCAGGAAGAGGTATCACGATACGGGCTATTTTATCCTCCGGATCCAGCGAGCATGCATTTTTGCACTATCGGAGGGAACGTGGCTACTGGCGCCGGAGGACCAAGGGCGGTAAAATACGGCGTTACCAGGGACTATGTCCTGGCCCTTGAGATAGTGCTTGCTGACGGAAACGTGATACATACAGGCGTACGGACGGCAAAAGGAGTGGTCGGATACGACCTTACCAGGCTGATGGTAGGCTCTGAAGGCACGCTGGGCGTCGTGACCGGGATCACCTTGAAGCTCATACCCGGCCCGGAAGCAGAGGGCATGCTGATCGCGTTTTTCCCGGATGCAAAGTCGGCTTCAGATACGGTTGTAAGCCTCTTCGAATCAAGGATTCTGCCCAGGTGTGCCGAATTTCTTGACAAGATGAGTATTGAATTGATATCAGGACAGCTTCCGGTTGCAATACCTGAAAGGGCTGATGCCATGTTGCTCATTGAAGTGGATGGTGTCCGGGAATCTATCCCGGGGCAACTCGGGGAAGTGGTCAACTCCTGCAAGAACTGCGGGGCGATTGATATACACGTGGCGGAATCCGATGATCAAGCAAAGGCCTTCTGGTCAGCCAGGCAGGGCCTGTCACCTTCCATAAGGAGCCTTGGATTCCCGGACAAAATCAATGAAGACATATGCGTTCCGAGGAGCTGCCTGCCGGAGATGATAAACGAGCTGGAAAAAATAGGCAGGAAGACCCGGATCACAATCCTCAGCTTCGGACACGCAGGTGATGGAAACCTTCATGTAAACCTCTTGCTCGACCTGAGCGACAAGGAAGAAAAGCTCAGGGGAGATGCCGCTGTTATGCAGATCATGGAGGCAACACTGGCACTCGGAGGAACCATTTCCGGAGAGCACGGCATTGGTCTTACAAAAAGGCCTTTTATTAAAATGGAGATAGATGACAGAGGCCTTGAGATCATGAGAGGTATAAAAAGGATATTTGATCCCGGAAATATTCTGAACCCCGGAAAGGTGTTTCCATAAGGGCCTTGGGAATACTGTGAAAGTCTCAGCTATTATTGTGGCAGCAGGTGCTGGTATACGTTTTGGTGCAGGGATTCCAAAGCAGTTTGTCGCCCTGGGAGGACGTCCTATTCTTGCCTGGAGCCTTAAGGAATTTGACAGGTCAAGCCTTATAAATGAAATTATAGTGGTGGCACCGCCTTCAGATGAGGGAGCTGTCAATGCAATAATACAAAAATGGATCCGCAGGGTCCGTGTCAAGGTGGTCCCGGGAGGATCAACCAGGCAGGAATCGGTAAAGTCGGGGCTGGATGCGGTTGATGGTGACCTGGAGTGGATAGCGGTGCACGATGCTGCGAGGCCCCTTGTGACCTTGATGCATATAGAGGCTGCGTGCTTCCTGGCCCAGGAGGTAGGGGCTTCCATCCTTGCCGTTCCTGTCCGGGATACGGTGAAGGTAGTGGATGAAGACGGACTGGTTATCAGGAATCAGGACCGTACCCGTCTCTATCTGGCCCAAACGCCTCAGGTCTGCAGAAAGAAAGACCTGCAGTCCGCATACAGGCTGGCAGAAGATAAGGGCATAAGGGCTACTGACGAAGCAGGACTCCTGGAAGTCGCGGGAGTTGTCGTGGGCGTGGTTGAAGGCAGCCCCAGCAATTTCAAGATCACCAGTCAGGAAGACCTCAAGATGGCCGAGGCCCTGATAACTTCGATTCAAAAGGCATGAATACGATTCGAATAGGCTTCGGCTATGACGTGCACAGACTTGTGAGCAGTCGCAACCTTATTCTGGGGGGCGTAAAGATTCCCCATCCTTACGGCCTTCTTGGCCACTCTGATGCAGATGTCATAACTCATGCCCTGTGCGACGCAATACTTGGAGCTGCAGCCTTAGGCGACCTGGGACGGCATTTTCCGGACCTCGATCCGCGTTATGCTGGGATTTCAAGCATAAAGCTCCTGAAAGAGGTAATTCAAAAAATAGTCTCTTCAGGATGGAGATTGGGGAATGCCGATATCACCCTTGTTGCCCAATCTCCTAAAATTGCTCCGTTTGTAGCCGAGATGAAAAAAAATATCTCCGAGGCCTGCAAAGTCTCCGTAGATCAGATCAATATCAAGGCCACCACCAC
>Ga0190303_1000764_pt1 | contig 13330 bp, 11 predicted proteins | sample 48700701_MG_FD_161672 | JGI IMG/M metagenome (GOLD analysis project Ga0190303, IMG submission 161672) | Hydrothermal vent sediment bacterial communities from Southern Trench, Guaymas Basin, Mexico - 4870-07-0-1_MG | ecosystem: Environmental > Aquatic > Marine > Hydrothermal vents > Sediment ...
GGAGGTGGCTGATCTTCCAACGATCGGCCCAAGTTTCTCGCCAAATGTAGAGGTCATCCTCTCTTTGGAGCCCGATCTTGTGCTCGGCCCCGGAGACTATGGAGGCGTAAGGGGCAACCTTGAAGCGGCAGGGATCACTGTCCTTACCACTCCGCTTATCAAGGGTATTCCCGATATCTTCTCCACAATCCGAACGGTAGGAACGGCATTGGGACTGCAAAAACAAGCAGAGGTGCTGATCGGGCAGATCGCGGAGAAAGTCGTTACAATTGAGGCCTCAACCCTTGACGAAGAACCGGTAAGCGCGGCCTTCCTCTATGCTTCGGTGCCGGACACACCTCCCTATGCTGCGGGCAGCGGTGCGATCGAAAACGAACTGATCCTCCGTGCCGGCGGCAAGAATGTGTTCTGCGATGTTCAGGGATTTCCGCAAGTAAGCTTGGAAGAGGTTGTCTCTCGCGACCCTGAGGTGATCTTTACCGATCCCTCTCAGATCGAGAACATCACGTCTAACACGCTGCTTAAGACTGTGTCAGCGGTAAAGAACGGCCGGGTTTACGGGATCAACGCTGCGTCGATCACCTCCACCAAGGTTGCAGAGGTCCTCAAGCAGATGGGCGAATTCCTCCATCCGGAAGGATAGCGATCGGTAATCAGGCTGCTCCGCAACCCTCTTCCCCTTGTGGGTTGCGGAGCAAGGCGAGAGGCGGAACGGAAGCTTTCAGCGATAAGAAGCTATCAGCTGTCAGCACTCAGCTATCATCTAAGCGCATGCTCTGCTGTACACTGATGGCAGGGCACTGGTTGCTGATCGGTAGAGAACACGTGCTCTACCGGTAGAATGCTTGAAACTAGGGTTCGAGCTCGAGGACGAGCGGTAGAAAAGATTTGTGCAATAAACTCTAATAAGAGGAAGGATAGTTGAACCGGAAGAGAATTTATTCCAGAAGGTTGGTTTTCGCAGTACTGCTCGTCTTGACAGTTCCCACTCTCTTTGTTGGAGTAGCCATTGGTCCGGTTCACATCCCCATCTCAGATACACTTTCTTACCTGGTAGGACAGGGAGTTTCCGTTGATGGTTCTCCGTCCGTCTCTCGCCTGATCATCTCCCAGATCAGGCTCCCGCGGGTGTTGTTGGGCCTGCTGGTCGGTTGTGCTCTTGCTATCTCCGGAGGGACTATGCAGGGGTTGTTTCGCAACCCGCTGGCGAGTCCGTATGTCCTCGGGATCGCTAGTGGCGCCTCTACCGGCGCATCTTTAGTGATTCTATTAAATCTACGCGGGGCTCTATTTCTTCCGTTGGGGGCCCTCACCGGAGGTCTTCTCGCGGCAGGGATCGTCTACCGCTTGGGGCAGGAACGGAGCAAGAAGACCTCGGTCTACACGTTAATCCTCGCTGGGGTAGCCGTAGGTGCGCTCTTTTCGGCCGTCACGAGCTTCACCATCTTTCTATGTTCAGGGAGCGAAAAGGTGACCGATGTCATCTTCTGGACCATGGGAGGGTTAGGACGAGCCAATTGGACCTACGTGTACGTATTAACGCCGATCGTTGTGCTCGGAAGCGTAATATTGATCGCCTTCTCACGTGACCTGAACGCGCTTTCCCTGGGGGAGGAAGAAGCCTTTCATCTGGGAATCGATCCGGAGATGAGCAAGCGCATCATGTTGGGAGTGGCCACTCTCCTCACCTCATCCGCAGTGGCCTTCGCTGGCACGATCGGATTTGTCGGGCTGATTATCCCGCATATCATGCGGTTGATCATCGGACCGGATCACCGGTACCTCCTGCCGGCAACGGCGATTGCGGGAGCGGTCTTTCTCGTGTGGGCCGACATGCTAGCGCGCACAGTCGCCAGCCCGGCTGAAATGCCAGTGGGGATCATCACCGCATTCCTTGGGGCCCCGTTCTTCCTGTACCTCTTGAAAAAGAAGGGGGCGCGTATGTGATGGAGATCACAGTTGAGGGGCTGAAATTCTCCTACAATGGGTCCCCTCTTCTCGATGGGATCGATCTAATCGTCACTGGAGGGGAGGTCCTCGTCATTGTAGGCCCGAATGGGTCGGGGAAGACGACACTCCTTAGGAACATCTCTGGGATTCTCTCCCCAGAGGTTGGTTCGGTCTACCTCGATATGACGCGGCTGCCCGAGCTCTCGATCACAGAACTTGCGCGCTACCTGGCGGTGGTAGAGCAGGAGCGAGAGATCGGTTTCGATTTCACCGTACGCGAGGTCGTCGCACTGGGGCGCCTCCCCCACCGAGGGCGATTCGCAAGAGAGACCAGGACCGACAGGGAGTGGATCGGGAGAGCGATGGAACTTACCAACGTGGCTCCCTTCGCTGAACGCTCCATCCGTGAGCTGTCAGGAGGGGAGAAGCAGCGCGTCTTCCTGGCGATGGCCCTGGCACAGAATCCACGTGTACTCTTGTTAGACGAGCCGACGACTTACCTCGATATCAACCATCAGATCCAGATTATGGACATTGTTCGTCAACAGGCTGCAGCCGGTTTAACCGTACTTATGGCCATTCACGACCTCAATCTGGCTGCCCAGTACGCAGATCGGGTGGCTATACTGCACCGAGGGCGGCTGTTGGCCGTCGGTAAACCGGCGGATGTTTTGACGGAGGCCAATATCAAGGAGGCGTTCCAGACCGATGTGGCAGTAGGGAAAAACCCTGTAACGAATTCCATTTACATCAACACCGTCCCCAAAGAGTTAAAAACCCCGACATCGTTGGCTAAATTGCACATCATCTGTGGGGGAGGAAGCGGCGTAGCTGTCCTCCACTCACTTGCCGATCGCTTTTCCTTAAGCGTGGGGGTGGTCTCTCCATTGGACTCCGACTTCCAGGCAGCGCAACACCTGGGCGCCAAGCTCGTGACGGAGGCTCCGTTTGCTTCCATTTCCACAAGAGCGTACGAAGAGAACGTCGCCACGATGCGCTCAAGTGATGGTGTGGTCATCTGCGAGACACCGTTTGGCCCGGGGAATCTACTGAACTTGCGTGCCGCCCTAGAGCTAGCGAGCAAGACCAGTATCTACATTCTAAACCCAGAAGGAATCGAGAAGAGGGATTATACAGGGGGACACGCGACGAAACTGATCCGTCGGCTTGTGGAATCCGGTGCCGTTCCAGTACACGATGTGTGGGATCTTAAAAGGCGTCTCGTTTCAGGGTATCACAACACCGATTGCGGCATGGATCGGCAATCAGACTCCTCAAAAGAGCGAGCCCTCAAGGCACCGAGACGATAAGGAGGGCCAAGCCCTTGGTAGATCGGCTATGCAGGAGGTAGAATAGTACTATGACAAAGAGACAGAAAGACGTTTTGGCATTGATTAAGTCAACGCCTCTTTCGGATAAGAAGAAACAAGTCGCAAAGTACATCGTAGATAACTATGTTGAAGCAGCTTTTCTTACAGCAGCAGAGCTTGCCCATCGGGCTTCTGTCAGTGAACCAACGGTGATCAGGCTCGCCGTCGATCTTGGCTACACAGGGTTCCCAGAAATGAGGAACGCCTTGCAGGACAAGGTGCAGGGCAAGCTTACTACCCTCAGCCGCCTTAAAAAAGGGAGTCACCGCTTCAAATCAAGCAAGAATCCTGCCGTCCAATCCCTGGTTACCGATATGAAGAATTTGGAGGACACGCTGCACAATATTAATATCCGAACACTGAACCGCGTGGTCAATCGGATTGTGCAGGCGGACAAGGTGATCATTCTCGGGTACAAGATGTCAAGCTGCCTGGCCCAATTCTTGCAGATGGCCCTCAAGAAGTCGATCGACAATACCGTCGCTGTGACAGCGAACATGGGACAGTTTCAGGAGGAGTTAGTCTTTACAACTGAAAGCTCAGTAGTTATTGCGATCTCCTTTCCTCGCTACACCACTGCGATTCTCCGGGACTTCCGTATGGCGGAAGAGAAGGGGGTTACAACGATTGCTATCACTGACTCAGAGCTCTCCCCACTGGTCGACTATGCCACCGATTACCTATTAGCTAAGTGTGATTTCGTATCGTATATCGATTCGTTCGCTGCGGCGATGTCCCTGCTATGCGCGATTGCGACAGCGGTCAGCATCAAGTCGGAAACCGAAATACTCCCTCGCCTGGAAGAGCTGGAAGAGATGTGGGAAGAGAACGAAGTCTTTTTCTAGCGCTCCTCTTGACCGGTTCGTCGCTATGAGGTAGGATCCCCTTCATAATAAGAAGATTTGCATCAAACCTTTCTTTGATAGAGGCCATCGCGCAACGGGAGGATTATGATACCAAGTGAGGCAGACAACAAGGACGTATTCCGGCAACTCGAAGAGCACGATGTCCTATTCATCAACGTACTGTTTACCGATACATTAGGCGAGTTAAAGAGTGTTGAGATTCCCGTTATGCAGTTCAAAGGCGCGTTAGGTACTGGCATCGGCTTCGATGGCTCTTCAATACGAGGCTATGCCGACATAGCTAATGCGGACATGTGCTTAAAACCAGATCTTGCTACCCTCAAGATCCATCCATGGGCAACACCGATGGGGTCTCAAGAGGGGAAATACAGTACCGCTGGCGTTATTGCTGATCCCTACACCACCGAGGGGATTCCCTGTGTCCACAGTCCTCGCTACATCTTGAAACGCTTTTTGCAAACGACCGCCAAGCAAGGGTTCACGTTCTTTGTGGCCGTTGAGCCCGAGTTCTTCCTGTTCCCGCAAGGGAAAGTACCGACAAGCCGCAACGAGGTTACCAGTAAATCGGGCTACTTTGCCCTCGTCCCTGGTGATGCGGAAGAGGCGGTGCGTAAGGAGATCGTTGCCAGTCTCCTCAAAATGGGGATTCCAATCGAGAAGTCTCACCACGAGATCGAACCGCACATTAACGAGCTGTCATTTGAGTATGCCGACCCAGTGACGACTGCCGACCGTCTCATGATCATCAAGTTTGTCGCCAAGACTGTCGCCGCACAATGCGGATTCAAGGCCGTTTTTATGCCAAAGCCCATCGCTCGGTTTGCTGCCTGCGGAATGCATGCTCACATCTCGCTGTTTAGCAATGGCGATAACGCCTTTTACGATTCCCAAGACACACTGGGACTCTCACAGCGCGCGCGCTTCTTTATCGGGGGACTGTTTGAACACATAAGGGCCGTGACAGCACTAACCAATCCCACGGTCAACTCCTACAAGCGACTCGTCCCCGGGTTTGAGGCGCCTGTGAATATCGCCTGGGGACGCAAGAACCGCTCGACGCTCATCCGTATTCCGGCGACCCCTAACCCTGAGAAAGCAACACGGCTCGAACTGCGCTCTCCTGATCCCTCTGCCAATCCGTACCTTGCGTTCACCGCAATGCTCGCGGCGGGGATGGATGGCATCGAGCGCTCCATTGAGCCTCCAGCGGCCATAGAGGAGAACATCTATCTGATGAGTGAGGAGGAGAAAGCGCAGCAAAAGATAGAGGCATTACCTAGTTCCCTTGAACAAACTCTCAATGCATTAGAATCAGACCGAGTGATCAGTAGAGCCCTTGGCGCCGAGACAACTGAATATCTTATTCAAGCAAAACGCGAAGAGATCACTGCTTTTAACCAATCGGTCACAGACTGGGAACGGCAGCAGTATCTAGACGTTTAAGCGAGAACTGCTCTCGGTCAGGGCAGGCGGATATCAAACCTGTGGCGGATATGGGAGTCGATCTTCGCCGGGATAAGTTGCGGTCTCTCCTGGTTCAGGATTCCCCGCGCTATCTCCCTCGCCCTTTCCCGTGCATCCTTTCCCCCTGCTGTCTCCCAGGCAACTCGCGAGTTTCGATCAGCTCCAGTCGGTATGTAGAATTCATTAGTTCTTGCGTATTTGAGAGTATGGCGCTGCGTCAGGTAGTTCCCGCCGGGCCCCACCGCTTTGATGACGTCTAGAGCCAACGTATCGTCGTTTACTTCAATTCCTTGCAAGGCGCGCAGGGCCATCCCGTTGATGTCGTTATCAATGACAAACTGCTCATAGGAAATGGTTAACATCGATTCCAGCATCCCGGCCGAGTGATGGATGTAGTTCCCTCCCGCCACAGCGACCTGGAAGATGTTCGCTGCCTTTTCGTAACCGGCTTGAATATCGGGGAGTTTCGAGTCTGTCTGCCCTGCGTCGGAATAGATGGGGACATCGATGTAATTTGCCATCTGTACGGCTGCAGCATTCATCATTCCCGTTTCTACCGCCCCGCCCAGGTAGGCCATGTTGCGCATATTGGCCACCGCAGGCACTGGACCGTACAGGACCGGTGTGCCTTCCCGGATGATCTGAGTGAGAACGATCCCGAACAGCTCCTCAGCGTGCACCAGGGTCAGGAGTCCTGCCAGCGTCGCCGGTGCAGTGGAACCGGTCACCGGAGCAGAAGATAGAGCGACAGGGATACCGCGGCTTGCCACCGTTTCCAAGATTCTGGTGGTTCCAATATCTAGCTTCAACGGGCTGATCATCCACGAAGTGACAAAGGAGATAAACGGGCGCTCCCGGAGAGCCTCTTCACCTCCAGCGATCATCGCCGCCATCTCGATGATATCTCTGGCAGCCTGTGGGGATGTGGCGGACTCCTGGACGTTCTTTCTCGTGCCGGCAAGTGCCGCGTAAAAACTGTTTATACTAACAACCTCTTTGGGCATATCTGTACAGACAATGGGACACTGGAAAAAATGTACATTCTCAAGATTTTCCGTCAACCAGGCTAAATGATACTGATCTTGAAGAACAGGGTCACGAAGCCTTCCGGTCTCCAAGTCCAGAATGTGGATTGCTGCTCCGCCGGTTCCCAGATAAACACGCCGCCCCCCGAGAAGCAGGTCGTTTTCCGGATCCCTCCCCGCCAGCAGGACCTCGCCTGGCGCCATCGCTACGAACTCTTCTACCATGTTGGGAGGCAGCTTGACCACCCGCTTATTCTTGTCGACATTAGCACCGATCTGTTCAAAAAGCGTGAGAAAATGGTCGTCGTCTACCCTCACGCCTATTTCCTCTAACACCCATAAAGAGGACTTATGGATCTTCTCGATTTCTTCCTGGCTCAAAATATTGTATTTATCTCCGATCAATCCTTTCTTGCACATTTTGTCACCTCATGACATATGGTTATTTTACGATGAAGGCCTGATGGTAGAGTGCTTGTATCTCTTCCCTGCCAGCTCTACGTGGATTGGTCTTGGCGTTGATGTTCTCGCACGCCCTCTTTGACATGACCTCAAGGTCGCTTTTGCGAATGGTGATCACTTCATCAGCAATGCCGTACCTCTGATCGATCTCCGTGAGGGTCTCTTGAAACGGTTTCCCACTCAGGGAATCGAGGGTTGTACGTTTTTCTCGCGGTATTTCAGGAAGGTTGAACGCAAAGACGGGTGCGAGTAGTTTAGCGTTAGTGAGGCCATGCGGCGCGTCGTAGAACCCGCTTACCTGGTGCGACATGGCATGAATTAGCCCCAGACCTGCGTGTTGCATCGCCGTCCCGGCGAGTAGACTGGCTAGGGCCATGTGTTCCCGCGCCACAAGGTTATCACCATGGTTAACCGCACAGTCCAGGCTTTCAAGCACGAGCTTGATGCCCTCCAACGCCAACATGTCAGACAGACGGTTAGATAGCGTTGATAGGTAGGCCTCAAGTGCATGGGTGAAAGCATCGAGCCCGGTCCACAGAGTCATCTTCCGCGGTAGAGTGAGGGTCAGCTCGGGATCGACGATCGCCATATGCGGGGCCATCCTCGGATCTCCTATGGAGAGCTTCTCTTTGGTCCGTGGATCTGAGATGACAGCCCAGTAGTTGACTTCGCTTCCCGTACCGGATGTGGTGGGGATACATATAACCGGGGTTGAGCGTGCTCTTATGTTACGCTTATGTTGAAGTGCTTTGATATCCTGCGTATGGTGACTAAGACAGATTCCGATCCCCTTTGCCAGATCGATAGCACTTCCCCCGCCGAAGCCAACAAGGCAGTCCGGAATGAACGGTTCGAGCGCTTTAACCCCCTCTGCTACCAACTGCGCGGTAGGGTTGCTCTCAACCGCACTGTATATGAGGGTCCTTGCTCCGCCTCGTTCTGCCATCTTGATCGCCTTCTCGGCCAAGTTGAGTTGAATAAGGTCCTTAGCTGTTATCAAAGCAACCCGCTTGAAACCAGAACGTGCCACCTCTTCGGCCAGGGCGGTAAGGCTCCCAGAACCGAACGTCACCTTGGTAGGCAAGGTGAATTCAATGCCTCCCTCTACCATCACCTTCTCCTTGCAACAGGGTAGAAAAAGGGCCGACGATGCTGTCGGCCCTAATTGTGCGTCTGTTATCGACTAGTCGATTAGCCCTTTCGCCTGGAGCCACTCGTTAGCAACTTCCTCCGGCTCCATCCCATCGATATCCACCTTGGCATTCAGCGCGGTCATCTCAGCCCGTGCCGCTGCCGGATCCTCCGGGAAAGCAGCGATGAGCTCATTAAGCACATCCTCAAGGCCTGGATTGGCTTTGAGTGTCTCTGCTCGGACGATGGGAGCAAGGTCGTAGGGCGGCCAGAAGTTCTTGTCGTCCTGTAACACGACCCAGCCATACTTGACAACTGCAGAATCGGTCCCAAACACCATTGTCGCCACACTCTTACCTGTATTGAGGTACTCGAAGGTTAACCCTGGCAAGACGGTGGTGACATAGCTTGGCTGGAAGGCAAACCCGTATTTGGCCTGCAACCCAATGATCCCATCCGGACGGGAATAGAACTCAAAATCGCTGGCGAATGGAACCTTCCCTTCTTTCTCGTTGACGTAGGCCGCAAAGTCAGACAGGGTATAGACGTTGTTCTCCTCAGCGAATTCCTTCTTGACCGCGATAGCGTACGTGTTGTTGCACCAAATCGGGTTGAGCCAAACAAGCCCGATCTCCGCATCGCTTTTCTTGACTTGAGCGTACATCTCCTCGGGCGTTTCGCCCTTGAATTCATGGCCGGTGTAGGTCAACCATTGGGTCCCGGTATAGTCCATACACAGATCAAGATCTCCGTTCTCCATGGCCGCACGCATTACCGTGCTCGACATTCCGGTCTTCAACTGAACATCATAGCCACGATTCTGAAGCAGAATTGACATCAGGTTCCCTACCACATATTGTTCAGTGAAGTTCTTCGTTCCAATCTTAATAGGTGCAGCAAAAACAACCCCTGCAAATGCGATTACCAATAACAGCGCTAGCCCAATCTTTAAGCTTTTCATGCCTTTTCCTCCTTTTGAAGTTTATACCTCTTTTCCTGCCTCCTACTTGGCGAATTGACCACCTCCTATATCTTGAGTTAAACAGTTACGCTCGCCACTTTTAGCTGAACCTACTGCTGCTGCCACTGAGCCTGCTTCATCACCTTAAGCCCACGTGGTGTCATCCACTCTTCCACGCCTCCAAGGAGTGCATCAAGTACAATTGCCAGAGCTGCTGTTGGTGCTGCTCCCTGAATTACGATCGGCATCACCCGTACAGCAAGGCCGCACATGATTATGCCCCCCAGTCCGCCCGCACCAATCATCCCGGCAACCGCTGCCGTTCCCACGTTAACAACAGTAGAAGTCCGAATCCCAGCCGTGATCACCGGTCGTGCCAATGGGATCTCTATCTTGGTCGTTACTTCCCACTTTGACATTCCCATCCCCCGTGCCGCTTCCTTAACGGCCGGATCGACAGAGCGGATCCCGGCATAGGTATTACGAATGATGGGAAGTATTGCGTATACAAATAGTGCAATAACGGCAGCAGTATATCCCATTCCAAGAAATGCTGCCGCGATTCCGATGAAAGCCAGTGTCGGCACTGTCTGCCCTATGTTAGCGATACCGATAAGGATCGGGGAGATAAATCGAAATGACTTCCGAGTAGCTAAGAAACCGATGGGAATTCCGACGATAATAGCTAACAGTTCAGCTACCGCGACGATCTGCAGGTGCCTGAGGGTGGCGGTCACAATCTTCATTGCTGGAGTCACCTTGAAGATTCCCACCGACCCCAGGCTTGTCATCCAGATCGTCACCCCGAGAAGTGCCGCCAATAAGATCGCAAGCATTAAGTACTGTTTCACGAGTCTTCCTTACGTGGTTCTACTTGATCACTAGTTGCCTGCTCTCCCAGTACTTCACGGATAATCTGGAATGACAGTACGCCAACTAATCTCTCTTGCTCATCCAGGATGGCCAAGGTTCCGATGGCGCTATTCAACATCATTGAGAGCGCCTCGTTCAACGGCGTATCGGGAGTGGCGGTGACTGTCGGGGGCAGCATTACGTCTCTTATTGATTTCGATTCCTGGAGATCGTCAGATGTGATCCATCCGAGGAAGCGCGCACCATCTTCGGTCAACATCGACCAACGCAAATTTTCGCTCTCCATGCGTGCCTTGACCGTCATCGGGTCTTCTCCTACCTTGACGGTCAACGGCGGCTCTTGCATCACGTCCTTTGCTTTAAGAAGACGCAACCCTTTTAACACCCGATCGGCCCCGATGAAGTTCCTTACAAATTCATTCTTAGGAGAGCTGAGCAATGTAGCCGGGTCGGCATACTGCACTAATTCCCCTTGACGCATTAGGGCGATCTTGTCTCCCATCTTGATCGCCTCGTTGATGTCGTGCGTAACAAAGGCGATCGTCTTCTTGATCTTCGATTGGATCTTGAGGAACTCATCCTGTAACTTGTTGCGGGTAATCGGATCGATCGCGCCGAATGGTTCATCCATCAGCAGGATAGGAGGATCTGCTCCTAGGCAGCGTGCCACCCCAACTCGTTGTTGTTGCCCGCCGGAGAGCTCGCTCGGGTACTTATCAATGAACATTTTTGGATCCATCCCTACTAAGTCTAGGAGCTCCGCGGCCCGCTCACGCTTCTCTTGCTTTGGCCACTTCAATAGAGTGGGAACGGTCGCGATATTCTCACCGACTGTACGATGTGGAAAGAGCCCGATGTTCTGAATCGCGTAACCGATACCGCGTCGGAGCTCATTTTGGTCCAGCTTCATCGTGTCGACACCATCAATGTAGATCTTTCCTGTTGTTAGAGGGATCAAGCGATTGATCATCTTCATGCTTGTCGTCTTTCCACATCCAGAAGGACCAAGGAAGACACAGAACTCCCCTTGCTTGATCTCCATCGTCAAGTCTTTAACCGCCTCGGTGCCGTCTGTATAAGTCTTTCCGACATGCTCTAGCTTGATCAACGTTTCCTCCTAATCCGAACCCCTTTAGGTGTTGCCAACCACTCTAGCCCTCCCATCAGCGCATCAATGACAATAGCGAGGAGCGAGACGAATACCGCTCCGACGATGATAAGATCCGTTCGATAGTTAGCAATCCCGCGGAAGATCGGTTGGCCCAACCCTCCCGCACCGATGTAGGCCCCAATCGCTGCAATCCCAATGTTCATCACCACCGCTTGGCGCAACCCCGCCATAATCACGGGAACGGCCAAGGGCAACTTGATCTTAGTAAGGATCTGTCTTTCGCTCATTCCCATCCCCCGTCCTGCCTCGATCATTGCCGGGTCTACCTCGCGGATTGCGGTGTAGGTATTGCGAATGATCGGAAGCAGCCCATAGAGGGTAAGCGCGATCACTACCGGAAGAAAACCTATCGATGGAAGCTTTAACGCAGAGAGGATTCCCATAAGGAAACCGTACAAGGCCAATGAGGGAACGGTCATCATGATGCTGGCAAGGTAGATAACCGTGTCCGCAATGCGTTCGCGACCTTTCCCGGAGATATATACTCCGATTACAACTCCTACAATAGCTGCAGCCGCATTAGCGACGAGTACAATGTAAAGGTGTTGTAAAGTCCATTCCCAGATCTTGTCTGGGTGATCCAATACGTAATGCCAAGCTTGATTCCACATGCAACCACCAACATCACTTTAGCACATAACGTTCTTTCTGTCAAGGCATAGTTGTAATTTTTTATTCAAACGCATGCTACGCTTCTCATTTTTCTTGTTGCTGCTGGTGTTTTCTGACGCGCATTTGTACATAAGAAAAATTCACACGCGCCTTGCGGGAAGGAAATCTTTCAACTAGAATGCGAGCCGCATATCACACTACGAAAGTAAAAGGGGGCAACATGGCAGTACTAGATGGAAGGCCGATCGCTCGCACGGTCCAAGAACAGCTAAAAGAGCAGATTGTCGAACTAAAGGCAAACGGGGTAACACCGACGATCGCCCCGATTCTCGTCGGAGATAACCCCGGGGCTAAAGTCTACTATCGCAGCAAAGGGAAACTGGCGAAGAAGCTCGGCATCCGGTATGCGGGGGTTGAACTTCCTGAGAGCACGAGTCAGGAAGCATTAATCGATGAGATTCACCGATTGAACGATGACCTCGAGGTTCATGGGCTGTTTGTCGAACTTCCACTCCCTAAAGGGATCTCCCTTGCCGCGATCAGCCGCGAGATCACTCCGGAGAAGGATATCGACTGCATCAACCCAGCGAGTTTAGGGCACCTGGTCAGCGGAGGGGCCGCGTCCGCTACTTATAGCGAACTGAAAGAGCGCCCCGATGTTCTACTCCCGGCCACTCCACAAGCGGTCATGGAATTGCTCATTGCCTCAGGGGTGGATCTCGCCGGCAAGGAAAGCGTCGTTGTCGGCGCCGGAGCAGTGGGCTTGCCGTTAGCATTGCTGCTACTGCGAGAGGGTTATGCCAACGTCACCCTATGCGAGTACAAGGGTAAAGACCTGCGTGAAATCGTGAGCAGAGCTGATGTCGTGTGTGTCTCTGTAGGGAGGCCGAACTTCATCACCGCAGATATGGTCAAGGAGGGCGTGGTCGTAATCGATGTTGGGATCAATGTGGGGAAAGATGGAATAACCGGTGATGTCGACTATGCTGGTGTGGAGAAAAAGGCCAGCTTGATCACCCCCGTTCCCGGTGGAGTAGGCCCGATGACGACTACGATGATCATGGCTAACACAGTAAAGGCCGCTTCGAACCTCACGAGAAAGTAGCAAGTGAGTAGCTGAAAAACACGAATTGGACTGCTTAACGATGGGGTAGTAGGTGGAGACTCCAAGGTCGAGTGTATCGCCCCGCAAAAAAGTGACGGCGGATGAGAAAGCGGGCGGGAGGAAAGACTTGTCCCACTCAGGTAAGCGCAGAACGCAGAGAAAAACCTTCTATCATTTGTCCGACTTCGTTACTCACGCCAAACAACGAGGAACTACGAAACATGGCTGAAGGGACATTGATTGAGGTAGAAGGAGCCGTTGAGTTATCCTCGGAGCGCGTCTTCCGTTACCTCGAGTACGGTGGTTCTTCCCCGTCTACCCCTGTTTTAAGGAAGTTGGA
>Ga0190303_1000765_pt1 | contig 13329 bp, 10 predicted proteins | sample 48700701_MG_FD_161672 | JGI IMG/M metagenome (GOLD analysis project Ga0190303, IMG submission 161672) | Hydrothermal vent sediment bacterial communities from Southern Trench, Guaymas Basin, Mexico - 4870-07-0-1_MG | ecosystem: Environmental > Aquatic > Marine > Hydrothermal vents > Sediment ...
TTTTTAGGATGTTCTGATGATATATCGAATGCTAAAATTAATCAGAAGCCTATTTTAAATATTACTTATAATGTTGATGCTTTAAATGTTACTATTGAAGGAAGAGTAATTGATTATGATGGAACAGTATCTAAAGTAAAAATTGATTGGGGCGACAATAAAATTGACATACTATTAGAATCTGAATTTTTAAATATTGAAGAAAGCCATACTTATTTAAATCCTGCACCTTATAATATTTTAATAACTACTATCGATAATGATGGAGATAGTACAAATCAATCTTTATCGCTTGTTGTAGATTTTAAAGATGTTTCTCTTGATAATATTAAAGAATCTATGTTTAAGACCTCCGACAACGAATATCTTATTCTTACAGTAAATTTACATACTTATCAAGAAAATATGCAAAATGAAAAGTTTCACATGTTAACTGAAGCTATTGGTAAAATGGATATTGATTTCATAGCCTTTCAAGAATGTGCGCAAAATAAATCGGCAAGTATATATGAAGGGATAATCCGTGAAGATAATATGGCTTTAATTATTTCGAATAATTTAAAAGAAAATTATGATGTGGATTATAATTTTGTGTGGAACTGGGCTCATTATGGCTGGGATGTATGGGAAGAAGGAGTAGCAATATTATCAAAATATCCTTTGCAGGCTTCTGAAGACAAATATATATCAACTAGTACAAATACAAGTAATATTGCCTCGAGAAAAGTAATATATGGTGCATATCTAATTCCTGAAGGTAAGATTAATATATTTTCTGCACATACACATTGGCGTACTTCTGAAACCGATGAAGAACAAAACAAGCAGATTAAAAATGTTAAACAAATGGTTGAAGAAAAAGAAGCCTTAAATTCGGTTATTGCAACATTTGTATGTGGCGATTTTAATGGTAATCCAACAAGCGATTATCCTTGGAGTGAAGGCTATAATACCATGGTTAACAATGGTGTTTTTGTTGATACTTACCTTGAAATATATCCTGATGCAAACACTAAACCTGCGCAAAGTATATACAATACAATTGGAGGAACATATCCCGGAAGAATCGATTATATTTTTATGAAAAATAATACCTCCCTTAAAGTATTAGATTCTCAGATTATTTTTACCGATGATATTATTGGTAAAATATCTGACCATAACGCAGTTCTTACCAAAGTTGGTTTTATACAATAAGAGTAATATCTGAGCTTTGTTAGTAGAGATATTTGCTTACAATAGATGTTTTTTTATTTGTTTAATATCTGTGTTATATCTTAAATATAAGTCTTGCCGTGAATATAAAATAACAAAAAAAGAATAGAGAAAATCATTTTTAAGATATGATTTACAATTGCTAATTAAGTAATGAAGAAAAACCAACGTCTCGGATAAAAATATCGATTTAAATTCAATTTTTGTCATGTACTTAGATTGATTAATGCAGAAAAGAGTAATCTTGTATTATAAGTTAGTTATTTTGATTATTGGGTAAAAGGTACTTTAAATTTTACTTTAAAAGCTGTTTTTAAAGTTTATAGCGATAGTGATACTGAATAATTAAACCTAGCATAAAAAACAATATATCGAACATTATAATTTTAAACTTATTACTATCGAAAACTTAAATTCAAGTAGTAAATACAACTTTTTGGAGAACTAAAAAGAAGACTTCAGAAATTTTTAATTTCTGAAGTCTTCTTCTTTTCGATAGTATTTTACTTATTCATAAACATTTTTATATCTTCTTCTACTGTACCAATACCGGTGAGTCCGAATTTTTCGTTCAGCACTTTAGCAATATTTGGCGAGAAGAAAGCAGGTAATGTTGGTCCTGTATGAATGTCTTTAATACCTAAGTACAGTAAAGCAAGTAAAACAATAACAGCTTTTTGTTCGTACCAAGCAATATTAAATTCAATCGGCAAATCGTTAATATCGTTAAGTTCGAATACTTCTTTTAGTTTTAGAGCAATAATAACAAGCGAGTAAGAATCGTTACATTGTCCGGCATCTAACACACGTGGGATACCATTAATATCGCCAAGTTGAAGTTTATTGTAACGATATTTTGCACAGCCGGCAGTTAAAATTACAGTTTCTTTTGGAAGTTGTTCTGCAAATTCGGTATAGTAATTTCTGGTTTTGTGGCGACCATCACAACCTGCCATAACAAAGAATTTCTTTATTGCTCCTGTTTTAACAGCATCTACTATTTTATCGGCTAATTTTATTACCTGATTATGAGCAAAGCCTCCAACAATTTCTCCTTTTTCTATTTCGGTAGGTGCCTTACAAGTTTTTGCCAACTCAATAATCTCTGAAAAATCTTTAGCTTTACCATCTTCTCTGTCTGCTATATGTACAAATCCCGGGAATCCTGACGAACCGGTAGTAAATACTCTATCGGCATAAGTCGATTTTTTCGAAGGAGGAACAATACAGTTTGTTGTAAAAAGAATTGGCCCATTAAAACTTTCAAATTCTTCTTTTTGTTGCCACCATGCATTTCCGTAGTTACCAATAAAATGCGAATATTTTTTTAACTCGGGGTAATAATTTGCCGGTAACATCTCACCATGAGTATAAACATCGATACCTGTTCCATCTGTTTGTTTTAACAAATCTTCCATGTCCCTAAGATCGTGACCACTAATTAGGATACCTGGTTTATTGCTAACTCCGATATTTACTTTTGATATTTCGGGATTACCATAAGTTGTTGTGTTTGCTTTATCTAGAAGCGCCATACCATCAACTCCAAACTTACCTGTTTCGAGAACTAATGCAATTAATTCGTCGACACTTAAATTATCGTTAGTAGTATCGGCAAGAGCTTTTTGCATAAAAGCATAAATAGAATGTTCTACATATCCAAGAACAAAAGCATGCTCAACATAGGCAGCTAATCCTTTTAAACCATAGATAACCAACTCACGCAAGCCTCTAATATCTTCGTTCTCTGTAGCTAAAACACCTATTGAGTCATTCTTAGCTTCGAATTCTTCAACAGTATTTCCTGTCCATGTAGCAGATTCATGTAGATTTTCAGGAATAATGCCTCCTGCTTTTACATAAGCATCTTTAATTTCTTCGCGAAGTTTTAAACCTTCTCTAATAGCTTCTATAAACCTATCTTTATCGAAATTGGCATTTGTGATTGTCATAAATAAACCATCGAAAACAAGTTTATTTACTTTATCGTTTTCAATACCAAACTCACGAGCTTTAGTGCTATAGATTGATATTCCTTTTAATACAAAAATCAAAAGATCTTGCATATTTGCTACATCTTCTTTTTTTCCACAAACACCGGCAACTGTGCAACCTGTGTTTTTTGCTGTTTCTTGACATTGATAACAAAACATACTCATAGTAAATTATTTTTATGTTAGTAATTACAAATTTAGTATTAAATGCATTTAAAGTCAAGGGTATAAAAAATCATTTTTTAAAGAACATTTTCCGTAAGCATAGCTATAAAAAATATATTTTAAGAAACATTAAAATACCCTATTTTTATTATATCATTAATTATTTATTGAATCCTGTTTCAGAATTTTTCTCTCCAAATTTCTCATTAATTGCAGCCATGATTTCTTTTTTGTTTTTTCCTTTTTTTTCTGCATTTTTTATTACTAAATACACTTTAAAAAGAGACGACTGTGCCATTTCCGATGAAAAGTGACCTATTCCTTGATTCCAAATAAATAACGAGAATAACTCATCGAGTTGCTCTACTGTTACACCAAGGAAGTAAGCTTTTATAAGTTCTCTTGTAGCTTGTTTCATTCTTCCGGAACCTACGGCATTCGACAAAGACAATAGAAATTTTGTTTTTAATTCGATAGCAGGTTTAGGTTTATTCCATATATTATTCCAAAAATTAACAGTAAGATCTGCAATTGTATTATCAATATCGGCATACCTTGGCATAACTATTGGTTTTAAGGGTAATTCGGTATCGTTTGCTTCAATTATCTCTGTACGATAGAAATATGATGCATATATATCATTCTGTATTCGCTCTGTGTGATATTCGAAACCTATGTTTTCCATTGTTGAATATAATGGTATGGGTTCAAAATTCTGAATAATTTTTATTCCTTCGCCTACAGCAATATTTTTTGCTTTTTTTAATATTGCTAATAGAAAATTACCTTTTAACGCTCTAACATCAAATACAAAGAAATTCTCTTTTTGTTTTAACCAGTTTTTATCCATAAGGTTTATTATTTGTGCCTAAAATGTACAGGCATTTGTTATTATTAATTTGTGTTTACAAAGATGTTGTAGTTATTATTAATAAAATGTAACCAAAGTTACATTTGTAGATTTTTTTTATCTTTGAAGAAAAAATGTTTTCAGAAATATCCAAAATCCCTGTCTTTAAAGGTTTTAAAACCTCCGAAATAATTCAATTATTAAATACAACTCGTTACCAAATACGAGAGTATGAGCCCGAAAGCGTGATAGCTCATACTGGAGATAATTGTAATAATTTATATCTTTTAATTAGTGGAAGTATTAGAGGCGAAATGAATAATTATAACGATAAAAGTATTGTTGTTAGCGAAATTCATGCTCCTGATACTTTTGCTGAAGCATTTTTATTTGCAAATAAAAACAAGTTATTAATAAATATAATAGCCACCACGCATACTAAAATTCTTATTATTTATAAAAATGATTTACTCCAACTATTAAATAAAAATATTAAAATCTTGAATAATTATTTGAATATTACATCAAACAGATTTGTTATTGTTACCGAGAAAGTAAAATTCCTGATGATTAAAACGGTAAAAGGGAAACTTGCAAATTATATTCTCGATTTAGAGAAAGAGAATAAAGATAAATTAAGTTTTAGCTTAGGTAAAACACACGAAGAATTAGCTGCATTATTTGGTATTACTCGACCTGCTTTTACAAGAAATCTTGTAAAAATGAAAAACGAAGGTTTAGTTGAAATAAAAAATAAAGAAATAAAAATATTGAATCGCGAAAAATTACTGAAATTGTTATCGTAAAATTAATTGCAAATTTTTTAGGAATATTTATTCCAATTAATTTACTTTGAATAGTGAATAAGAAAAATGATATATATAGAGCTGCAATAAAATTGTTTGTTGAAGAAGGCGAGCAAGCTACTTCGATGAAATGGATTGCAAAACAAGCAAAATGCGGAATTGGAACAATGTATAATTATTTTCAATCGAAAGATGAATTAATTAACGATTTATATATTGAAATAAAAACTAAGCTATTTACTAGTATTCTTACAAGTTTTAATAGCAATAATTCTGTAAAACAGCAATTTATTGAAGTGTGGCTTAGAGTTATGAATTTTGCAGTATCTTATCCTTTAGAATATTCTTTTCTTGAGATATTTGCATATTCTCCAAAAATTTCAAAACTAGCTTCTGACGAAGTTAATAAATTAATTTCTCCGCTTATGCAGATTGTCGAGAAAGGTAAGAAAGAAGGAATAATTAAAGATATAGACACGATGCTGTTGGTAATATTTACTAATGGAGCTATTACTTCTTGTATTTTGAATAATAAAGATATTGACGAGAATGGTAAAAAAGAAATTGCTTTAATGGCCTGGGATGCAATAAAGAGTTAAATTTTTTTATATTAACTACAGAACGAATATTCATTCTGTAGTTTGCGAAAATCTTAAAGCATCATAAATATCAATATCATTGAATATTTTTTAGCATATAATAATTTTAATATTTTGCAGCTGTACTATGGAAAGTTTGAAAATATGTTTTTCCTTTTTTTCCTTCAAATGTAAATAATTGCTCGTTTGCTCCGTTTGGTGAATATGTTCTTAATTTAATGTTGTTATTTCCCGAATTTAATGGTATTCTGGCATAAGAAATAGAGTAGGGCAGTGTTTGCCAATTTCTAGTATCGGTTTTTTCTGTAACAGTATTAATAATATTTACTAACATTCCTAGAGTTGCATCTTGATTGTCTGCAATTGCTTCCAAAGCTTTTTTTGTAGCTAAACGTAATATTGCACTTCCCATTTCTCTGGCCATTCTATCTTTTAACGATTTAAATGCAATGCCATTAATATCTTCAACTAATTCGAGTTTATAAGATTTATTAGTATTAAAAATCTCGGCTTTTGTATAATATGGTTTACGTTCTACATATTTTGGAAATGCTACACGGAAAAACCGAAGTTCGTTAAATGCTTTTTTTTCTTTAATGCTTTTATTACCTATATATATAGGAAAAGAAAGATTGTTTTCTTCATTTACAAGGGTAATATATCCCGATTTGCTATTTGGAATTTTAGTAAAGTTAATACTATTTTCTCCTTTTACAGGACCAAAACCATTAAGCCAGAAGAAAATTAATTCTCCATTTTTAGGTGCTTCGTAGTGATATTTTATATTAAACTTTTTTTCGTAGAAATTAACTTCATCATTAAACCCAATTAGTGTTGCTGTTCTAAGAATATCGTATTTTAATTGTGTAGGAACACTCATATTAAAATATTTTTTATAATCGGTTTCATAAACTTCAAGGGCATTTCTGTAGGCTATAAAGGCATTATTATAATCTTTATCGGCTTCGTATATTATTCCCATAAGTGTATGAGCAAAAGCATCGCGTTGATATTTGTTTTTATAATCTTTATACTTATCGTTTAGTTTTTGTAATTTTATGTTAATTCTCTTACACTCAACAATAGCATCGTTAAATTTGTGTAATTTAATATAGTTAAGAGCCATAAAATAATTTACAAGAACAGCTTCAAAATCTTCAGGTTTATATGGTTTAATCGATGGATTAGATACTAATGTAAGTGCATTAAGATAGTTATTGTTTATATAATCTTCAATAAGAATTTCTGCATCTCCAAAATATTTATTACTTTTATTATAATCGTTTAACATCCACGATACATAGCCACGGTTTAACTTATGTAATAGAATGTTTTTGTTTTTTTGCCCATAGGTATCGTTTTCTAACCATTTATCGGCTTTTTCATAATTTCCTTGTGAGATATAATTCTGAAATTCGCTTGATTTCATGTAATATGTTGCACATGCTGTAAACGTTAATATTATTGAAAAAATAAGTATTATTTTAGTTACGAGAGCTAGTTTTTTAAACATATTACAAAGAATTTAAAAATGAAAGGGCAATAAAGCCCTTTCAAACAGATTAATTATTAATAAATTTTTTAATTTTCTTTTCACCAATCCAAACAATTTCATTTGTTTCGAGATGCGATAATTCAAGATTTATTTGATAATAAATAATTTTTTCTTTCCTATAAGTGTCAACTATTGAGTTTATTGATCCTTGAAGAATGTAATCGGCTCCTAATTCTAAACCCCAATTTTTTGCTGTTTCGGTTGATGAGAAATCTTGTTGTTCTGCTCTTTCGCTTCTTAAAGCTTCTCTTTTATTCCCGGCCTGAACTAATCGCACAGAGCCGTTGTTTACTATCGAGCGTTCAATATCTTTAATAAAAGTTTCAGAATTAATATGTTCGTGACTTTTGTTTTTTATTAATCCAACAATAAGTACAGGTCTTTTTCCTGCATTTTCTCCCATGAAATTGGTAATCCACTTTTCGTGAAGTACTTGTTGCATAAGCTCTTCGGCTGATATTCGAGAGTCAGTATCGTTCCATCTGCCGCTCAAATCGATTTGTTTGTCAGTAGAAATTCTTTGTACTTGCCTTTTGGGTGCACAAGAATATATTGTTATTAAAGAAATAGCAATAATAAGACTAAATTTGAATGATTTTTTCATAACTTCAAGTGTATTTATTGATAATTGTTTAAATAAATTATATAGTTATTTTATAATTATATTTTCGATGATAATTCTTTTAGTCGATTATAGGTAGAATTTCTAACTTGTGTTAGAGGCAATCGTAAATTGTTTTTACATATAGTAAGTATCTCGAGATTAGCTTTTATTCCGGCAGGATTGCCATCGACAAATAAATTTTCTATAGTGTTAAGTAATTTGTAGTGTAATTCCGAAGCCGAATTAGTGTCGTTGTTAAGGGCATATTGAACCATAGACGAGAATTCTTTTGGATATGCATTAGCAACAACAGAAATAACACCTCTAACACCTATGGCTATAAGTGGGAGAGTTAATGCGTCTTCACCTGAAAGAACAATAAAATCTTTTGGTTTATTCTTAACAATATGCATTGCTTGAATAATATCTCCGGATGCTTCTTTTATTGCAACAATATTATCGAAATCGTTGGCTAAACGTAAAGTAGTTTCTGCTTTAATATTTACGCCGGTTCGTCCCGGAACATTATATACAATAATGGATACCGGACAAACATCGGAAATTGCTTTGTAGTGTTGATATAATCCTTCCTGACTTGGCTTGTTGTAATAAGGTGCAACCGATAATATTCCATCGATATTTGTGAAATCTGTTTTCTTAATTTTTTCTATTACTGCACTCGTATTATTTCCCCCAATACCAACAATAATAAGAACTCGTTTATTAACAGTTTTTATTATATAATTAACAACCGAAAGTTGTTCTTCTTCGCTCATTGTTACCGATTCTCCGGTCGTTCCTAATACTATAAGATAATTAATTCCGTTACGTAATAAAAATTCAATATGATTTTCTAAGGCTTCAAAATCTATTTTATTATCATCGGTAAATGGGGTAGTTATTGCTACACCTGTTCCTGTATATTTATGTTGACTCATATGAAAAATATTACATTCTTGTTGATTAAAATTTAAAAACTTAGAAATATTAATTAGTGTTGATTTATTATATTTAAGTAATGTTGTATTTGCTCGATATAATATTTTAACGATTCGTCTTTTTTTATGTTTAACATAAGGTCCGACGAATTGTTATAATTCGATTCTTTACTTACTTTAAACGATGCATTTGAAAGTGTGTTAATATATTTTAATGGAAAAGTATTTTTAGTACTCAAATCAAAAAGAAGATCTAAATCTTTTTCAATAAATTGATTTACCATATCATTTTTTGGTACACAATACCAATTTAAATCATTTTTATTAATGATATTAATATTTTTTTTTATTAATAATTCGTCGGGTGTTGTTTTTGAATTATTATAGCCTAAAACAACAACTTGAATATTCTTGTTGTTCATGAAATTTAAAAAATCTTTAATATAATCGAAAGAATTATCGTTAGAAACATTAAATAATACACCTGCAGTTTTTGCAGTATCAAAATTATGAACAATAACGTTTCTTTTAATCGATTTAGATTTTTTTCTTAGAATATATCTCCCAATAGATTCTCTTAAGTTTTTTAAATATTTCACTTTGTAAAAATTATATTAATTTATAAAATTACGAAATTCCTAACAATTTGATGAATTCATCTTCAGAAATTATCGGAATATTTAATTTTTTTACCTTTTCAAGTTTTTTTGGACCAATATTCTTGCCGGCTAATAAATAATTTGTGCTCGCAGAGATTGAACTTGTATTTTTGCCTCCATATCTGTCTATCATTTCTTTTAGTTGGTTTCTCGAATATTTTGAAAAGCTTCCCGAAATGACTATAGTTTTATTTTCAAGAATATTTTCAGATTCAATATCTTCATCAATTTCAAATTTTAAACCTGCTTCTTTAAGCTTGTTTATGATTTCTATATTTTTTGAATTACTAAAAAAATCGATAATACTATCTGCAATTTTATCTCCAATCTCGTTAATATTTAAGAGTTCTTCTTTTGTTGCTGACGATAGAGTATTAATAGATTTGAATTTTTTTGCTAATATTTTTGCTGTTGTTTCGCCAATATGCCTGATGCCTATTGCAAATAATACTTTCGTAAAAGGAGTGTTTTTAGAATCGTCTAAACTTTTTAGTATATTTTGCGTCGATTTTTCTCCTAATCTCTCTAGAGATAAAATTTTTTTACGATTTAATGAGTATAAATCGCTAATATTATTTATTAATCCATTATTGTATAGTGTTTCTATCGTTGCTTCTGCAAAGCCAATATTCATTGCTTTACGACTGACGAAATGTTCTATTTTCCCCTTTATTTGGGGTGGACAAGCTGAAGAATTTAAACAATAATGTTTTGCTTCCCCATCTATTCTAACAAGTTCTGAACCACAAGCCGGACACTTAGAAATGAATTTAATGTTTTTACTGTCAGCTGTATGTTTATTTAATCCAACAATTTTAGGTATTATTTCGCCTCCTTTTTCGAGGTAAACAATATCGTTTAATTTAATATTTAATAGTTTTATTTGATCCTGATTATGAAGAGTTGCTCTTTTAACAATTGTTCCGGCAAGTTTAATAGGCTCAAGATTAGCTACGGGAGTAATTGCTCCGGTACGACCTACCTGATAATCGATGCTTAATAATTTTGTACTTACTTGTTCGGCTTTGAATTTATATGCTATTGCCCATCGTGGCGATTTGGCTGTGTAGCCAAGTTGTTCTTGAAGCTTATACGAATTAACTTTTATTACTACTCCGTCAATATCGAAAGGCAGCTTGTAACGTTCTTTGTCCCAGTGTTTAATAAAGTTGAATATTTCGTTAATAGTTTTACATTTCTTTAAATGCATAGATATTTTAAATCCCCACGAACGTGCAATATTCAAATTTTCGTAATGCGAGGTATACGGAAGCTTGTTGCCAACCATGTAATATAAAAAACAATCTAATGGACGTTTTGCTACTAGTGATGATTTTTGAATTTTAAGTGTTCCGGATGCTGCATTGCGAGGATTTGCAAATGGAGGTTCTCCATTTATTGCTTTTTCTTTGTTTAATTTGTCGAAGCCGGCATGAGGTAATAATATCTCTCCGCGCATTTCAAATTCGTCGGGGTAATTAGCTCCTTGCAATTCTAAAGGAATACTTTTAATAGTTTTTACATTCGCTGTAACATCATCTCCTTGTAGTCCATCGCCTCTAGTAACTGCTTGTTCTAATTTTCCGTTTTTATATCTAATTCCTATTGCAAGGCCATCGTATTTAAGCTCGCATACATATTCAAAATCTTTATCTATGCTTTTTCTTATTCTGTTATCAAAATCAATTATTTCTTGTTCAGAATAGGTATTACCTAACGATAGCATTGGAAAATTATGTTTTACCTGTTTAAATTCAACATTTAAATCGCTTCCTACACGTTGGCTTGGAGAATTTGAACTTTTATATTCCGGATATTTATTTTCAAGCTCTAATAGTTCTTTCATTAACATATCATACTCAAAATCGGAAATATATGGTTGTGCCTGAACATAATATAAATGGTTGTGTTTGTTAAGTTCGTTTCGTAAATGTTTTATTCTTAACTTTATTTTATCCATTTATTAATAAATTTTGATTTGATAAAAAGAAAATATTGGTATTCAAAAATAGTTTATTAATTCTATTTGTTACAAACTTTAAATTAATATTTATTAACATTGTAATAATAAATAATTTTAATTTATGAATTATAGATATTTATTTTCGATATTTATTTTTATGTTTTTGTTCTCATGTGAGAATGAAGATGTATTTATTTCAGAGATAATTGATTTTGAAGAATTAGAGTTAGATACATTATCGTACTGGAATGGAAGTATATCTTCAGATGGTTTTTCTAGTGGGAGTGTTATTTTTTGCAATACATATTTTTCTGATAATAATTGGTCTGGATTTGCTTATTCTAATCTTAATGCTTTCGATGGATATGAAATTAATGAAAAAATGTATTTTGCAGAAAAAGAAGTAAGCGATAAGCAAAATATCTATTTAGTTGGAAATTGTACAAATACTGCTATTGTTGAGTTTTCTGATACTATAAATGGAGTAGATGTTATTGCATTGCAAGTTATAAATACTTTGTACTTAGCAAATATTATTAAATATGGGAACGAAGAGATTAATCGTTTTGGGGGAAACCTGAGAGATAATCCCGATTGGTTTAAACTTTCTATTAAAGGTATTGGAATACATAATGAATGTACAGGGATAGTTGATTTCTTTTTAGCAGATTTTCGCTTCGAGAAAATTGAAGATGATTATTTAATAGAGAAGTGGAGATATATCGATTTACGAAAATTGTCAAAAGTTAAACAACTAGAATTTTCGTTGTCATCGTCAAAAGATTCTGATTTTGGAGATACATTTAAATATTTTTGTATCGATAATATGCGAATCAGAAAGTATTAATTATCTTATTATTAAAATAAAAAATCGAATTCTTAAATAGTCCTTATTTAAATGAAAAATAAAAAATATTTTCGTCTGTTAACTTTATTGTTATTTAGCATTTGTTTTATTGTTAATGTCCCAAATTTGTATTCGCAAGATATTTTAGAAATTCGAGGTGTGATTGAAGAAGAATATGAACCAATAAGAAATGCTCAAATTGTTTTATTCGACAAATACAAACAAAAACTATCTGAAACAAAATCGAGTTATGATGGTGCATTTAGTGTAAAAATGGATTTGAATAAAGAGTATTATATTGAATTTAAAAAACAAGAATATGTTACAAAAAAAATATATGTAAATACTATTGTGCCGAGCAATAAAGGAGGGGAGTGGGTGGTGGAGTTTTCTATCGGTTTATTTAAAAATTACCCGGGGCTTGATATCAGAGAACTTGAAAAACCTGTTACTAAAATTATTTATGACGAAAAGAAAAATGGCTTCGACCATGATTATGATTATACATCGAAAATGCGAACTAAAATCGATAAGATTTTGATGCAATTAGAAGCGCTGAAAGAAAAGGCGTATCGTGATATTATTCTTAGTGCCGATAGGTTGTTTGACAAAAAAGAATATTCTAATTCTATTGATAGATATAATGAAGCCCTAAAAATACAGCCTGATGATAAATATCCTGAGAAACAGATTAAGAAGGCAAGAAAATTAATGGGCGAAAAAAAGGAAAATACATCTTTATATGAAAATGCAATTGCTCAGGCAGATATGTTTTTTAATAAACAAGAGTATTTAGATTCAAGAGAAAAATATTACACTGCTCAAAATTATAAACCAAATGAAGAATATCCAAAAAACAGAATTCTTGAAATAAACGAAATTCTCAAAAAGCAGAAAGAACAAGAAAGAAATGAATTAGCTGTAAATAACAGATATAAATTATTAATTACTTTAGCCGACAATTATTTTACAGATAAGAATTATGAATCATCGAAAGACAAATACACCGAAGCATTAACAATAAAACCTAACGAGGCATACCCGAGAAATCAGATTATAAAGATTAATAATTTGTTGGCTGCCAATGCAAAAGCTGCTGCCGATAAACAGGCTATGGAGCAGGCTTATAGAAAT
>Ga0190303_1000766_pt1 | contig 13319 bp, 9 predicted proteins | sample 48700701_MG_FD_161672 | JGI IMG/M metagenome (GOLD analysis project Ga0190303, IMG submission 161672) | Hydrothermal vent sediment bacterial communities from Southern Trench, Guaymas Basin, Mexico - 4870-07-0-1_MG | ecosystem: Environmental > Aquatic > Marine > Hydrothermal vents > Sediment ...
CTTTTGTTTAAATGATAGACTGTAATTCCTGTTTCTTTTTTTCATAATTCAAAGTTAATTGATGTAACTCTAAATCTCTCAACTTAATGTCCAGTCTAATATAGTAAGTCCACTTACTGCTCCTATACAATTTTGACAACAGGCTAACAATAAGCCCATTCTATCATTTGGGTTAATTTTCCAGTTTTTAGAAGCAATATCTAATAACCATCCTTCGGGAATCAGCCCTTCAAAAAAAGGAAAAAGTCGGTTACCAACATAAGGCTCTTTTGTTACAGGCATGGTAAACGTGATAAATTGTTCTTGATGATTGCTTACATAATCCTCTTCATAAGTAAAAATATATTCTCCATCATCTGTTTCAGTTAAAACACCTGCTAAAAACTCTTTATAAAATATATGTGCTTTTCTCATAACGCTGTATCAGACTTTTCTATTTCCCTACTATCAACAGCAGCTAATTGATGTCCAAACATTCGTAAGACTAGGTTTACCTTTTCCATATTCAGATTGGTCTTGCCCTGCTCTATTTTTCGGATAACTGTTAAAGCAACACCCGCACGCTCGGCAAACTCTTCTTGTGTGAGGTTTACTGATTTTCTTCGTTCTTTAACAAAACTTGCTAGCTCCTTCATTATATGCTTTTAAATATAAACGAAGTAAATATATAACAATTATATGTAATTAAATATAATTTCATGAAAATAATTTAATTTATATGCTTTTACATATAAAATAAAAAATGATTGTAAAATTGTTTAGATTTGCCATATTTGTATTTATTAACACAATAATACCTTACAATCTAACAACGGAAAACAAAAGTTTACACCTTTTTTACACCACGAGTAGCGGTAAGCCCAGTGTTTATAAGGGTTGAAATATATTGTATCGGAAAGTAATTTATTTTACAAGTTCTTTTCATTAAAAAACCATGCTTTTATTCTTTAAAAACAAGAAAATCATTGGTCTGTAATCTTGAAGAACCAAAAAGAACTTTTACATCATTGGGGAGCTTGAAAGTGTATGGCTTTCCAAAGTTAATTACCACATTGATTCTAGATTCTTGATAACTTCTTATAAAATGAATACGATCATCTATAAATTCAAGTTTTTCGTAAGCACCATATTGTAAAATTGGTTCAGAATTTCTAAAAATAATTAATTTTTTATAGGTATTTAATAATGAATTCTTATCTTTTTCTAAATATGTAACGTTTAATTCAAGATAGTTTTCATTTAATTTTATCCAAGGTTTGACTACTGAAAATCCTGAATATTGTGTATTATTCCACTGCATAGGGCTTCTTGATTTATCCCTATTATTTGCATTTCCAATTTTTAAAGCTTCCTTTTCATTGGCTCCATCTTTTAGAGATAAATTATAGTGTATTACTCCCTGAATATCTTTCATTTCATCAATAGAAATTGCTTCAATATTTTCCATCCCTATTTCTTCTCCATAATAAATAAAAGGAATTCCTTTTGCTGTAAAAATTAATGCTGCTAAAGCTTCAGCTCTTTTAAGATTACCTTCAGCTAATCTATTTATTAAACGAGGCATATCATGGCTTCCAAAAAACAACGTTGGATAGTTACTCATATTACTTTCCATACTTTGCAACTCATTAAAAATACGCTGTGCTGAAAATTTTTCTATACTTCCAAAATTGAAATTAAAAACAACATCTAACAATTCATTTCCTTGATATTGCTTTAATACTTCAATTTTATCACTTCCTATTTCACCTACTATAAAACGGTTTTCATATTCATTTACCGTTTTTCTTATCATTTTCATGGCACCTTTTACGCCTTTTTGGTTGATGTCATATAAGTGTTTTTGATTTCCATTCTCATCTATTGGATTATCAATAGTAATTCCCTCTGTAGTAAGAAAATTAATTACATCTAATCTAAACCCATCGACTTTTAAATCTAACCAAAACCTAAGCACATTTTTAACCTCTTCAACAACTTTAGGGTTTTGCCAATTTAAATCAGCCATTTTTACATCAAATTGATGGTAATAATATTGGGCTGTTAATGCATCATATTCCCATGCTGTCCCTCCAAAAAAGGACTCCCAATTATTAGGTTTGTCTTTCCAAATATAATAATCACGATATGGATTATCTTTAGATTTTAAAGCTTCTTTAAACCATAAATACTCTGTAGATGTATGATTTAAAACCAAGTCCATAATAACTTTTATACCTCGTTCATGTGCAGCCTCTATAAATATTTTAAAATCTTCTAGGGTTCCATAAGTTGAATCTACTTCATAATAACTACTTACATCATAACCATTATCAACTTTAGGTGACTTTAAAAAAGGCGTTAGCCAAATTCCTTTAACACCTAAGGATTCAATATAATCTAACTTACTTGTCATTCCTTTAAAATCGCTATAACCATCACCATTACTATCTTTATAGCTTGGCATATAAATTTCATAAAAAACAGTTTCTTTCCACCACTGTTTTTTAGCAATTGTTTCTGTTTTTGATTTACAAGAATTTAGCATTATTAATAGTAAAAAGTATTTTAGAAAATTCATAATTTTATATTTAAGACTCATAGTTATAGTCAATCACAATACCATCTGCATATAGTTTACCTTCTTTAATTACTATCTTTGCATTCTTCGGAACAAAGATCAGTACCGCTGAATTTTCTTTCTCTATTGAAAAAGTAAAATCTCCTTTGGCACTTTGAGTAATAAATGCTCTTTTGATAGCATCATATATTTTTACTTCATTTTCTCCAACAGAAATTATTACCTCTTTAATTTCAGGATTAGGATTATAATATAAATAACTTGGTAACGCTTCTTGCTTATAGAAGTCTGTTGCCAATAAATCCAATTGTAAAATGTTCTCAATATTAGTTCTTGAAATAATTGCTCCTGCAACTCCTACATGTCCACTTCCATATACACTAAACTGAGAAATATCTGGATTTCCTTTTGCCCAAAGTGGTCCATCACCAATTGCTACAGGAGCTTCAATATTCTTATATTCCTCAATGTGTGATTTTTTTATTAAACCCTCGTAAGCAAGTACTCCTTTTGTATGCTCTTTTTCTTCTGGAATTGTTTGATGCTCATCTGGTATCTCATTAGGATAAAATAAACGAGAAGCATTCGCTGCATTCAACACCCATTTTCCGATAGTATTTGCATAACGTTGATCGTAACGAACCATAGGCACAAGAGGCCACATGGTATCATACGTATTCATTAAAAAAGCAAAACCTCCATTATGAGTAGTACTTCCTACTAATCCTGAGACATCATACCCATTCCAATTATCACAAAGTACTCCCCAACCTGTACGACAAGAAGAAGTACCATCAAAGGTCCAGTTTAATATTTTTGAAAAATCATAATTAGTACCTTGTTCAGCGTTCAATCTTGCTGCTACATAGGCTCCAAAAGGCATTAGAATTTCATAAAAATAATTATCCTCTAGATTCAGAAGTGCTTCCAAAGATGATTTTGCTCCTTCTAAATATTTCAGATCTTGAAATTTTTGATATGCAGAATATAGCACATAAGCATGACCCGCTGCAGCATCTTGCTGAGTACAAAGTTGGTTTTTTTTTGGTTCCATGGTGGCATAGTCAAAGAACGAATAATCATAATTACCATTCAAAACATTATCTGCTTGATAAAATTTATCTGCTACTGAACGAAGTATGGCCTCATAGTCTTTTTCTTCTGGATAAAAATCTGCCACGGCATAAAACATCACATTAGGATATACATCATACCACCAATCTCTGGCATAACCACCTCCAAGTTGTGCTACTTCTGGACAGGTATTATTCATAACAATATCCCATTTAGTCCCGCTGTTGAAATAATTTTTTAACATTGAAACATAGTTCTCCCCTTTCTGATTAGACTTGTCTATACCAACCATACTAGCTCCTAACACAGAACCAATACTTGCTAAAGACTCATGGAAAATTCCTTTATGATTTTCGATTCCCTGCCTAACATCTCCCATAGCAGTGTAAATTCCATAAGTTTCTTGGTCAAAGTTCTTACGAGAATTATCTTTCCAAACCAATGGCCAATATTTTCCTGTTTGGTTAGGGTCATACACTTTTGCATCGTAGTCTTTCGCTAATTGATTAAAATCAATTATTTTAAAAGGCTCAGGAAGGTTTGGCATTCCATCAACTCGCTTTATTGATTCTTGTTTAACAGGATTAACTACTTCAAATTTCAATTTGGTTTTACTACAAGAAATAAGGGTATAAACTATTACAACTCCTATAATACTAGCTATTTTATTTATTCTCATTTTCTACCATTTTTTGTTGTTTTATAAGTTGTTTTGCAATAATTATAGAAAGTAATTGAAGTGTCCCAATAATTAATAAGGCATACCTTAAAGCAATGTCTGTATTTATTAAATAAGCAATAATCAAAAAAGTTCCCGCACCAATAAAACGCCCAACAAATAATCCGAATTCATGATTCAATATATAAGAAAATTCATTTCTATTTTCAAGATTTGAAAGCACATCAATCACTTTTAGCTGGATAGGAAAATATGCTATATCAAGAACAGGTCTTGCTATCAATAATAAAAACATGAATATAATAACACCTGTTGTATTAAAAAGCACACCATTAAAAAATGATGCCAAGAAAAAACAAATAAGTCCTGCCGAGAATATTATTAACCTGTGTTTTGGTTTAGATATTTTACCTAAAATAAGCATAATTACCGCTGCTATAACAGCGCCAATAGATATTGCTGAACCTAATGCTCCCTCAGAATGAAAGAATTTCATCATCAACATTGCAGGTGCAGTAACTATAAACCCTTGTGCCAAGCCTTTTAATACCGCCAATTGTAACATTTTTTTCCAGAGTTTATGAAACTTAAAATATAAAAATTTTTCACTCTTTGGTTTTTCATACTTCCCAAAATGAAATACAATAGAAGCTAAAACTGTGATAGCAAAAACAATCATTGTGATTACTCTATATGCTGAATTAACACCTTCATTTGAAACTTTATCTTCATTTCCACTCATTAGGAACCACCCAATCATTACAGGAACTATAGAAGCAATAATTGTATAAAGAAATGTTTCTAAACCGTAGTAAAAATTTCGTGTTTTATCTTTCGTCGTAGCAAGTACTAAATAATCCCTATTTGCCCAATACAAACCAAAAGACATTCCCATGATTAAACCGGCTATTGCTATTCCTCTATAATTAATTTCATCCAAAGACATCATAAACACCATGGAAACCCCACTTAACAGCATTCCTAAAGAAAATAATCTTTTGATATTAATCTTGTTTAATAAAAATCCATTTAGAAAAAATGTAATAGGAATACCTATGTAGATTGCTAATTGATATAAAATTACTTTTGATGGATCATTTGAATTTCTCATAATATAAGACGCTACAAATATATCAATCACGGGTAATACGAAGGCATAAATTGTATTTGTGAGTATCAATATTTTTGCACTTCTTGTAAAATCTTTTAACCCAACTCCTGATAATTTTCCCATTATTGTTCTAGTGTTTTTAAAATTTCATTAATTGAAAAAGTAGCCAAACATACATGCTCATCTGAAGCGCCATAATACATATTTATGCTATCGCCAATTACATGATGTCCATTAGTAAAAACCACATTCCCAAAAAAACCAGTCTGTTCGTAATCCGCTAATGGTTCCATAATAGGCTCTTCTGATCTTGCAATCACTTTTGAAGGATCGCTTAAATCTAATAATATAGCCCCTAAACAATATCTGTTTTCACTGGTAGCCCCATGATAGATTTCCAACCAACCTTTTGCTGTTTTTATGGGAGCAGCTCCTGCTCCTAAGCGTTTGCTATCAAATTTCCCTGAACGTGTTTTGGCTATACATTTATGATTCCCCCAATGAATACCATCAAATGATTCAGCTAACCATATATAATTCCCTCCTAATTCAGGACTGCTAGGGCGGTGCAAAGCATAGAACTTTCCGTCTATTTTTTCTTCAAATATTGCACAATCTTTATTGTGAGGACTAAAAATCATCCCTTTTTTGTCAAAGATTTTCCAATCTTTTGTTGTTCTTAATCCTACCCCTACGCCACTTGGTGAAACCATTGAATAAGTAAGATGATAAGTGTTATCAATTTTAGAAACTCGACAATCTTCTATTCCAAAAGACTCATAATCTCCTTCTCCAAAAATAGAAGGGTACTCTTCTGATTCTTTAAACGATATTCCATCATCACTAAAAAGCAACCTAAGATGAGATATGGTTGTTAAATAATCTATCCCGTCATAATTTATGATTCGAGCATCTGAGGCGTCTAATTTAGTGTCTTTTAAATTGAAATTAAGAATTTCAACCTTTCCTTGTTTATTATAAATGGGTACTGACACTATTCCTTCTTTTTGAACTGTTCGTTCTGCTACACGCACAAGCAATCCTATTCTTCCCTTAAATTCAAAAACTCCTGGGTTGAGTAAACACTCTATAATCATGTGTTCATTACTAGGCTTTAAATCTTTTGGAGAGATTAAAGGATTTTGTTTATATCTATTTGCAATATCTGTCATGTTTATTTTATTTAAAGTTAATTTTCTGTGTGTATCGGTTCATGCGATAATTTAGCATGTCTTTCATCCAATTGTTTTCTTATCTCGGAACAACGTTTACGCGTTAAGGGATAAAAATAAAGAAAGTAAATGGCGGCAGAAACTCCAACAATATTGGTACTATAAACAAGCACTTTCATCGTTTCGAGTTGTTCCATACTTGGAGAGATTGAGGTATCTACATATCCTGCCAGTGCGGGCATGGCTCCACTTATAATTAAAATAAATACTTGTACAAATTTAAATAGAAAACTGCTAGCGGCAGCATAACTACCTTCCCGTCTTCTACCCGTTTTAAGTTCATCTTCATCACAAACATCGGCTACCATAGATCCGTAAATTAAATTGGAACACTGGGAACCAAAGGTATTTAAAACCCAAAGTATAATTGCTAACCAAGGAAAAATAGGATTAAGCAACCAGGGTGTTGCAATGGCACTTATAAGCATGATACTCATACCAAACATAGAAGCTTCTCGTTTACCCCAACGCGTTGAAATCCATACAGCTGTAGGTAAGGCAACAAATATTGCCAATGTTGAAATAGTGCCGCCTACACCACCTATTAGTGAGGCCAAGTCTTTATCTCCCGAGCTAGTATAATGAATGTGAAGATATGCGCCCATAGTGGCATCTACACCCGTTGCCAAGGCAACTACCAAAATAGCACCCTGTATATATAAAAAAGACTTATTGGTAAAGGTGGACTTTAATGCCTCCATAGCGGGAATTTTATTTTTCTTTGAAGATAATTTTTGGCGCTCCCCAATTTCACGTGTTCCACGTGTTACCGTAATTGCGCCAATAATAATTAGTGCACCGCCAATAACACCCAATACAGCTGCACCATTCATTTCATTTCCAAAAACAGGTCGCATTGTGAACCAATAAAACCAAGATCCTGAAAACACCCCAATCATACCTACATAATTTTTCCATGCAAAAACTTTGGTTCGTTCATCGTAATTTGGTGTTAATTCGTACCCCAAAGCATCATAAGGAACTTTATAAAAAGAATGGAAAAAGAAATACACTGATAAAACAATAAATATATAAACAAATTTAAGATTGTCCGAAACATCCGGAACTAGCCAAACAAAAGGCAACAGCAATGCTGCTAAAATACCAAAAACAAGAATAAAGGGTTTTCTTCTACCCCACTTGTACCTACTTCTGTCCGAGATAATACCCACAAATGGATCTGCAAATGCACTTACAACCTTTGTTCCTGCCATCACTAGCCCTAGGATAAAAGGATCCAACTTCATACCAACCGCAAAAATAGGAACGGACAAGCCAAGAACTATATTTGCAATAAAAAACTCCCCTAACCCTCCTACACCGTAGGCAATCTTTTGTTTAATAGGTACCTGTTCATTTTCAGGAACGACAATCGCATCATGCACCATAAGCTAATCTATATTTATATATTATGTAACATTTTATTTTATAAATTCTTTACACCGTTTTTTAATCAAAAAAGCAGGCTTTTTTTAAAATTCCTAAAAATCGGATTAATGCTAACATCAGATCTAAAGGTTGCCGCTAATTCCATATTTTGTATTCTATATTATTTAAGGATTAATATGCATCCATTTCATTTAATAATTCTTCAATATTAATTGTAGCAAATGTTGAAGCAGAGTCTGACATAGCATAAGGTAATATTAAATTATCTTCATGAACCATTGCACCACAAGAATAGACCACATTAGGCACATATCCTTCTCTTTCTTCTTCATTTGCAGACAAAAGTGGCTTGTTGAGTTTCTTAATGATTTTTGAAGGATTATCTAAATCTAACAAAATAGCACCTAAAACATATTTACGCAATGGACCAACAGCATGCGTAATTACCAACCACCCTTTATTTGTTTTTATAGGTGAACCACAATTGCCTAATTGTACATATCCCCAAGTGTCTTCTTGAGTCATAATTGTTTTATAATCTTTCCAAACAAATAAATCATCAGAATACATAATGGTAATGTGCTCACCACCTTGCCTTCCTAACATAACATATTTGCCGTTGATTTTTTCTGGGAAAAGTGCAAACCCTTTATCATTTACAGCACTTCCAAATAAACTGCGTATTTTAAAAGAAACAAAATCGGTGGTTATAATTAACTGTGGCGTTATTTGATGTCCATCGTAAGCTGTATAAGTACCAATATATTTGGTGATATCATTTTCTGTGAAGGCAACAAAACGAACATCTTCCATTCCTTTGGATTCTCCTACAGAATTTGGAAAAATAACACGTTCGCAAATGGGAGCTTCGCTATCTGTTTCCACATCGTAGTTGGTATCTAGAATACGAAATAATTGTTCTTGTGTTGTTTCATCAAATGCTAAAAGTTCATTATTATTAACTCTTTTTAAATAATCATCATAGGTAAAACTTTCATCGAAAGTATTCCATATAGATTGGTCAAAATTGTTTAGAATAGTTGTTTTTTTTAATTTATCAAATCTATTATAAACTCTATCCCATTTTTTTTCTGAACAAGTTGCAAAACCAGTTGTTGCATCTAATGTAATCTTACCATTCATATCTACAATACCACTTCTAAATTCAATAGAAGAAACATGTCCCTCACCTACAGATCGTAAACTCAAAATAAAACGTTTTTCACCTTTCTTTAAACCTTTTTGATCTGGGTGTACAACCATGGACGGGTTAAAAAGAGCTGCAGATTGTATAGAGTATTCTTTAGAAAAATAAGCTCCTAAAACTAATTTTCTTTTTTTAGAAAATACCATTTCCGCTGGAATCGCTGGCTGTATAATTTTAAAGTTCTTTTCTAAAGAGCGCTCAAAATTTCGATGCCGAGGTGAAAATTTAGTTTCAATTTCTGCATAAAGTGTATTTATTTCTTCTTCTGGGGTTGCTATTATTCTAGCAATTAATTGTTGAACTCTTATGGAATTAGAATCATCTCCTAATTTAAAATAATTTAAAATTACTCTATCTGGATTTGCCTTTAACTGTATGTTTAATCTTTTTACTCTCATTAATATTTTTAATAATCTTATCTCTATATTTATTCTTTAATTCATTAACTCGACACACTTTGTACAATATTTTTTTAAAAAAAGTCGTAAGCTATAATCATTGGTAAAGCCAAAACAGATGCTACCTATTGGACTTCTAATCTTCCTCCTACAGAAAATAAAGTAATCATTTATGGCAGCTTGGTCGTTAATATTAAAATTTAAATTTTCCATGATTATTATAGGTTGTAACTGCTTCTATTTGCAATGTCTGCCGTATAATTTTATTAAATTAAAAAAAATAGAGAAGTAGGATCTTAATATTTAACTACTTCCCTATAACATAAATCAAAATATAAAAACTCAAATAAATAATATATTTTATGCTATTGAAATGTTTTTTATTTAAATAATATTTCCATTTCTTCTAAAGTTTTTCCTTTCGTTTCAGGAATAAATTTCCATACAAACACAATTATAATAACTATAAACCCTGAAAAAATAAAATAAGGTAGTGCATTATTCCATATACCTCCATCAATCTGCAATTTATTGACATCACTTTCAACTAATATTGGAAAAGATTGGGATACAAAATAGTTAGCTAACCATTGGCCACCAACTGCAATTGACATGGCTACACTACGTATTTTATTTGGGAATATTTCTGATAAAATCACCCAAACTACTGGCCCCATTGACATTGCAAAAGAGGCAATAAAAATTAAAATTCCAATTAAACTAAGAATACCTTCTGAAGAAGAAATTGTTGGCATACCTGCAGAATTTAGCTGAGAATAATCACTAAAATATAGTGTGAATCCCATCAATAAAAAACCTATAAGCATTCCAAATCCTCCAATCATAAGTAGTGGTTTTCTTCCAAATTTATCGACTGTAAACATGGCTATAAATGTGAATAGTAAATTAACTGTCGCTAATAATATTTGCTGCAGTAAAATATCTTCTTTTCCAAATCCAAGAGCTTGCTCAAAAATATCAGCACCATAATATAATACCGCATTTATTCCTGTAAATTGCTGTAATACTGAAAGGATAGTCCCAATAATTATAATTGGAAGTAACGATTTTGAAAATATTGAAACTTTCTCAGTTTTTCCTTCACTTTGTATTGATTTTTTAATCTCAATAAATTCTTGATTTGCAATTTCCTCTCCGTGAATTTTTGTTAAAATAACTTTTGCTTCATCTTCTTTTCCTTTCATCATTAACCAGCGCGGACTTTTAGGGACAAAAAATAACAGCCCTAAAAATAATGCTGCTGGTATTAATTCAGACCAAAACATGTATCTCCAACCTATAGAAATATTTTCACTATCACTCATTCCATTTCCAATAAAATAAGTTGCTAAAAACACCACGAAAAATCCAATTACAATGGCTAATTGATAAAAAGTAACCAAAGTTCCTCTTCTATCTGCAGGAGCAATTTCAGCAATATACATTGGGGCATTCATAGAAGCCATACCTATGGCAATACCTCCTAAAATTCTAAAAAACACCATTAACGAAATAGATTCAGGCAGTATACTAGGTAAACCTGAACCCCAAGCTGAAATGGCAAAAAGTACAGCAGCAATAATCAAAGATTTTTTACGACCAATAGCTTTACTTAATATGCCAGAAAATGCAGCACCAGCTAAAGCACCTATCAATGCGCTACTAACTATAAATCCTTTTAAAGCACCTGTTAACTCAAAATATTTTGAAAAATAGAATTGAGTACCGTTAATAACTCCTGTGTCATAACCAAACAATAGACCTCCAAGAGTTATTACTATAGTAATAAAATAGATGTTAATTTTTTTATTTGATGAGTTGTTCATATATTTTAATTTAATGTTAATTATTTTTTCGTAATACTAAAGTTCTGCACTCAAAGTGCAGGGTTTTAATCCCCTAACTGAGACCAATAAAAAATCAAAACATCAATGTTTTATCAATCCCTAAATCTGAAAAATTTATTGTAAAAGTATGTGTTTGAAGGTTTGCTTTCAGATGTGCAAAATCATTTTTATTTATCCATTTTATATCTATTACGTTTTCAGAGGATTCATTTATTCTTATATCGCCTAAAAATGCCTTAGAAGTATTTCTCAATCGCATAAGTTGAAGTTGATTTAAAACAATGTCAGTTTTAAGCCCTTCTTTAACTTCTTGCATACAAATATTGGTACGATTGATTTCTTTATGTCCTCCGTTTCCAATTTTATCTGCAGCTTCATAATTATTTTTCCCTGCGAATAGGTCTAAATACCAAATTTGCGGAGTACCTGGCATAAATAATTGTATGGCTCTTGCCAATAACAACTTTCTTTCATCTTCACCCAATGCACTAAAATACGTAGCATTTATTTGGTAATATGAAATCTTTTTCCCAGAAGGATCATAAAGGTTTTTAACCCTTCCACCACGTTCCATAATTTTATTCATTATGGTTTCAATTTCATTATCACTCAATAATCCTTTATTATAATTGCCATTAACTTCTTTTCCTTTTAGATCTAATACTGGAATCCCATCATGACACCCCAACATATTTACCGTTTTATAACCTTTGCTAACAATTTCATTAATCCACTTTAACAGCGCCTTATTGGTTCCTTTTTCTATAGTATGTAAAACCAACCCTGGAAGAAAAAAATCATAAATAAAATAGCCTTTTTCTGCAACTTCATCATGTACTCCTAGTCCATATTCCGCATGTATTTCTGGCAAAAGCAGTAAATCATTTTTATCCGCTATCTGTTTTATTCTTTCTAAATAATCCCAAGTACCTGGTTTATTAAAAAAGTTTGATTGACCAATTTCCTTATGCAAATAAGCAAAAGCATCTAAACGTAATATTTTGCAGCCAAAATCTTTTAATTTTTTCAAGGTTTCTTCATAAAAATCCCAAACTAGTTCAGATTTTGCATTTAAGTCCATTTGCCCTAAATAAGACTTATTTCCCTCTATAATTTCAATAATTTCACTTTTAAATATGTTGTTTTTACCAAAATCAATAGTTCTAAAATCTTCATTTTTTACAATAGCTTGATTTACTATGTTGCAAATTAATATAGCGCTTTTTGTAGTTAATTTCTCAATCTTCTTTAAATCAGCCACATCGATTTTATGATACTTTACATCTTGATAAAATGTATTCCAATACGGTTGCTCCGAACCATCTGGAAAACGGACTTTTAAAATTGGAAGTCCAGATTTTCTCATAAATAATTTATCTAGAAATTCCTTTCTTGGAATTATGATACCGTCTTTATTTATTACTCCATAACTATCCCAATATGTATTCCAATTGATAAAGAAGTCTTTAAATTTTGACTGCTCTCCATTTTCAAGTAAATCTTTAAATTGTGGCGATGAAACTGATAAATGATTTAGCACAATATCAAACTTTAATGTAATATTGAGTTCTTCAAGTGTTTTTAAATCTTCCTTAGAAACCAATTCTTTATTCAAGTTATAGTCAATAATCGAAAAACCTCTGTCTAAATCACTATTGAAAAAAGTGGGTAATACATAGAATAAAGAAAATACATCTTTAAACTTTGGCATTTTAAGCATGTTAATGGCATCACTTAATTTATTACCAATACTGTCTGGGTATGTATTAAGCATAACACCATTAGAAATGATATTATTATTATTATTATTATTATTATTATC
>Ga0190303_1000768_pt1 | contig 13308 bp, 9 predicted proteins | sample 48700701_MG_FD_161672 | JGI IMG/M metagenome (GOLD analysis project Ga0190303, IMG submission 161672) | Hydrothermal vent sediment bacterial communities from Southern Trench, Guaymas Basin, Mexico - 4870-07-0-1_MG | ecosystem: Environmental > Aquatic > Marine > Hydrothermal vents > Sediment ...
CGGAAGATTTATCTGTGGAAAAAGTAGAAGGATTTCTGTAACTACTAGCACTCGTCCTGTTTTCCCAACAGGGTTGGCAACTCCTATTACTAGTACAACTATTGAGGAAATTATCAGACGAGTAACTAATATAATCTATTGGCTATTTGCCTCGGTGGCTATCATCTTTATTTTAATAGGAGGGATGCAAATTCTCACCTCTGCAGGTGTGCCAGCCCAGATCGCAAAAGGAAGACGCACAATTACCTACGCCCTTCTTGGTTTAGGAATTCTAACTTTGGCAAGAGGTATAATCTTGTTAATTTATCTTGTTCTTCCTCTTAGAAATCGTTAAGTTTATTTCAAAAAAGTGATATTATAGAATAAAGTGTCTAAACAAAAATCAAAATTCATAAAAAGGCTCATTCTTTGCTTACTTCTGATTGGTTCTCTTACTCCTTTTTATTTTGTAAAGGCGCAGTTTGGTTTTGAAATTATAACGGCCCCTTCTGTGTGGGCAATGCAAACCTTGGCTAAGATATATGTGGGTCTCTTTGTAAGTTTTTATGCATTTAAAGCCTCGCTTGCGATATTAAAGTGGGTTATCTCTCCGGAATTTTTACAAATCCCTGGAGGGTATACTCATAATGTCTTTGTTTTAGAAGGCTGGAGGATTGTGAGAGATATTGTAAACATGCTCTTTATCTTAGTTGTAATTGCAATAGGTCTGGGAGTTGCTCTTCGTATAAGAGAATATGAAATCAAAAAAACTGTTCCTCGATTGATAGCAATGGCTCTTTTAATTAATTTTACTCCTTTAATTTGTGGTGTAATTATTGACGCTTCAAATATTCTAATGAATTTCTTTTTAGGGGCAGGGGCCGGAGGCTTTGATGAACTAGGAAGAATGCTTGAAAGTCCTTTAAAAACATTGGCCGGTAGCCTCCGTAGTGTTATAGAAGGAGTTGTCCACCGCGATTGGCAAAAAATGGCCTGGGGTCTTTGTTTTAAACCCATAATGGCGCTTGCCTTTAATGCTTTTGCTACCTTGGTGATATTAATACTTGCGGCCTTGTTTCTTGCCCGATATCTTTTTCTCTGGTTATTAACAATTCTTTCTCCTCTGGCTTTTTTCTGTAATATTCTCCCTCAAACACAAAGAGTCTGGAGGATGTGGTGGGAGCAGTTTATCCAATGGTGTTTTGTAGGAGTTGGAGCCTCTTTTTTCCTTTATTTGGCCCAAAGAATGATAGCCTTAAGAAGTTCGCTATGGAAACAGGTGCCTCAACAAGATATCGGTCTTCCAGGAGAGATCTTCCTTGCGGCAATTCCTTTATCTTTTCTTGCGGCTGGGTATTTTGCCACAACCTATTTTGCCCCTATGGGAGCAAAGCAGATTATCGGGCTTGTAGAGAAAGGTGTTAAATGGCCGATGACAAAAGCAGGGAGAAAGAAATTAAAGGGGTTATGGGAAGGCGTCAGAAGAAAAACCAAAGGAGAGGCTTATCGAATTTCCGGAGCCGCAGGAACAAGAATGGGTAGACTGAAAAAGACTGGCACAAAATGGATTGAGGAAGGTAAAGAAAAAGGAGGTGTAAGAGGAACTCTAAAACGGATCGCCGGCTGGGGTCTAAGAAGTGCAGCCACAGGCGGAGAGATGTTAGGTAAAGGATTGAAACAGATTGCTGTTCCTGCAGCACAAGATGAGTTTGCTAGAGGACAAAGAGAAGGTGAGGAGATAAAAGATGAGTATACATTTAAATCTCATCTTAAGGGCCTAAAGGTTGAAAGAAGAAATAAAGCAAGAATGATTGGCTTAATAATAGGGGCAATTAAATCAGGGAAGTTAAAGGATTTCATCAAGGCCGGGGTTATTAAACCAAAAACTTTAGAAGATGCTTTCAGATGGAGTTATCGTCTAAAACTTAAGGAGGCTCAAAAATCATTAAATAAATATTTTAGTGCCGATGAAGAAATGCTTGAAAGATTTGCCAATGTTTTAGACCAAGAAACTGCTCATCTCCCAAAAGGACACAAAGACAAAACTTTAGGCGGTCTTACTCAAGAAGATAAAGAAAAAGGATATGAAAGTTATGTTGAAAAAATAAGAGCAAGTAGTCTAAAAACAAGAAAAGATTTTGAGGATTTCTGGGACAGAATTGAAGACTTACCAACAGAAAAACAAGCAGAAGCCAAACGAAGGGCGGTTGAACAAATAACCGAGATGCTTCATAAGGGTTTGTTAGACAGAGAGCAACTTGCTCATGCAGGAAGAGTTATTGGAGAAGCGTTTGTATCAACATTTGAAAACAGGGTACGAGAGAATTTGGAAAAAGATAAGTTGTTCTATTATAAAGTTGATCCACGGACTAAAAGATCTCGAGCATGGATTGTCCGTTGGATGGCCGAAAGTCCTGTAGCAAGAGAATTGGGAATGTGGTTACCCGAAGAACTCCAAGATAAAAAAATACGAAAGCGTCTTGAGAATATCGCCAAACAGGCTGAGTCTAGAACAAGACAATTTGCTCTTCCAACATACCAAGAAATCCAAAAAGCGAGAACCCCACAAGAGAGAGAATCTCTTTTAGAGAAAAAGATTGTTACTCCTTTAGCAGAATTACAACGAGATATTTGGAAAGCCAAGAGAGAAAAAGATGAAGAAAAACAAAAGATTTTAGAATCTACTTTTAAAGCAATAGAGCAGAAAGCCCACGAAGATATTCAACGAATAAGAACACCAGAACACATAAAGGCAACTACACAATACCTGTGGAGAGGGATTAGAAGCTTCAGTAAACCATCGAGAGCACGAAAGGTTTTAGTAAAAATAACAAATAGTGCAGTCGAAAAATCAAGAGAAATTGCATCAAAACAAGCAGAGGGGCCGTCTTAAAATAAAATAAGGGTGACATTTGCCACCCTTCACTCCAAAAAGATCTCCACCTTCCCGCCAAACCGGCGGGAAGCCTTCCCCTCCACCGCTCGGATAAAATCCTCATCCGGGCGGTCCTTTTCTTTGGCTACCTGCGCCATTATTCGACGCAGGCGACCCTCAAGAATCTCAATTACTCCAATTGGAGGAGTAACTAAGCTCAGTGCTTCCCAGTTCTGAGAGGGAACTAGTCCGAGGAGAAGAAGAGGATCTCTTATCTGAAGAGACACCTCTCCTCCTACCACCTCTTGACCCCCCGAGAACTGGAGTTCCCAGGGGCCAAAAGACCAAATCATCCGGGTGGTCACTGCGACTACCCGAATACCCTTACCCCACGGTGCTCGCTCCCCAGGAGCAAGAACTTTCTCTGGCTGACCCCACCTTGTGATAACAAGATGAAGATCAGCCCTTCCTCGAATTCCAAACATCCTTCTCACCTCCTTTTATGATGAGAAATTATACACTATTTTCTCTTCTATGTCAAGATTGCGTGTTGCCTTGTATGTTTTGTGTGATAAAATAAGATATATGGCAAAAATTACAAAGGAGGAATTTTGGAAATTATATAAAGCCCTACCGGAAAATCTTAAGGAACTCTTGTTTTCTGTTGATACCCAGGATGCAATTGTAAACATCTGCAAACTTTGCGATATAGAAGATGAGACAAAAGTTGCTGAAATTGTAGGTGATGTTTTAATTGGGCTTCTTCCTCCGGAAGAATTTAAAGAAGAGGCAAAGAAAAAATTGAACTTAGATGAAAACAAAGCTAAAAAACTTGATATGTACATTCAACACTATATTTTCAATCCTGTAGCAGATGATTTAAGAGAACTTTATCATCCAGAAGAAAAAGAAATAAAAGAAAAGGAGGTTGTAGAAAAGCCGAAAGTAAGAGATATTTATAGAGAATCAATTGAGTAAGTTATTGAGTTATTGAGTTAATTAGTTAAACAATCATGGAATACTCTCTGCCTCAATTTCTAGAAATAAAACCAAAAATTGCCGGGCCTTTTACTTTTCATCAACTGGTATGGATTGGAGGACCTACTTTGGTTATTCTAATTATGATTGCAAGTGGAGTTAAACTTTCTAAAATAATTTTGATAGGCATTCCTTTAATGCTTTTTGCCGTTTATTTTGCTTTTGGAAAAATAAAGGGGTTTCCTGTTCCAACAATTTTAGCAAGAGCCTTTTCATATTTTTTTCGAACAAAAATATATGTCTGGCGGCAGCAAAGCACACCTTCTCCTACTCTGCCAAAAAGAGAAATAAAAAAGAAAGAAAAAACTCCCACTCCTGAGACAACTTTAAGAATTGCTCAAGGGAGCAAACTTAAAAAATTGGTAAATATAATTGAGATACATAGATAAAATTTATGCCAATCTCTACACAATTTTTTTTGGAGGTTGAACAAATAAGGGAAGGTGTTTTGATTTTAAAAGATCATACTTTAAGAGGAGTAATGATGGTTTCTTCTTTAAATTTTGCGCTAAAATCAAGAGAGGAACAGGAAGCAATTATTTATCAATTCCAAAACTTTTTAAATTCTTTGGATTTTTCTTGTCAGTTTTTGGTTCAATCAAGAAAATTAAATATTACAGGATATTTAGATCGCCTAAAAGAATTAGAAGAAAAACAAGAAAACAAACTTTTGAAAGCCCAAACAAGAGAATACAGGCAGTTTATCGAGAAATTGGTTGCTGGAAGTTCGATTATGACAAAGCATTTTTATATCATTGTTCCTTTTTATCTCTCAGAAAGTCCCGGGGGTGCCTTAGGAGGTGCTTTATTTAAATTAAAAACTGTCCCTGTTTTAACCGAAGAATTATTTCAAAAATGTAAAAGCCAGTTATACCAGAGAATGGAATTCTTGGCTTTGGGCCTAAGAAGGTGTGGGGTTTGGAGTATTCCTCTAAATTCAGAAGAGTTAGCAGAACTTCTGTGGGCTTTGTATCATCCAGCAGAAGCAAGGGTTGGTTATTATCCAGAAATTCCTCCTGAATTAATAAAGTAATTATGAAAATTCCTTTCTTGGACAAACTTTTAGGACAACAAAAAGAAATCCTTCCCAAAACTCAAACAATCGGGCTTTTGGATATTATTGCGCCCCCTGCCTTAAAGTTTGGGCCTGATCATGCGGAGATTGGAAAAACCTTGGCTCGGACTTATTTTATCTTCTCTTTTCCAAGATATCTCTCAACCGGATGGCTCTCTCCTGTGATTAATTTAGATGTCCCAATGGATATCTCAATCTTTATGCACCCAATTGATACAGGGTTGGTTTTAAAAAAACTTAGAAAAAAACTCACAGAAGTCCAATCAGAAATAATGGAAAGAGAAGAGAAAGGTTTAATAAGGGACCCTAAACTAGAGACAGCCTATAGAGATATTGAAACTTTAAGAGATAAATTACAGACCGCTGAAGAAAGAATGTTTAGAGTGGGGCTTTATATCACAATTTATGCGGAGACAAAAAAAGAACTTGATAAAATTGAGGGAACTTTAAGAACGCTTTTGGAGTCAAAACTTGTTTATATCAAGCCTGCCTTATACCAGCAGGACAAAGGCTTTACCTCTACCTCTCCTTATGGAGTAGATCGTCTGCAAGTTCACACTCCAATGAATACAAGCCCTCTTTCAACAATGTTTCCTTTTATTTCTTTTGATTTAAGTTCAAATGAGGGAATTCTTTATGGAATAAATCAGCATAATAATTCTTTAGTTTTGTTTGACAGATTTACCTTGGAAAATGCTAATATGGTTGTCTTTGGAAAATCAGGAGGTGGAAAAAGTATTAAGGGCAATGAAACAGTCCTTATTAAGGAAAATGGTTCTATAAAACGTGAAAAAATTGGTCATCTTGTTGATAGGTTAATCAAGAAATATGGTAGCCAAAAAATTGATAAAGAGCTTGAAGGAGTAATTAATCCTCCCATAGAAGTTTGGAGTTTTGATAATAAACTAAAAGGAAGCTGGTCAAAGGTAACTGTGGCTGCAAGGAAAGAAGCGTCAAAAACTTTTTACAAATTCAAAACAAGAAGTGGGCGCGAAATTGTAACTACTTCAGATCATAATATGATGATTCTAAAAAATGGTAGGCTTGTTGTCACAAAAAGTTCTGAAGTAAAAAAGGGAGACTATGTGCCTCTGCCAAGAAAAGTTGAAAGCAACAATAAGTCCCAAAACTTAAATCTTTTAAATCTTCTTTGCAACTCAAAACATATATATATTCTTGGGGCCGAAAAACTTATTGAGAAACACTATAAAAAACTTCAAAAAGTTGAAATTGATAAAAAGTATGATCAGTATCTTCTCTGTTACAAAAAAGGAAGAAGAATTCCTTTGAAATACTTCTTGAAAATTCTTGAAAAGTTAAACATTAAAGTTAATGACCCTCAATTAGAAAAAATAAAAATTGTTTCAAAAAATGGGAAGAAGGAGTTCGCTCTTCCTATAAAATTTATCATTTCTGATTCTTTCTTAAGGCTTTTTGGCTTGCTGTTAGCAGAAGGTGTTATTGGTAATAGATTTGTTCTCATAAGTAATTTAGACAAAGAAGTTATTCGACAAATTGAAGCAGACTTTAAAAAAATAAATGTTCCTTTTTATAAAACCAAAGAAGGGATAAACTGCTTTGGACGGGTTTTTGTTGAAATTATAAAGGCATTGGGCGGAATGGATAAGGCAAGCAAAAAAAATGTTCCTGGGTTTATCTTTAATTTAGAGAGACGCCAAATTGCTTATTTCCTTTCTGGTTATTTTGAAGGAGATGGAGGGGTGGAACATAACAAAATTGCAATTGTTTCAAAATCTAAGGAATTAATATCCGATATTGCCTATCTTCTTTATTACTTTGGGATTGTAGCCAGAATCCGAAAAAAATCAAAGAAAGCCACCAACCAAAACTGGACAAAAAAGAGAGTTTATTGGCAACTTACAATTTCAGGAAAAGAAAATTTACAAGTATTTCAAAAAGAAATTAATTTCCTTTCTTCTCCAAAAAGAAAACGGCTTCAAAAAATCATCTCTCAAAAAGGTAACACAAATGTTGATGTAATACCCAATATTTCCTCTCTTTTTGAAAATCTTGCATCTTTGGCTCCTGATCTTCCAAGAGGTATTCGTGAAATTTCCCCATTAAAAAGAGGTGTTTTTAAACCATCAAGGTCTCATTTAATTAAGATTTTGGAAAAACTTGAAAACAGATCAAAAGCTCTTCAAGTAGATACCTCTCCTGTCTTTTCCGCACTGGCAGATTCTTTGTCGTTAAGATATTATTCCCAATCAACCCTTTTTTGCCAAAAAACGCTTTTACAAGTCCAAGAAATACTTTCTGTTCTAAAAAACTTAGCATTTTCTGACCTTTTCTTTGATGAAATTGTAGAAATTAAAAAGATTGAAAATAAAAAAGAAAAATATGTTTATGATCTTACTGTTGACAATGAAGTGTTTTTGGCTGGTTTTGGAGGAATGTTTGTTCATAATTCCTATGCGGTCAAGTTGGAGATCTTAAGATATTTAATGCTTGGGGTAGATGTGATTGTTATTGATCCTGAAAATGAATATAAGTTTTTATGTGATGCAGTTGGAGGGGCTTTTTATGATATTTCTTTAAAATCTCCAAATCATATAAATCCTTTTGATCTCCCTCTACCAGCAGAAGACGAAACTCCGGAGGATGTCTTCAGGTCAAATATTATTAATCTAGTTGGCTTGATACGTGTAATGCTTGGAGGACTCACTCCAGAAGAAGATGCTCTAATTGATCAGGCAATTGAAGAAACTTATGCTGCAAGGGATATAACACCGGAAACCGATCCTGCTTTATGGAAAGAAAGAACTCCTCTTTTATCAGATTTAGAAGCAGTTTTGGAAACAATGGAGGGAGCAGAAAGCCTAACAAGAAAACTCAGGAAATTCACAAAGGGAGTCTATGCTGGGTTTTTCAACTATCCGACAAACATTACCATGAAGAAGCAAATGGTTGTCTTTGGAATCCGTAACCTGGAAACAGAACTAAGGCCAATGGCGATGTATATAATTATGAGATATATCTGGAATACTGTTAAAAGAGAAATGAAAAAAAGGATTCTTGTTATTGATGAGGCTTGGTGGCTAATGCAATCTGAAGATTCTGCCTCATTTTTATTTGGTATTGTAAAACGAGGGAGAAAATACTGGCTTGGAACAACAACAATTACCCAGGATGTTAATGATTTTATGAAATCAGAATACGGACAACCAATTATCACAAACTCTTCATTGCAGCTTTTAATGAAGCAATCTCCGGCTACAATAGATGTTGTCCAAAAAACATTTAATTTAACCGATGAAGAAAAATATCTTTTATTAGAGGCGCCAATTGGAGAAGGGATATTTTTTGCAGGAGAGAAACATGTTGCCATTAGAGTTGTTTCCTCCTATGCAGAACACCAGTTAATTACTACCGCCCCGGAAGAAGTAGTTAAAATTAAACAAATGAAAAAATTGAAAAAAAATGAATAATCAAGAAACAAGTGTGGCTGATATCATGGCTCTTATTCTTGCTCTGGGATTGGATATATTTGGTATACTATGCCCTCTAATTGATGAAAATCTATCTTTCATTCCTGATTTTCTAGGCTTATTATTTTTGGGAAGTTGGAGAGGAATAACAAAGAGAAAAAGTAAAAGGTTCTGGTTAGCGTTTCTGGGAGAGTTAATACCTTACCTGGGTAGTTTTATCTTTTGGCTCTTATATACTATTTCAGAAACAATAAACCCCAGTTATGAAAAGAAGTCTTAAATTTTGTTCTCTTTTTGCTATAATTTTCCTTCTCCTTATTTGTCTTGCTAGATTTGTCTTCTCGCAAGGGAAACTTGAAGTTACTTATCCAACAATCCCATTTGCCACACCTCCTGCTTCTACTCATACTCCTCTGTCTATATTTTTAAAATATATTTATAATCTCTCTATTCTTCTGGCAGGGTTTCTGACCTTAGTATTGATGATTTGGGGAGGCATTCGCTATATTTTCTCAGCAGGAAATCCTTCTTGGATGGCTGAGGCAAAAGAACAAATTCAACAGGCTTTAATAGGGTTTCTCATAATTTTTTCAGCCTACCTAATTCTCAATACTATTAACCCGCAGTTGGTTCTCTTCTCCACTCCATTTCTTCAACAAATTCCCACCACCGAAATTCCTCATTTTAATCCTTCAGGTAAAACTATATGGAAGTTCAGAGAAATCCCTATAGGAGTGGTGATCACATCGGAGAGATACCCTTCCTCCTTTATCTATGCTTTTTTTGGACTCGCCACCTCTACTGACCCTGATACAAGCAAAGAAGATTACCCTATCATTTCCTTAAATGTCTCCACATCATCTTTATACACTGCGGTCTATCAAGAAAACCCAAGCGCAACCTCTACTCAATATCAGGGAGCACTGGAAGGAAGAAGACTTAAAAGAATTCATGAGGTAGCCTCAACTACACTTCCGGCAACTCATATGTTGGCTGGTCTCTCTAAGCAATTAGTGGAAATTGCTGAAGAGCTTAAGGGTTTTGACGAGAAACTCTATCAAGCAACAAAGGAGTGTAACTGCTCCAACTGCAACTGCTCTTCCTGTGGATTCGGTCTCCCTGGACCCTGTCCAGGTCCAGAATGTGACCCTTGTACAGGTAACCCTTGTTCTCCGGCAACAATCCAAAAAATTCAAGATCTTCGAGAAAAAATTCCAAAATTCTATGAGAATGAAAATGATCCCATTCCTTGCAAGATGGCTGAAATTAAATATTTGGCTGAGCATTTTAGAAGATTTTTAGAATCCGATATCAATTGGCCTCTTGTAAAAAATGATGATTACGAAGATGAGTCATATTACTGGAGTGATGAGGCAAAAGAACTTAGAAACAAAATCAAAGAATGTATTAATGCCTCATATGGCTGGGAGAGTTGGATCACTTCGGCCAAAAAAGGAGACGATCTGAGAGATGAATTTGAAAAAATAGAAGAAATCATCTGGAATAGTTCTAGTTCCTTGGCTGCTGTTGAAAACAAAGGAACGCGTAGCCCAAAAACAGATCCCCCACAAAGAGACGTGGAAACTAATATAAATCATTTGGAAGATCAACTCAACTATTTAAAACAAATGCGTCGGTATCTAAATCCTTACTATTTTGCTCAACCCTTGGCACGTGCCCAACTTTTTGCATTAAAAGAGAAGATGTCACCACGAAAGGATATAGAAATCAAAACCACCTCTTTTCCTTTAAAAAACTTTCCAAGCGAGACTCTCTTGGTGTCAGATGATCCAGCCACTTTTTACACTTACCCTTCTCACCTTTCTCCTTTTCAAGAAACGCAAAGAGGTTATCCATCTTTTGTATTTGCCCAAGAAAAAGTAGAAGTAACTTGCGATAGAATTGTCGAAATTCCAATCGGAAAGACGATGGATGAAGCGATTAAACTGATAGAAGATATTTTAAGAGAATTAAAAAATATTTATAACAAAGGAGGGTTTATGGTTGAAAAGGTTCTTGAACAAATTAAGGAGGCTAAAAAACTTGGTCAATCTAGCCAGGAATTAGTTGATGCAACTGATCCAAGCAATATTGTCCCTTGCGAACTTGTTCGATGTAAAACTGTCTGTCATCAGATTACTGTTCATACTCCATTGGGCGACGTTATTCTTCATAACTGCATTGGTTGTCTTTTTGAAAGAGTAAACGGCTACTGGTATACCGAGGATCAGATAAATAAGGCTTACTTTGATATTAAAACAGAGTTTTCTAAAATAAATAGTCTCTATCAACCTATTTTAGATGCAAAAGAGTCCCTTTATGAATCTTTCTACAAACTCAATTCGGTATATCCAAAAAAGGATCCTCAACACCCGAATGGTCATCCAAAAGCAGGGAAGAGAGTGCCAATTGGAAAAGATCTTTGCTGCAAAGCCAATGATGGAAATTGTAGAGATGAGAATGGAAATCTAAAACTTGATGAAATAGAAGAAAGAGATTATACTTTAATAGAGAAATTGGTTGAGGTTCAGAAATTATTGAATTATTCTCGAAAATCGAAGGATTTTGAACAACTTATTAAAGCGCTGATTGAAATTGAAAAAAAACGTACAAAGCACTTTAACTTCGATTTAGCAAGTAAAGAAGAAATAAAAAATGCCTACCGCGAACAGAAGGTAAAGCAGGTTTATATTGGAGGGAAATATGATCTTACTCGCTGCCGGATGACATATGTAGATATTCAGGATTATCTTGAGCGCAATGTGGCTGTTCAATACCTTGAAAACTGTCATGTAGCCAAGTGGTATCAACACATAAAACAGGAGATATGTAATCCCTATGATCCTCCTTTAGATTGTGACTATTTCAATTTTAGAAAAAAAGATAAGAAAACCCCTTTAAATTGTTATTGTTATGACGAAGTTTGGTACAGAGACTATCCTGATATCTCCAGTAACTTTTTCTGTTGTATTATTGGACCTCAAAAATGATAAAATGGTATATGGCAAAATATAAAAAACTTCTAGCAATCTCGATCTTCATTTCTCTACTTCTTTTTTTTGGTAGTCTCAAATTAGTATTGGCTCAAACGTATCCTCGTTTGGAGGTTACCTATCCCACCCTTCATTACGGCCCTCCTCCTTCTTTAATTTCTTATTTACCATACTATATTCGGTATATTTATTATTTTACTATCACCTTTATAGGAGTAATTGTCTTAGGAGTTCTTATTGTAGGAGGAATTCGATTTCTTACATCTGCTGGAAACCCTGAACAAATGCAAGATGCAAAACAACAAATGATTTACGCTTTCATAGGGCTTGTGATTATTCTGGGTGCAACTATTGCCTTAAACGAAATAAATCCTCAACTCCTTACACTTGAGCCGCCAACATTAAGAGCCATGGGACGGGGGATTATTATTTATACCGATAGTACTTGTGGCAATCATAGCGATGGTACACCCGGTGTCCATTTTCCTCTTCCAGCGGGTGTAAGATATGAAAAAGTTGAGGCTACAAAAAGTTTAAGTGCCTCTTTTGACATCCAATCTTTTTATACTTTTCAAAGCAGTGACAAAATAAAAATAAAATTTTTTAAGAACCCCGACTGTATTGGAGACCCTATCCGAAGTTTGCCAGATACCAGTCTCCCTTCTTACGGTGCCAACAGTTGCGTTCAAATTAACATCGTAAGAGATGTTGAGTGCATCCAAATTATTTGGGATATGCCTGGAGTTTATCTTTCTAATAAAGAGAATTTTAGGTTAGATACGCCACTTGAACCTGGTCAAAAATTTGAAATTTTTCAAACAAGCCAAGATTCTTTTCCTAATTGGCTTCATGACAATGTTCGTTCATTGGCTCTTAAAGCCGGTAAAGATGAGTATGGACGTCCTCAAAGATATGGTGCAATTTTGCATAACTTACCCAGAGTAGCAAACAGACATGCAGGTTGGGCACATGTATATCTTCCTACTGATGAAGAGGTAACATATTTTAATACACCTGACTCCCAAGATGCTAGTTCTCTCACTGTGTTTGTGATTAATGAAGAGGCGAAGAATGCAGATTTAGTTGTATGTGAAAATGCCGATTGTTTATATCCCGAAGATAAACCTTCGTCAATCACTTTTCATTGGCAAGGAGGATGGGAATCTGCTGATGGAAGAAGTGGTGGGAATGGATTAGTTAGTCTCAACAATTTACCAGGCTATGATGATATTGTCCGTGGTGTTAGGTTTGATGATGTCCCTGGCCTTAACAACGAATGGTGGGAAAACGGTGATGATATAGAGGATGGTAACGGTAGTTTTTCTGGTCTTTTGGGAGGAAGAAATGTAAGCGTCTTTCTACCGGAAGGAATTTCTTATGTTGGCCTTGAAAAAGGTTCTTCGTATCTGGCAATTTTATATGACCGGAAAGACGCAATCACAAATGGTCCCAGGATTATCAATGGTGCTGGGGCAATTATTCCAAGAGGGATTGCTCTTGCTATAGGGGTTACAGCACCAGACTTAGCCCAACTTGGTTTTGATAATGTAATCGGTTCGATTCTTCTAATTAAAGCAAAAATATTATAAGAGTGGTTTAATCACTACCCTTCTTTTTGGCTCATTGCCTTTGCTTTCGGTTGTGACATCTTTTCTTTCTGCCAATGTTAAATGGATAATCCTTCTCTCATAGGCTGGCATTGGTTCCAGTTCTTTTTCTTTTTTATGTAAGGCCACCTCGTCTGCTGTAATTTGGGCCAATTCTCTAAGAAAGTTAATTTTCTTCTTTTTATAATCGTTAATATCTAAATCAATTAAAGCATCTTGGGAGATTTCTTTCTTTAAGATTTTTACAAGAAGTTTTTGGATCAAAAATAAAGTCTCTCCTCTTTTTCCAATT
>Ga0190303_1000769_pt1 | contig 13305 bp, 15 predicted proteins | sample 48700701_MG_FD_161672 | JGI IMG/M metagenome (GOLD analysis project Ga0190303, IMG submission 161672) | Hydrothermal vent sediment bacterial communities from Southern Trench, Guaymas Basin, Mexico - 4870-07-0-1_MG | ecosystem: Environmental > Aquatic > Marine > Hydrothermal vents > Sediment ...
AACCCCGGCTCCTGAGCGCAGCGAAGGAGAACGGGGAGGGGGCAAGACTCCCCCATGTCAAAAGCCTTAAGAAAACAAGGGGCTGAAGTGTTAAGTGAAAAGAAATATCCCCTGCCCGTGAACGGTTTGCGGAATGGACTACGGGTTTATAAGAATATTTACCTTAAAGCAGATCGAATCTTGCGGACGGCTCAAGATTCAGACTTCTTGTCCCCGCCCTTTATCCGGACCTGAGTAAAACTTTCTCCATTTCCACATAAAGCGACCCTTAAGATGACCGGGGGCCATCGATCCTGCTAACTGTGCTATCCGGCTCAGGGTCGGATAAAGATATGATTTCTTGAGCACCTGACTATTCGGCGGCAAAAAAATAGTCAACATAAACACGATGGCTATTGCCAAGACCAGTCCCTTGGCAAGACCTACAACAACTCCCAGAAGCCTGTCAATCCAGCCTAATTGAAGGGCCTTGAGCGTTCTTTGAACTATGATTCCGGCAATACAGAAAATAAGATATACCAAAGAAAATATTAACATAAATGAAACAAGAGAGCGCCACATCTCATCCTGTATCCATGGTGAAAGCCTGAATGATATGGATGAAAACCGGTGGACAGCCACCCAAAATCCCAATATCATACCGAGAAGAGAAGCTACTGACCTGCTGAAACCTGTCCAAAGGCTGTGGCAAACAAAAAAAGCAAGCATTCCTCCCAGGAGAATATCAAGCCAGTTGAAATTACAATCTATCGCCATGGTGTCACCTTTAGCCTATAACTTTCTCGGCAAGACGAGTCGCTTCATTTAGACTATTTTCAAGATTTCTTCGGAACTCCTCTATCCGTATTCCTCTGGCGTCCGGCGGCACTGAAATCGGCTTTCCGTATACCATGACTGCTTTGCTGCCAGGAAATGGAAGGATTGTACGGTCCCAACTGTTAAATCTAAAGGCCGGCCTGGCAGCGAAACCAGTCGGCACGACAGGGACCCCTGTCTCCCTGGCCAGAACAACCGCGCCTTTCTGGGCTATCCGTGCAGGCCCTTTTGAGCCATCGGCCACAATACCGGCGATACACCCCTGCTGCCGCATTATCCTTGTCATCTCCTTGATAGCGAGAAGCCCTCCTTTATGCCTGGAGCCACGTATTGGAATCTGCCCCCAACTGATTAAGGACCTTGCCACCCATTTCCCATCGGAACTGCCGCTCACCATGGCGACCGCAGGATAACGTCTGAAACAAAAAAGGGTATATATCAAGCTTGCATGCCACGATGTTATTATGGCAGGGTGGCCGGGTTCAAGCAAAGGCCTTATGGTATCTTTTCCAACAACAGTGAACCTGCAAGAGGCCAGCCAGAGTTCAACAAGGCGAAACAATACGGCATGCAACCCTGACCACGGTTTATTTACAATAATCGAAGGATCGTCTACTATAGACTCCCGCGCTTTCATGTAGTATGAGATAACATGCAGTTATATATTGATCAAGTATGAGAACAGATATGAGTGAGAAGCTGGATTTTGAGAAAGCGCTTGATGAACTTGAAAGGCTCGTAAAGCAGATGGAAGAGAATGATCTTCCCTTGGAGAAAGCGCTTAAGACCTTTGAGCACGGGATAAATCTCTCCAGATACTGCGCCAAGTGCTTAGATGATGCAGAGAAGCGAATACAGCAGCTTTCACAGGATGAAAACGGAGAGCCCCTGCTGAAGGCTCTGGAAAGAGACGATGAAGGCCTTTGACCTGAGCATATATCTGAAAAAACAGCAGGCCTTGATCAACTCCGCCCTGGATAAGTGGCTCCCCAAGCCGCGAGGCCCTTCAAGTCCTGTGCTCGAGGCCATGAGATACAGTCTGATGTCCGGCGGGAAGAGGGTCCGGCCGATTTTGCTGCTGGCAGGGGCCCAGGCAGTGGGTGGCGACCAGGAAACGCTCCTTCCTGCAGCCTGTGCCCTTGAATGCATCCACACCTATTCGTTAATTCACGACGATCTTCCTGCAATGGACGATGATGATCTGAGGAGGGGCAGACCCACCTGCCATAAAGTCTATGGTGAGGCCATTGCCGTTCTCGCAGGTGATGGCCTTCTCACCTATGCCTTTGAGCTTATTTGTGAGCCGGATCTTGCACAAAAGATATCTCCTCCATTACTCAGAGAGGCAATTTTTCTTCTTGCGAGGGCCGCTGGTGTCTCCGGAATGGTAGGAGGCCAGGCTGCGGATATATTAATGGAGGGACGCCCGGTGGATGCGGAAACCCTTTCATTCATACACAGCCACAAGACAGGAGCATTGATAGGTGCGTCCGTGGAGATCGGGGCATTGCTGGGCAAGGGAAATGATGATGAGCTAAATCGTCTGAGAAAGTATGGTGAATCTCTGGGACTTGCCTTTCAGATCAAAGACGATCTTCTGGATGTGGAAGGAGACCAGGAGATTCTCGGAAAGCCGGTGGGTTCTGATGATCGCAATCTAAAGGCCACATATCCTGCCCTGTTCGGACTCAATGAGACAAAAAGAAAGGCGCGGGAACTTCTTGAACAGGCCCTTTCTGAACTGGAAACTTTTGACGAAAATGCTGAGCCTTTGCGGGCAATTGCCCGATATGTAGTGGAAAGAGACAGATAGTGTCTGAATGGAAGGCCTTTCGGGCACAATTTAGTAAATATCCGGTGAACCCGTGGTCCACTGTGGAAGTTGTCATCCATGCCCTGCCGCAGGAGCGGTTTGCCTTTTGCAGGGTTTCGATCGCGGGCCGGATTGCACTGCCTTTCCGGTCTGTGATGAGTGAGCTTTGAAACCCGGAAAAAGGTAACCGCTTCAAGGCAGGATATAACGGGTTTACCGAATAGTTACACAATTTAGGATTAAAAGGATATAATTTTAGAACGTTAAAGGAGAATGGATTCGATGTCAGGTATGCTTGAATCTGTAAAAAGTCCCCGGGACATAAAAAATCTCAAACCCAAGGAGCTTGTTCAACTTGCTTCTGAAATCCGCCGCAAGATCATAGAAACCGTGGCCGAAACCGGAGGGCATCTGGCCCCCAGCCTTGGAGTAGTGGAATTGACCATAGCCCTGCACTATGTATTCGATGCCCCGAAAGACCGGATAGTCTGGGACGTAGGACATCAGGCCTATGCGCACAAACTGCTTACCGGAAGAGTGGGCAATTTCCATACATTACGTCAGGATAATGGAATAAGCGGCTTTCCCAAGCGCAGCGAAAGCCCATACGATGCCCTTGATACCGGCCATAGCAGCACGTCCATTTCAGCCGCCCTTGGCATGGCGACCGCCCTGGACCTGAAGGGTGAAAACGCCAAGATAGTGGCGGTAATTGGAGACGGCTCCATGAGTGCCGGCCTTGCCTTTGAGGCACTGAACAATGCCGGCCACCTGAGAAAAGACCTTATCGTCATATTAAACGACAACGAGATGTCCATCTCCCCGAACGTCGGGGCACTGTCATCTTTTCTGAGCAGAAAGCTGACAAGCCGCCCGGCAGCCAGGCTCAAGAAGGAGCTTGAATCCTTTCTCAAGCGTTCGGGTGTTGGTGAAAACATATGGGCGGTGCTGAAGCGCAGTGAGGATTCCCTGAAGGCGCTATTGACTCCCGGGATGCTCTTTGAGTCCCTGCAGTTTGAATACATAGGTCCGTTGCCGGGCCACCACCTGGAGTCCCTGATTCAAACACTCAAGAACATACGTACCATACCCGGACCGGTGCTGGTCCATGTGCTTACCAAGAAAGGCAAGGGTTATCCTCCGGCAGAACGTCATCCTGACCTCTTCCATGGCGTCGGCCCCTTTGAGATCGCAACCGGAAAGCCGAAATCTTCAGCAAGACCCAAACCGCCGTCCTATACAAAAATTTTCAGCCAGACACTTGTACGACTTGCCAGGGAAGATCAAAGGATTGTGGCAATCACCGCGGCCATGCCTGCCGGCACAGGGCTCAGTGCCTTTCAGGAGGCCATTCCGGACAGATTTTTTGATGTAGGAATTGCAGAGCAGCATGCCGTAACCTTTGCGGCAGGTCTGGCGCTGAAAGGGCTTCGACCGGTTGTGGCAATCTACTCAACCTTCCTCCAAAGGGCCTATGATCAGATCATCCACGATGTCTGCCTGACCAATCAGCCCGTGGTTTTCGCAATTGACAGAGGAGGCCTGGTGGGCGAGGACGGACCCACCCATCACGGTGCCTTTGACCTCTCCTACCTGAGGACCATTCCAAACCTGATAGTAATGTCTCCCAAGGACGAAAACGAGCTCCAGCACATGCTTTACACTGCCCTGAGGCACCATGGACCTGCAGCTGTCCGTTATCCAAGGGGATCGGGAGTAGGGACAAGCCTTGATTGGCAGTTGAAAGAGATCCCTATCGGCAAGGGAGAGATTGAGCTGGAAGGACCCGATGTGGGGATAATTGCCATAGGGCACCACGTGTTCACTGCAGGTGTTGCGGCAAAAGATCTGGCCCGGCATGGAATAAAGGCCTCAGTGATAAACGCCCGCTTCGTCAAACCCATTGACCATGACCTGATAACAGAAATCGCCCGCAGGACCGGGCATATACTTACCATTGAAGAAAACTCACTGGCAGGCGGATTCGGATCAGCAGTTCTGGAGTGTCTTTCTGACAATGGCATGACCTCTGTCAAGGTTTGTCGCCTTGGGCTCCCGGACAGATTCGTGGAACACGGAAGTCAGAAGACCCTGAGAAGGCTTGTAAATCTTGACGTCCCGTCAATAGTTAAGGCCGTGCGATCCATGATAAAGTCTAAAGAGACAAAATCTGTCGGTTCAGCAACAGTACATACATTACCCGTACTCGTTTGAGCCATATTTAATCTGGTACCACAGTATTTTTTTGTCAATATTTTGACATTGTCTCTTTTTATCTCCTACCTATATTTACATGCAAAGTGTTCCCAAGCTCCTTGGCATAAGGCTCTGGAGCGTTTCAGTTAAAAACGCCGGAGTTCAATAATTTCAAGGTACAAATATTGCATCTGATGAAAATAATACTTATACTTAAAATAAAATTATCATCAGAAAAACCGGAAAATGAAATGCCTAAAAACCCCAAATAGACCGACTCAGCCTGCTATATGCAAAAATTGCAGACGCAATTGTGAGTTGGCCGGAAGGCGACGCAGATACAGAAAGATCAAGTCCTGAGTCCTTCTGCATACAGGATTCAGAATTCGTCTTTGTCGAATTCTCCACCTACTGAATAATCTGATATCTCATCCTGCCATCTGCGTCGCTCCTTCCAGTAACCAAATATAATGGCCAGCGCTGCACCGACGGTCAGTCCTGCAAAGCCTGCAAATATCCAGTTCGGGGAATACAAGTCGTGTTCGCGTTCCTCATCCGGATCAAGCTCCCTGCCACAATACCGGCATACAAGGGCACCTTTTTTGATTCTTTCTTTGCAGTGGGGACATATCTTGCCGACAAGCATGAAAATCTCCTTAAGTAAAGTAATTATTACGTGCAAATCACGTGCGGAAAAGTCTGAAAAAGGCAGAAATCATGATAGACTTTTCTGCTTCTGTAATGACAGTTTCTTTACCTCTGCTTCAGATGGACGAACATAAATTGGTTTTAAGGTCTTAAAATCATCAGGCCTTCTTTCCTTTTGCCATCTGAGTTCTGCCAGGACGCCCACTGATGCGGCCCTCACATGGGCCATGTGGCCCGGAACAATAACCGCTCGGTTACCCAGCCCGTGCACAAATACATCCTGATACAGCAAAAGACCGCCGCCAAGCAATAATACCCTTTGATCATATGGTACAAAGAGGGCCAATTCCTCTGGAGAAATGGTCTGATACGGGCTTATCTTCTCTAACTCGCCGGAATCCATGATCTGATAGAGGGCTGTATAAACTTTCGACTTCCTGGCGTCCAGTACCGGGCACACAATATCTCCCTTGCATGCAATAACATGACTTGCCAGGGCATCAAGTGTCGGAACACCAATCAACGGTAATCCTAAGGCAAAAGCCAGCCCCTTTATAGTGGCAAGGCCTATTCTGAGTCCGGTAAAACTGCCGGGACCCAGGCTTACGGCAAGGAGGTCAAGGTCAGACCACTTGACTCCCAGCCTCTGCATCAGCCATTTGATAATGACCATCAGTGTCCTGGAGTGGGTCTCTTTACCTGCAAGGCTCATTTCGGCCACAGGCCGGCCATCGCATATCAACGCCACTCCTCCCATACAGTCAGATGTCTCAATAGACAAGGTGAGCACAGATCTACCCGATCACCAAATCTCTGAATCCTTCAACTTCTTATCCTGAAAGGGGAAATCCCAAAAGTCGAGCGATGTCATTGTAAAAAATGACCAGCATCATGACCAGCAGTATAAAGATCCCTATCTGCTGAGCTACCACTTTCTGTCGCATGGTAAGAGAACGCCCGGTGACGCCCTCTACTGCCAGGAAGGCCAGATGACCGCCGTCCAGAGCGGGTATGGGGAGCAAATTCAGGAACCCTATGTTTACGCTCAGAAGGGCCATGAAATAGAAGAGATTGAGGATTCCCTGCTCAGCCTGTTGCCCGGCCATCTGGGCAATCATTATTGGTCCGCCCAGAGTGGAAAGAGGAATTACACGCTGGAATAGTTTCACAATAACCTGTCCGGTGAGGACAATGAGCTCCCAGGTGCGGGAAAATGCCTGCCCAAAGGCAGTCAACGGATCCAGTTTCTCTATTTCAAACTCACCTGATGCTGAAACCCCGATCATTGGCACCTTAACTTCTTCACCGAATATGTTTTTAATCTTATAAATCCTTGGAACGACATCTACTGATACAGTAGTCCGACCTCGTTCTAATGTCAGGGTAATACTGCTCCCGTCATTGGCCCTGATCTCCTCGGACACCTCTTCCCATCTATGTACTTTGCGTCCGTCTATGGCAACTATGCGGTCTCCCGGCATTACTCCCGCCTTTTCGGCAGGAGAACCAGCCTGGACCTCACCGATACCCGTTAAAATAATCGGTTTTCCATATACCAAAAAAATCACGAAAAAGATAAGCCAGGCAAAAATAAAATTAAAAGCAGGGCCTGCAGCTACCACAAAGGACCTTTTCCAGACCGGTTTGCACGAAAAAGACCAGGGCCTTTCTTCCGGAGATACGGTCTCGTCCGGTTGCTCTCCCAGCATTTTTACAAACCCGCCAAGTGGAATCGCTGAAATGCAGTAATCCGTTGCTCCGTGCACCACACCACAGACTCTTGGCCCGAAACCCAATGAAAACTTCAGGACCCTGATGCCAAATCTCCTGGCCATAATGAAGTGTCCAAACTCATGGACCAGTATTATACCGCTAAGTACCAATAAAAAAGACCAAAGAGTGGTCATATCGATTTCTCCAGTATAATCCCTTCGGCCCTCAGCCGTGCCATGGCATCTGCCTTCAGTACGTCATCAATATCCCTGATATCCTCAACAGGGAAGGCTTCGATCACTTCCCGAACTACCTCGTGTATTGCCGTAAAACCCATGCGTTTCTGAAGAAAGGCCTCTACGGCCGCCTCATTTGCAGCATTGAGGGCCGTTGTAGCAGTCCCTCCTTTCCTTGCTGCATTGTATGCCAATCCAAGGCATGGAAATTTCTCCCAATGTGGCATCTCAAAGACCAGGGAATGCGACTCTACCAGGTTGAGGCTTGGAAGATCCAGCTCCAGGCGTCCGGGCCAGGCCAAGGCATAGGCTATCGGCACCCTCATGTCCGGGATTCCCATCTGCGCCAGCACAGAACCATCTATGAATTCCACCATGGAGTGTACGATGCTTTGAGGATGAACCACCACGTCTATCCGATCCACGGGGATGTCAAAAAGCCAGCGGGCCTCTATAACCTCAAGCCCCTTATTCATCAAGGTAGCTGAATCCACCGATATTTTTGCTCCCATGGACCATCTGGGGTGCCTTACAGCCTCCTCCGGTGTCACCCTGGCAAGCTCATCTATATCTCTATCCTTGAATGGACCACCGGATGCAGTGAGCACTATACGCCTTACGTCTTTCTTGGGATACCCTCTCAGGCACTGAAAGATGGCGGAATGCTCGCTGTCTATAGGTATTATGGCAGCGCCCTTTTCTCTTGCCAGAGATGTGACCAGAGAGCCGGCAGTCACAAGGGATTCCTTGTTGGCCAATGCAACGTCTTTCCCTGCCTCAAGAGCGGCAAGGGTTGGTATCAGTCCTGCCGCACCTACCATGGCCGATACCACAAGGTCTGCACCGTCAACTGTTGCAACTGCCTTATATCCTTCTTTCCCATAAAGGACCCTGGTGTCGGCAAATCCGGTCATGGATCTGACTTGATCAGCAAGCTCGGCAGTCATTACTGACACGACCTCGGGTCTGAATTGCCTTACCTGCTCTGCAAGAAGTTCGACATTTTCCCCGGCAGCAAGACCCTTCACTGAGAACCGGCCCTTGGAGCGTCTTACGACATCAAGGACTTTTGTGCCAATGGATCCGGTAGATCCCAACAAAGATATACACCTGGTTTCTTTCATCTGATCAAAACACCATCTATCCTGTACAGAGACAGGATCCAATACAGACAGGGAGATGCCAACAGCACTGCATCGACCCTATCCAAGATACCTCCATGCCCGGGCAGTATACTACCTGAATCCTTGACACCGGCAGAACGTTTGACCATTGATTCAACCAGATCCCCCACCTGACCGACTGCTCCAATGACCAGCGCCAGGAGTATCAAGGCCCTCGGGTCCATATCCCTTAAGAGCACAAACCAGAGAAAAAAGGCCGCTACGGCATTTGAAATCAGCCCTCCGGCAGCTCCCTCAACTGTCTTTCCCTTGCTCACATTAGGGCACAACTTGTGTCTTCCAATACCTTTTCCTGCATAATATGCCCCGGCATCACCACTAAAGACCGTTACCAGGAGAAACAGTACCCACTCTCTCCCCATGGGCATGTGACGTAAGAGCCCCAAATGGGCCGCACATACACCTACATAGGCTATCCCCGTGAAAAATGATGTCCAGTTCCATGCAGCATTGGACCACCTGTTGTAGGAAACAAGAAACAGTAAGGCACTTCCAAGGAAGGCTATATAAACAGCAGGAACTATAAATTCGGGATTCCCCCACAACAATACCGAGAACACAGGAAACAGCCCTAAGATAACCCCAAGGCCTTGTATTACTCTACGCCCTGAAAAACAAATAGTAAAGTACTCGTACAAACATAAAGCGGTTGCCCCTAAGAGCACCAGGTCGAAAAGCATCCTCCCGCCCCACCAGAGCACTATGAAAAGCAAAGGGCCCAGGGCCGCTGCAGTTAAAAGCCTTAGGCGGTGCATGATTCGGAATGCTGTTCGTCAGTCAACCCAAAACGGCGTTCTCTCTTCTGATACTCGAAAAGGGCCTTCAAGAGCTCATCCTTGTCAAAATCCGGCCAAAGAGTGGGAGTGATATAAAACTCTGAATATGCTGTCTGAAAAAGGAGGAAGTTGCTGAGCCTGTTCTCTCCGCTTGTGCGAATGAGCAGATCAGGATCAGGAAGCCCTGCTGTATCAAGGTTTGAAGCGAACACGGCCTCATCTATGTCTTCCGGATCCAGAGTTCCTGAAAGGCATCTTTTTGCAAGACGTCTGGCTGCCCCTACTATCTCTGCCCTGCCTCCATAGCTCAAGGCGAGGTTAAAAATCATGGCGGTATTGGAAGAAGTCCTCTCAATGGTATCCAGAAGACAGGTCCTGACCCGTTCAGGAAGCCTTTCAATCTGTCCGATGGCCCGAAGAGAGATCTGATTCCCAAGCATCTCATCAAGCTCGCTCTTCAGATTATCATAGAGCAGGTCCATTAATGCACTCACCTCTGCCCTGGGACGACCCCAGTTCTCCTGTGAAAATGCATATAAGGTCAAAACGGGTATATCTAACTCTCTGCACAGGCGGACCGTAGAATGTACGGCCTTCACACCCTGTCTGTGGCCGATGATCCTGGGTAATCCCCGACGCTTGGCCCACCTGCCGTTACCGTCCATAATGATGGCAAGGTGTCTTGGCAGCCGAATAAGGTCTGGTGGCTTAGTCATTCTTATTATCAGAACTCCAGTATCTCTCTCTCCTTATCGGCAATAATCCCCTCTACTTTCTTGATATGATCGTCGGTTACCTTTTGGACCTCGTCCTGGAGCCTGAAGAGATCATCCTCTGAGATCTCCTTGGCTTTCTTCCGGCCCTTAAGACGTTCAATGGCCTCCCTTCGTATATTCCGAATTGCCACTCTGCATTCTTCAGCCATCTTTTTTACCAGCTTGAACAATTCCTTTCTGCGTTCCTCTGTCAAGGGCGGCACATGCACCCTGATGATCTTGCCGTCATTAGCGGGAGTGAGGCCAAGGTCGGACTTAAGAACGGCCTTTTCAATATCTCCCAGGATCTTGATATCCCAAGGCTGTATGGTCAAAAGCCGGCTCTCCGGTATGGCAATGGAAGCCACTTGATTAAGGGGCATGGAAGTTCCATAATAATCGACATTAATTCCTTCCAGCAGGGCAGCCGAAGCCCTTCCGGTTCGTACACGGGAAAGGTCCCGTTCAAAGGCACCGATAGCCTTGTCCATCTTACCGCTCGCTTCCCGGATCTCTGTCTTTTTCATCTTCAATCACCTCCTCCAACCAGCGTGCCCACCTTCTCACCCATCACGGCCCGCTCTATATTGCCGGGGATCTGCATATTAAACACGACTACCGGAAGTCCCGCATCCTTTGCCAGAGATATTGCAGCAGCGTCCATGACCTTAAGGCCCTTTTCAAGAACTTCCTGATAGGTCAGTCGATCATACCTCTTCGCACCAGGAACGACTTCCGGGTTTTTGTCATAGACGCCGTCCACCCTTGTGGCCTTGAAAAGGACATCTGCATCTATCTCAAGGGCCCTGAGGGCCGCTGCAGTATCGGTAGTAAAGAAAGGATTTCCAGTCCCTGCGGCAAATATGACCACCCGGCCCTTCATCAAATGATTGAGTGCCCTTCCCCTTATGAAAGGCTCTGCAATTTGTCCTATCTCTATGGCCGAAAGCACCCTCACCCGGACCCCGTGCCTGTTTAAGGCATCCTGAAGGGCCAGGGAATTCATGACCGTGGCAAGCATGCCCATCTGGTCGGCAGTAGTCCTGTCCATCCCCTGGGCGGAACCGGCTATCCCCCTGAATATGTTTCCGCCTCCCACAACCAGTCCTATCTCCACGCCCAGTTCATGGACCCGGCCAATCTCACGTGCAAGGACATCCATGACCGCCGGGGATATCCCGTAAGGCACATCTCCCAGCAGGGCCTCGCCGCTGAGCTTCAGTAAAATGCGACTGTAGGCCGGAGTACCGTGTGTCTTTTCAGACATTATTCCGCTTCCACCCCGACCTGGAACCGTACAAAACGCCTGATATTTATATTCTCACCCATCTTGGCAATCAGCTCATTTAAAAGGTCCTGGATAGTTATGTCCGGATTCTTCACATAGGGTTGCTCCAGCAGGCACACCTCCTTATAGAATTTTTCAATGCGACCGCTGACGATCTTTTCAATTATGTGATCCGGCTTACCGGACTCCTCGGCCTGCCTGCGAAAGATCTCCTTCTCCTTCTCTATAAGCTCAGGAGGGGTATCTTCACGTTTTATGCAAACAGGATTAACGGCTGCAATATGCATGGCCAGGTCTCTGGCAAACCGGACAAACTGATCTGTCTTTGCCACGAAATCCGTCTCACAATTGACCTCAACCATAACACCAAGCTTGTTACCGGCATGAATATAACACTGGACAGCGCCTTCAGAAGTCGACCGTCCCGCCCTTTTTGCGGCAACGGAAAGCCCTTTCTGACGCAGCCAGTCAACGCTTTTACCCATATCTCCATTGCACTCTTGAAGAGCCTTCTTGCAATCCATCATACCTGCCTTGGTCCGTTCTCTGAGTTCTTTGACCATTGCAGCAGTAACTTTTGTCATTATGTCAATCCTCCAAATTAATTCTAGTCTTGAAAACCTGGTCTTTGGGGACAAGAGCTCTGCAGAAATCCCGAATTCTGCTTGCAGAGCGGACTAATTAAAATTACTTTGATAATATCGGAAATTATCTTTTATCAGGCACTTGCCTCAGAACCGGCATCCTCGCCTGTAGCGGCTTCACTGGCAGCGGCTTCAGTAACGGCTCCTTCCCCCTCACCGGCAGTATCATCGCCTGTGATCTCCTCTTCAACTTCTTTGTCGGCAGCCGCCTGCCGGGCTTCGGCCAACTTTTTCCTGCCCTCAAGGGAGGCGTTTGCTATTAAAGATGAAATAAGACGTATGGCCCGGATGGCATCATCATTTCCTGGAATAATGTAATCTATACCGTCAGGATCGCAGTTGGTATCGACTATTGCAATCACCGGGATTCCGAGTTTGTTGGCTTCTCTTACCGCGATCTGCTCCAGCCTTGAGTCTACAACAAAAACAGCAGCAGGCAGCGAATCCATATCCTTTATCCCGCCAAGATTGCGATCCAGTTTCTGGCGCAACCTGTCCATACGCAGGACCTCTTTCTTGGGAAAGCGCTCGATAGTGCCGTCCTCAAACATGGCTTCAAGTCTCTTCAGGCGATCGATACCCTTCTGAATGGTCTCGAAATTTGTAAGCATCCCGCCCAGCCAACGGTTGCTTACGAATGGCATTCCGCAACGATTGGCTTCCTCAATTATGGAATCCTGGGCCTGCTTCTTGGTGCCTACGAAAAGTATCTTCCCGCCCTGGGCAACGGTATCCACCACAAACTCATAAGCAACCTTGAAGAGCTTTACGGTCTTCTGGAGATCTATAATATAGATCCCGTTTCTGGCACCGAAGATGTAAGGCTTCATCTTGGGATTCCATCGTCTGGTCTGATGTCCGAAGTGGACACCTGCCTCAAGCAACTGTTTCATCGTAACGTAGGCCATAATTTCTCCTTACAGTAAATGTGGTTTTTTCCTCCGTCCGGCAACAATAACACCCTCACACCATCTGAAAACACAGAAGGCACCACCGGGAGTCCGCCAGGACGTGCGTTATCGAAAATAAAATCGGCTCTATGTACCATCTAAGCAATGATTTAGCAAGCCACTCACTTATGTTGAGCGGTTCAATGTTCCCCGTTCAAGGTTCCAGGTTCAGGGTTGACAACCTTTGAACCCTGAACCTGGAACCAATTATTGTAGGTACAAAGATGGACTTGAATGAAAATGGCAGTTAAGTCATATTAGAGTAAATTTTCGACTTGCGCGGTTA
>Ga0190303_1000770_pt1 | contig 13274 bp, 9 predicted proteins | sample 48700701_MG_FD_161672 | JGI IMG/M metagenome (GOLD analysis project Ga0190303, IMG submission 161672) | Hydrothermal vent sediment bacterial communities from Southern Trench, Guaymas Basin, Mexico - 4870-07-0-1_MG | ecosystem: Environmental > Aquatic > Marine > Hydrothermal vents > Sediment ...
AGTTTTCTCTATTCAAAAAGGCTTCTTTTCCATATCTCTTGTATATGTTGATTAGATACTTCAAATTTCCTTTATCATATCCTCCATACATCTCTAATGCATGGGATATTGATTTTCCTTTTAGCACATGCTCTTCACACATCTCCATTTTCTGCTTTAGTGTTAATCTCATAATAAAAATAGCTCCCTTCATTAGAGTAATATGGTTAGTATACCATATCTCCAACTTTTGGAAGCTATTTCATCTACACATGGTGCGGGTGACAGGACTTGAACCTGCACGTCTAGGACACTAGATCCTAAGTCTAGCGCGTCTGCCAATTTCGCCACACCCGCAAATTATGGTGACCCGCAGGCGATTCGAACGCCTGACCCTTTGATTAAAAGTCAAATGCTCTACCAACTGAGCTAGCGGGTCACAAAAAAAATGGCTGGGCTAGCTAGATTTGAACTAGCGATCTCGGAGTCAAAGTCCGATGCCTTAACCACTTGGCCATAGCCCATTATTTTATTATTGGGGCGACTGATGGGAATCGAACCCACGGGTGTCGGAGCCACAATCCGATGCGTTAACCACTTCGCCACAATCGCCATCTGTTTTAGCACCTATTAGTTTACTAAATTGCTTATTGTTTGTCAAGAAATAAATTTTATTTTAAAAAAAGATTTCCTGATTTTTTTTAGGAAATCTTTTACTGTTTATTCTGCTACAATAGCTATTCCAAATCCTTTATTTCCGAGATGTGAATAGAACACAGGACTTACATAATTAGTAACATGAATATCAATTTTTTTCAAGTTCTCTTTTACATAATCTATTAGTTTTTGTCCCCATTCTTCCATATTCAAACTAATAACATCTAAATATACATTTTTATATTCTTTTGTATAATCCTTTATTTTAGAAATAAAATATTCCATACAAGCTATATTTGTTCTCTCTTTTCTCACTAAATCTAACTTACCATCAATAATTTCAATTATTGGTTTAATTTTTAATATTTTTCCTATAAAAGCTTGAATTCTATTTAATCTTCCACCTCTAAATAGATGTCCTAAATCTCCTAAAGTAAAAGCCACTAAAGGTTTTTTGAAAATACTGTAGTATTTTTTCTGTACTTCTACAAACGACTTACCTTTTTTAATCGTTTCTGCTAATTGTTTAACACCTAAGGCAATTCCAAAAGATGCGGATTCAGGCGCGTGTATTTCTATTTCTAAATCAAAATCAACCAATGTTTTCGCAATCATAGCAGATTGATAAGTACCACTAATTTTATGCGGAAGAAGAACTGCAATTACATGAGTATACCCATCTTTAAAAAAAGTTTTATATACTTTTAAAAATTCACTTGGCGATGGTTGTGAAGTTAAAAACTTTTTTCCTTTATCAATATACTTTTCCATCTCTTTACTTGTCAATTGATTTTCTACATAAGTCTTTTGATCAATTTGTATTTTTAATTGTACTTCTTTTAAAAATTTATATTTTTTTAAATCTTCTCTTGTCATTGTTGTACTATCAACAATCAATCCTATTTTTTCCATATATTTCACCCTTTTTTAATTACTATATCACACATAATACTTTACCAAAACCCATATGTAAAGTCAATAACTATAGATTGATTATTATTTAAAATTATAGAAAAAGTAGTCGATTTATATAATTTTATCTAATTTTGAAGGTTCACCTCTATATTTATACATTGTAATTAAAAAATCTAATATCAATGTAGTCATAATTAATTTTATATTGAATATACAAAACTGGACTTTGACTATAAATGTTTTGTAGATTTGATTAATATATACATGCAAGACAGGAGTACAACATTAAATATTTATCGAAATAAAATTAGTAATTTTTAATTTGTTTACTCTTTTTTTTCAGAAAGGTTAAAATATGCTTATTTGAAAGATTATCAAAAATGGATTTTTCGAGGCTATTATTGGATTTGAATCAAGATTCAATTTGCTATTGCTTTTATTCTTCATAGCTGGTTTATTTTTGCATAATGTTTTTTTCATTATTAGTAAAAAGAAGAAGGAAATGTTAATGTGGTATCTAATTACCTATATTCCTTTTGTAGTTGCATTGTTATTCTTCTATTTTATTGAATCTGGAGTTATTGATTAAATGAGGATATTCCTCATTTTTTTGGATAATAAAATCCATATCTTCAAAATGCTGTTTTTAACCTAGACCTATAAGGTAGGTCGCTGGCTGTTTTTTTGTTTGCCAATAGCCATTGACACTCTTACTTACCCGTAAACGGGTCCTTATATTCTTTTAGACTTCGTTTGTCCTTGATTTGATCTTCTAGATCTTGATTTTTTATATAGTTTTGTATAGTCTTTTTGTTTAGACCCACGGTCGAAACATAGTAGCCCTCTGCCCAAAAACGACGAGAGCCATAGTTGTATTTCAGGTTCGCATGCTCTTCAAATATCATAAGACTGCTTTTACCTTTTAGATATCCAATAAAGGATGAGATAGCTATTTTAGGTGGTATCTTCACGAGCATGTGAATATGATCAATAGCAGCATGTGCTTCGACTATTTTCACTCCCTTGTACTGGCGTAGTCTTCTTAGGTATTTACCTATATCACTTCTCAGTTTAGCAAAAATCACTTTTCTTCTGTACTTAGGAACAAACACTATATGATACTGACAATTCCACCTAGTATATGATAAACTACTTGTGTCATCGTTTCGTTTAGGTGACATATCTTGAATTCCTCCTTTTTGTGTAATGGCAATCGACGTTTCCATTATATCAGATTGGAGGAATTCTTTTTTACCGCCACGGCTTTTCTAGTTTCACCCGCATAGCGGGTGGTTTTAATAGTCGACCTTTAAGGTTGACTAGAATAAAAAAGCAGCTGATTTTAGCTGCTTAGATTATTTTTTCTGTTCTTCTATAAAACGTTTATGTTCTTCAATAATTTTGCTTATCAAATTCCCTGGTACTTCATCATATCTTACAAATTCTCTGCTAAAAGTACCTGATCCTTGAGTCATTGCTTTTAAATCTATTGTATATTTTGTGATTTCTTGTTCAGGAACCTCAGCGACTACTTTTTGGTAACCATCATTTGCGGGTTCCATACCTAATACTCTACCTCTACGTTTATTTATATCTCCAAGTACATCACCAAGATATTCATCTTTAGTTGTAATTTCCACTTTATATATAGGTTCTAAAATTGTAGGCTTAGCTGTTTTACAAGCTTCTTTAAATGCTATAGAAGCTGCCATTTTAAATGCCAATTCATTTGAATCAACGGGATGATATTTACCATCCACAAGAACTGCTTTTATTCCTATCACTGGAAACCCTGCTAATACGCCGTGTTCCAATGTTTCTTGTAATCCTTTATCTACAGCTGGAAAATATCCCCTTGGAACTGCTCCACCAAATACTTCTTCAGCAAATTCATAATCTCCATCTGCAAGCGGTTCAAATCTAATAACAACCACACCGTAATATCCAGATCCGCCAGATTGTTTAATATAACGACCTTCAGCTTTAGCTGTTTGTTTAATTGTTTCACGATATACAATTCTTTGGTCTTCTTTAGTTAAAGCTACTTTATATGTATGTTTCATTTTATCAATAATATATCCAAGATGTATAATACCTTGACCACCAATTAATAACTGTGAAGTTTCTTTATTGCGTCGAACTTCAAGTGTATTATCTTCTAATTGCAATTTAGCTAATACACTAGATAATTTATCTTCATCTTTTTTGTTTTCAGGTTGAATTGCAATATACATAGTTGGTGTAGGAGTTTCAACTTTTGGATAAACTACTTGATTTTTTTTATCAGATAATGTTGTCCCTGTAGCTACTCCATTAACTTTTGCAAATGCACAAATGTCACCTGCATGAGCTAAATCAAGTGGAACTTGGTTCTTCCCTAGTAAAGTAAATACTTGGGTAGCTCTTTCAACATTATTAGTAGATGATATAAATAAATCTTGATCTTTCTTTAAAGTTCCAGATTTAATTTGCATTAAACTAATAGTTCCAATAAATGGATCAATCATAGTTTTAAATACAAATGCGCTAAATGGTTCTTCATCAGAATAATGTCTAATAATTTCTTCACCATTATCTGTGCCTTTAATTGGTTCAAGTTCAGATACAGTTGGAAAATAACGTTTAATCATATGAAGCAACGTTAATGCCCCAATGTCTTTAGTAGCTGATCCTACGATAACGGGAACTGCTTCTCCAGAAAGAACGCTTAAATGTAATCCTTTATGGATTTCATCCATTGTTAACTCTTCTCCTTCAAAGTATTTATCTAATAATTCTTCATCAGCTCCGGCAACAGTTTCAACTAAATCTTGTCTTAATGATTGAACTCTTTGCATTTTATCTGGATAAATTTCACCATCTTCGCAAGTTCTTCCGTCATAAATTCTAGCTTTTAATTCAACAATGTCAGCGAATCCATTAAATTGTTCACTTTTTCCTAGAGGTAAAGCAAATGGAACAACTTCTTTTCCTAATTTTGTTTTTATCTCATTTAAAAGTTCTTCATATTTAATATTTTCTTTATCCATTTTATTGATAAAGATAAATGCAGGTAAGTTTTGCTTTTTAATTTCTAACCACATTTTTTCAGTTCCAACTTGCACTCCGCTGGATGCATCTACAACTAATATAGCTGCACAAGCAACAGATAATACATGTTTAATATCTCCAATCATTTCATCTGCACCAGGTGCATCTAAAATATTAATCTTAGTATCCTTAAATTCTAAAGGAATCAAACTGGATGATAAAGAACTAAGTTTTGCTTGCTCCTCTAGAGAGAAATCTGAGATTGTGTTCTTTTTTTCTACACTACCTTTCTTATCAATAGCTCCTGAAATAAAAGCTAAAGATTCAGCTAATGATGTTTTCCCACTTCCTAAATGTCCTAATAATACAACATTTTTAATAGCGTCCGCTTTATATTCTTTCATATATTAATATCTCCTCTCGAAAAACGCTTTCAGTCTATAATATTATATCATAATAACAAAAAAAGAAAAGATTTTTAATAACTTAAAATACATTTTAGTTTACAAAAAACATATTTTAAATCTGATATTAGAAAACTCTTATTTTATTTGTTTTCTTTAACTATATAATCCATAATTTCAGTATTAGCAACTTCAGCCACATAACTGCATTTTACAATTAATATTAAAAACAATCCTTTTCTTTTTATATCACTCAAGCTTTCAAAATTGCCTTGTCCTTTAGCTATCACAATATCTGAATTATTAAATACATTCACAAATTCTTTTGAAGATGCCCTTAAAACAGTTCCAGGATAAGCTATACCTGACTTAATAATTTTAGCTACTTCTTGCATTTTAACTTGGTAAGCATCTTCTTCAGTAACATCATTTAAAACCGGTGCTTCTCTTACTCCAAAATATATTTCTAAATCAGAATATTCTTCTTTAATTGTTTGGATAAATAATCTATCTAAAACAATTTCTCCACAATTATCCCCTATATATAATAACCTTTTCGCTGTTTTTAATTGTTCTCTAAATGATTTTCTATCATCTATTTTAAAAGTTAAAGATTCTACATTTTTAGTGCTTTCTAAAACTTCTTCCTTACTAAATTCATGCCTAGCACCAAAATCAATAACATTTCCTATAACAGCTAATTTTAAAGCTGTATCAATTTTATCCTTACTTTTATTAACTGTTTCTTCAAAGTCATTATATAAATTATATAACAATTTGTTATACATTGTTTTTATTTCTTTATAAGGATTATCATTGTTAAAAACTTCGGTGATAATAGGCCAAGTTATAGTCCCTAAAATTTCTGGATTTGTTAAATTAAAGGAAATATTACTAAGTCCCTTAAATATTTTTTTAGCAGCTTCTTCTTGTTTTTTACTGTCAACATTTAATAAATTCGATAATTTTATAATTTGTTTTATATTACATTCCATGCACATTAAACTTGTTTTCATATTAACCTCATTTAACTTAAAATAATCTAATTATTTATATTACGAAAAATATTATATCACAATTAATGTTATATGTTTCTTAATTATATTTTAGTATTAATAATAATTTGGTTTAAATAATGATAATATTTTATATATCATTGTTAATATCAGTTGTTTATTTTATGACATTATTCTAAAAATATACTTATTTTTAGGCATTTAATAGCAAAATTAACGTTTTTATGTTAGAATGAATTTATCCTTGACTTATATTATATTAGCACTTTTGTAGTGGATACAATTTGTTAAGGAAAGGAGGAAGTACATGGAAATATTAAGGGATATACTTACGAATATAATTGTATTATTTGGTCTAGTACTTATATTTAATTTATCGAATAGTACATTTAAGCATAAAAATATATATTATAAAATTTTAATGGGAATTTCTATTGGTATAATCACTATTATAATAATGGTTAATGCATTGGAAACAACTCCTGGTGTTATTTTTGATACAAGAAGTATTTTAATTAGTGTTACAGCTTTATTTTTCCCATTTACCACATCATTTATCGCAACAGTTATAGCCATTATATACCGTATTTATATAGGTGGTAGTGGAGTTTATGCCGGTGTATTAACATTACTTACTTCTTTCTTAATTGGTATAATATGGAAAAAATATTTTTATCCAAAGCGAAAAATTAATGAATATCTTTTCTTTTACATATTTGGAGTAATAGTCCATATAGTTATGCTTCTATGCCAATTAACTATTCCTTACCCTGAAAATATAGATGTTTTAATTAATTTAGGCCCTATTATCTTGCTTACTTTCCCTTTAGCTGTTATGTTATTATCAAAAGTAATTCTAAATAATAATAATAGAATAAATGCTCAAGAATTAATAAAAAAAAGTGAAATTAAATATCGTACTTTGATTAATAATACTAAACTTGGAATTATTCAATTTAATCTAAATGGTGTTATTGAAATCGCTAATCAAGCTTATGCAGATATATTAAATGTTGATAGATACAAAGTAATTGGATTTAATTTAACAGAATTACCTAACAAACCTCTTGTAGATAGTATCCAAAACACTTTGAAAGGTAATTATGTTGTTTTAGAAGATAATTATACTTCCTTTCTATCGAATAAAACATTTCCAGCTAGAATTCAATTATCACCAATTCTTGTAGATAATAAAATTATTGGTGGCATTGGAATAATCGAAGATTTGACAAATTATAAAAAGATGCAAAAAAATATTGAAAAACTTCAAAATAAAGATATTTTAACTAATATATATAATAGAGCTGCATTTGATAAGTTTCTTTATACGAATCCTTATAAATTAACATATCCAGTTTCTATCGTAACATGTGGTATCAATACTTTTAGAGCTATTAATACTTCCTTTGGATATGATGTTGGTAATCAAGTTCTTATTAAAATAGCTTCAATACTTAGAAACATAACAAAAGAAAGAGTTAACTTCAAAGCCTATCGTATTGGCGGAGATGAATTTGCATTAACCTTACAAAATACTACATATGAGGAAGCTTGCAATATTACATCTAAAGTTCAAGACATGATTAAAAACACTAAAAAATTTAAATTTAAAATCAGTTTTAGTTGTGGAATAAGCACAACTGATTCTAATAAAATTTCACTAACTGATACTTTTAATAATGCGTTAGAAAGAATGATGTCTAATAAAATTTATGATGGATCAAGTATGTCTACAAAAACTGTTGATCTCATTATGAATACATTATATGAAAAAAACGAAAGGGAAGAATTGCATTCAGAACGGGTTAGCCAAATATCTAGAAAAATAGCTGAAAAATTTAATTTAGGAACCGCTTTTGATAACCGGGTTGAGATGGCTGGAAAATTACATGATATCGGTAAAATCACAATTTCAGAAGAAATCCTTGAAAAGCCAGGAAAATTAACAGATAAAGAATGGATACAAATTAAAAAACATCCAGAAACTGGATTTAGAATTCTTTCTTCAGTTCCTGAATACCTTGATATAGCCAATATTATTTTAGCTCATCATGAACGTTATGATGGAAAGGGCTATCCTAGAGGATTAAAAGAAAATGAATCGCCTCTTGAAGCTAGAATAATTTGTGTAGCTGATGCCTTTGACGCTATGATAGTTTCAAGACCTTATAGAAAAGGCATGTCAATTGAAAAAGCAATACAAGAGATTAAAGATAATTCTGGTACACAATTTGATCCTTATGTTGTAGAAAAAATGTTAGAGCTATACAAAGAAAATAAACTATAAACAAAAGAAAAAGAGATAATATTCCAAAAATATTATTTCTTTTTTTATATTATTGGGAGGAGTGACAGGATTTGAACTCGTACTAAAGGTTTTGGAAACTTAAAATCTATAAGGGATTTTACATTTCACTTAATTTCGTAATCTTTTGCTTTATTTTGATTTCCATATTTGTATAAAACAAGTTTACTGTCTTTACTATTACTATTAGTTTGTGAATCTTATTGAATCGATAATAAGTAGAATATTCTTTCTTTTACAAACTTTTTTGAATTTAAATTTTTCTCACTAATTTTTGGTTTCAGTCTAAATATTTGTTTACTGTTTATACTTATTTATTTATAAAAATCAAAGTTTTACTATAATTAACTGTTAGAAATAATTCGATTGATGTTTTCTAATAAAGAAGAATCAAGGTCATTTAGATAATAAAGAACCGGAGCTCGAAAAATACTTGTTTTCCTATTCATATCATCAATAGGAATTAACAAACCATAATTTTCTTCGAAATCTAACCAATCTAATAATATTGGTGTATCTAATCCTGAATCAAAACATTCTTTTTTTGTATTATAAAATTTAACATTTTTTAAAAATCCAAATTTAGTTTCTACTATTTCTTTTGCCAAATATGTTTTTATTTTTAGATCAAATAATTCAGATTGACGGATAAAACTTTTAGATGAATAAGCTAATGTATATCCATTCAACAAACGTTTTTCGCTTATGTTATCAGTTAGTTCATGTTTATACGCTTTTCTTCCAATTATGATCATATCAATTTTTTTTGATCTTAACATTGAAAGAACACCCGCTGCACTTTGTGAAGGTATGTATTCAATGTTATCTATTTTTTTCATAAGTTTTTCAACATATGGTCTCATAGTTGGACAATAACTTAAAATATATTTTTTCATGTAGTCTCCTTATAAATTATATTAATAATTAGCGATATAAATATATCACTCTAAAATTACTATGTCAAGAAATGTGGATAAAAGATATATCCTAAAGAATATATTTTCTATACATTTAAAATCCCCTTTATCATATCCACCATATATCTCTCATGCATGGAATATTGATTTCCTTTTTATTACACACTTTTTAAACATCTTCTCTTTTTGCTTTAGTGTTAATCTCATAATAAAAATAGCTCCCTTCATTAGAGTAATATGGTTAGTATACCATATCTCCAACTTTCGGAAGCTATTTCAACATTTATTGGCAGGGGTGACAGGATTTGAACCCGTACTAACGGTTTTGGAGACCGCTGTGCTACCGTTGACACCACACCCCTAGAAAAGTCAACTTATATTATTATATATTTATACCAAATAGTCAAGCTTTTTTTAACGGCAAGTAAAATATTATTTAATATAAGTTTTATTTCTCTTTTCGATTTTTAATCATTTTCCTTCTGCTAAACTCTTCTCTTTCTCTTTCTTCTAATGTCTCAGTAATAAATTTAATTTTTTCTTGGTAATCAGGAATAACTATATTTTTTAACGCATTAGCTCTTTTCCTGGCTTTACGAATAGCATCAGCTAATTTATAAAGTGCATTATCTATTTCAGCTAATAATATAGTTAAATCTCTTACTTTTTGAAAGAGTTTATATGCATAATCAAATTTAGTATTTGTACTAGAAATTCCATATTGTATTTTAACTTCAGATTTATCATACATAACTTTAGGAATCTCAACTCCCATTACAGATCTATAAGTAATATTTAATCCATCGTCAATAGGAATTGCTTTAGTAATTTCATTTACAACTCCTAAAGTAATATTTGCTTCTTGCAATGCTAAATAGGCCTTTTTATAGGTCTCGGTTATTTCTTCTCGAAGATTTTTAACTTTAGCAAGTTGACTCATCATTTCTCGAATTAATATATTTCGTTTTCTGTCCATTAAATCATAACCCATTTTAGCTAATTTAATAGATTTATTCATCGCTAACAAATTTCCCTTAGTAGGGAATACTTGTTTTTCTGGCATATTATTTCGCCTCTTTATTTACATCTTGAATTTGTATACGATTATCGATATTAAATTTCTTAATTGCTTTTTCTTGATTATAATATTGATTTAATAGTTTTTCATCTACTCTATCTAATTCTTCTTTTGGCAAAATAGATAATAATTCCCAACCTAAATCCAATGTTTCTTCTATTGATCTATTGGTTAAATATCCTTGCGATAAATAATTTTGTTCAAATAAGTTACCAAATTGAATATATTTTTTATCTGCTGGACTTAGTTCATCTTCACCAATAACAGAAGCTAAACTTCTAGCATCCATTACTTTTGCATATGAAGAAAACAATTGGTTCATTAATCCTTGGTGATCAGCTCTAGTATATCCTTCTCCAATACCATCCTTCATCAAACGTGATAGTGATGGTAAAACACCAACAGGTGGATAGATTCCTTTTTGATGTAATTCACGGTCTAATACAATTTGACCTTCAGTAATATATCCGGTTAAATCTGGAATTGGATGAGTTATATCATCATTAGGCATCGTTAAAATTGGAATTTGAGTTACTGAGCCAGTTGAATTTTCAACTATACCAGCGCGTTCATAAAGTGATGCTAATTCTGAATACAAGTATCCTGGATAACCTTTTCTACCAGGAATTTCACCCTTACTAGAAGAGAATTCTCTTAAAGCTTCACAATAACTAGTCATATCAGTTAATATTACTAAAATATGCATATTATGATGATATGCTAGATATTCAGCGGTTGTTAAAGCACATCTAGGTGTAATTAAACGCTCAATAATAGGATCATTTGATAAATTCAAAAACATAACTACTTTTTCTAAAACTCCAGCTTCTTCAAATGAACGTTTAAAATAGTCTGCGACATCATTCTTAACTCCCATAGCTGCGAAAACAACTCCAAATGATTCTCCCTTTTTTTCCGCAATTTGAGATTGGCGAACAATTTGTACAGCTAAATCATTATGTGGAAGTCCGGACCCTGAAAATATAGGTAATTTTTGACCACGTATCAAAGTTGTTAAACCATCGATACTAGATATTCCTGTTTTAATATAATTTCTAGGATATTTTCTAGAAACTGGATTTAAAGGTAATCCATTAATATCAAAATATTTTTCTACGTAAATAGGTCCTAATCCATCAATTGGTTTACCTAACCCATTAAACATTCTACCCATAACTTCAATAGATAGTCCAATATCCATAGGATGTCCTAAGAATTTAACAGTAGTATTATTAAGCGATAATCCTTTCGTTCCTTCAAACACTAAAACAGCAGCCAAATCTCCATCGATTTGTACAACTCTTCCGTGTCTAGTTTCACCATTATTTAATTTTATTTCAATAACCTCTTCAAAACCTATATCCTTTACATTATCAATAAAGATAAGTGGTCCATTGATTTCTTTGAGTCCAATATATTGTAAATCCATATTTTTAAACTCCTATTATCTAATACTACGTAACGTATCATCTATTAATTTATAATAATCATCAAACATTTCTAATTTGTCATTCGGTATATCATATTTAATTTTAATTATTTTTTCAAATATATTTGTGCTAGATAATAAACTAAATGCCTTTCCTTGATTTATAATCCTTTGTGTTTCTTTATATAAATATAGGATTATTTCCATCATCTTTAATTGTTTATTTAAAGGTACAAATGTATCATCTTTATGAAAAGCATTTTGTTGCAAGTAACCAACTCTAATAACTCTAGCAATTTCTAATAAAAGTTTTTGGTCATCAGGCAACACACCTTTACCAATTAATTTAACAATTTCCATTAATTTGTTCTCTTGAGCTAATATTGAAATAAATTTTTGTCTGTTTTGTAAAAATGATATTCCTACATTTTTGTTATACCATTTAGAAAGATCATTAATATATTCTGAATAACTTTGATTCCAGTTGATTGCGGAATAATGTCTCATATATGCTAATTCTTTATCTAATGCCCAAAAACAACGAACAAAACGTTTAGTATTTTGCGTTACAGGTTCTGAAAAATCCGCACCTTGGGGAGAGATGGCCCCGATAATAGAAACTGATCCTTCAGTTCCGTTGAAATTTTGAACATGACTAGCTCTTTCGTAAAATTGCGATAATCTACTTGGTAAATATGCTGGAAACCCTTCTTCTGCAGGCATCTCTTCTAAACGGCCAGAAATCTCTCTTAATGCTTCAGCCCATCTTGATGTTGAATCAGCCATTACCGCAACGTTATATCCCATATCTCGATAGTATTCAGCCATTGTAATTCCAGTATAAATACTAGCTTCACGAGCAGCAACAGGCATGTTTGAAGTATTCGCAATTAAAACGGTTCTATCAATTAAAGGTTTATTAGATTTAGGATCTACTATATCTTTAAATTCTTCTAAAGTCTGTGTCATTTCATTACCACGCTCACCACAACCAATATAAACAATAATATCCGCATCACACCATTTAGCAAATTGATGTTGCATCATAGTTTTTCCGGTTCCAAAGCCACCTGGAACAGCAGCTGTTCCTCCTTTAGCAATTGGAAATAAAGTATCAATAACTCTTTGTCCACTTATTAAAGGAATACTCAAAGTTTTTCTTTTTAAAAATGGTCTTGGAGTTTTAATTGGCCAGCGCTGAACCATATTTAATTCATGAACTTTTCCAGATTCATCTTTTAATTTAATTAAAGTGTCTCTTAATTTATATACTCCATTTTTTTGAACTTCTATTACTTCGCCGCTTATATTATTGGGAACCATTAATTTATGAATAATTAATTCTGTTTCTTCTAATGTCGCAAATATATCTCCAGATGTCAAAATATCGCCCTTTTTACAGGTGAATGTTACATCCCATCCCTTAGACTCATCTAAAGGCTTTACATCACTACCAGGAACTATATAATTTCCACTTTTAGCCGCTATACTTTGTAAAGGTCTTTCAATTCCATCAAAGATATTACGCAATAATCCAGGTCCTA
>Ga0190303_1000773_pt1 | contig 13250 bp, 13 predicted proteins | sample 48700701_MG_FD_161672 | JGI IMG/M metagenome (GOLD analysis project Ga0190303, IMG submission 161672) | Hydrothermal vent sediment bacterial communities from Southern Trench, Guaymas Basin, Mexico - 4870-07-0-1_MG | ecosystem: Environmental > Aquatic > Marine > Hydrothermal vents > Sediment ...
ACTGTAATGGATGGAAATGTCACATGGGATAGTGTTTATTATGATACTGTGGTGGTCAATATTACAGAGTAGAGTTAGATAATAAAACTCTTGAATTTTAATTCTGATTCCTTTTTAATGCTATTTAGTTCAGGCACAATCATCTCCTGAAGGGTTGTCCTGACTATTTTCCTTCCTCCTTTTGTATTCTTAAATGAAATTTTTAGGTTTTTCAAGGCTATTTAGAGCCCAAATCCTCGTTTGCCCTAAAAAACCCCGCAACACCTAAAAATACCCTTATCCAAAAATCAATTACATTTGGGGGCTTAGAGAATTTTTGAAACTTGAAATTCAAAGATTACACTTCTTTAGGAGCAAAAATATATGACAAAATTTTATATACCAATTTGGCAGCTAAAAAATCAGGGGCAATTAAACCTAGTTGGGGACACAATTCCATCACATCAAAACCAATAATTTGTTTTTCATTAACAACTGCTTTGATAATTTTTAGCACTTCATACCAATCTAAACCACCAGGTTCAGGGGTTCCCACTGAAGGCATCTGCCCACAATCAAAACAATCTAAATCAACGGTAAGATATACTTTTTCTTTCAAATAACTTAATATTTGCTCAATCACTGATTCCAAATTATACTTTACTTGGTAAGCATAAAACACTGGTATGTGTTCTGTTTGGATAAATTCTGCTTCTTCCTTGGATAAAGAGCGAATGCCTACTGAAACTATGGGGGCATATTCATAGGCCCGACGCATCACACAGGCGTTACTATAGGCTGTGCCTTCATATTGAGCTCTAAGGTCAGCATGGGCATCAAGATGGAGTATAGAAAAATTCTTTGTCTCTTGGGCATGAGCCTTAATCATACCCAAACTTAACAAATGTTCACCCCCTAACATAACCATAAATTTTTTTCGGCCAAGCCAAGTCAAAGCTGTTTCTTTCACTTTATCTATCATATCTTGAGGAGAAGCATTGGAAGAACTCAACTCAGGGAGAGTAGCTATTCCTAAACGATAGACTTCATAATCTGTCTCTTCATCATAATATTCCAACTCAATAGAAGCAGCAATTATCGCTTTTGGCCCCTTGCTAGTTCCTTTTTTAAAGGTAACTGTAGCATCATAAGAAACAGGAAGAATCACAATCCTTGCCGTTTCAGGATTAGCCAGGGCTCCACTTAGGCCACCAAAATTGGATAATTTCATTATTAATCAGATACAGCCGTTCGGTCTATACGGACAATTTCAGCTGCACGGATAAAATTATGAGGAAATTCTGTTCCTCTATCTAGAACTCTAATTTCTTTCTCTTTGACTTCAAATAACTCTACTACATGTTGGATTGCCTTTTGGCTATCAAAGGTTTTGCAAGAAAATATATCCAGACTTAGATAATTTTTCTCCGGAAAGGTATGGATACTAATATGACTTTCAGCAATAATAACAAATCCAGAATACCCCCAATTTTCAGGATTTTTACTCTCACAACTAAATACATAAGGGGGCATTACTTTAGTCATTTTCATCTCAGATGGGTAAGTATCTAAAAAATCATAAAGCAACTTCATATCCGCCAATTTTTCCCTGTTACATCCATAACCATCTAACATTAAATGTTGACCAAAACCATAGGTAGTTTTCATATCACTCCTCCTTGTGCTATTTTTCTACAATCATAATAGGTAAAAACACCTCCTTTTTTAAAAATTATTCCTTCCTCCCAGCCGACAGGCAAACAAAAGAGGGAAATAATATATAATATTCTATTGGTTACTTGTCAAGATACTTGGACATTTTCAAAATTTAGGTGTTAATCTTTAAAAGCATTCCTGTCTGCCCCTGCCCGCAGGCAGGCGGGGACAGGCAGGCGGGCAAGAATGGTCACAATACTTATTGAATATTTACTCCTAAATGCTATAATGCCTTTTCTTTAATAAAAACATTTTTAAGGATTGTCAGTTCTAAAGGAGGAATGAAAGTGAAAATTATCATAGGTGCAGACCACGCTGGTTATAAATTAAAAGAGTTTATAAAGGATATTTTAAAGAAACGTGGTTATGAAGTAGAAGATGTGGGAACACATTCTGAATCATCTGTAGATTATCCTTTTTTTGCTTGGAAAGTGGCCCAGGGAGTGGCAAGTGGCCAATATGATAAAGGAATTCTTATTTGTGGCAGTGGGATCGGTATGAGCATAGTAGCCAATCGCATTCCAGGTGTAAGGGCTGCTTTGTGTAATGATTGTTTTTTGGCCAAGGCAAGTCGACAGCACAACGATGCTAATTTATTGGCAATGGGAGAAAGAGATATTGGGCAGGGGCGTGCCTTAGAAATTTTAGATACCTGGCTAAATACCCAATTTGCTGGAGGAAGACATGCTCGCCGGATAGAGCAAATAGATACTGAATATCATGTGGTAGATGATTATAGCTTTCTTAAACGTTTTGACCCTGATTTGGTAGAAGGCCTGGAGGGAGAGGTAAATCGGCAAAAATATAAGTTAGAATTAATCGCCTCAGAAAATATTGCCAGCCCCTGGGTAAGACATGTAATGTCCAGTGTCATGACGCATAAATACGCTGAGGGATACCCAGGAAGGAGATACTACGGTGGTTGTGAGTTTGTGGATATTGCCGAAAAATTAGCCGTTGAAAGACTTAAAAAACTCTTTAAGGCAGAATATGCCAATGTTCAACCTCACTCTGGAACACAGGCCAACATGGCAGTTTATTTTAGTATCCTAAAGCCAGGAGATACTATTTTAAGCATGAGTTTACCTCATGGGGGGCATTTAAGCCATGGCAGTCCAGTAAGTTTTTCTGGTCAACTTTATAATATTGTTTTTTATGGTGTTTCTAAAGAAACAGAAACCATTGATTATGAAGAAGTGCGCAGTCTAGCTTTAAAACACAAACCCAAACTGATCTTGGCCGGTGCTAGTGCCTATCCTAGAATAATTGATTTTAAAAAATTTAGGGAAATCGCTGATGAAGTAAATGCCTATTTGATGGTAGACATGGCCCATATTGCAGGCTTGATTGCTGCAGGTTTACATCCCTCTCCTATTCCATATGCCCATTTTGTTACTTCTACTACCCATAAAACCATGCGTGGTCCTAGGGGTGGATTTATTTTAGCTAAAGAAGAATTCGCTAAAGTGCTAAATAAAAGCAATTTTCCTGGTATTCAAGGTGGACCTATGATGCACATCATTGCTGCTAAGGCCTTAGCCTTTAAGGAAGCACTGACCGAAAGTTTTAAAGAATATCAAAAGCAAATTGTGAAAAATACTAAAAAATTGGCTGAAATTTTACAAAATGCGGGTTATCGTCTAGTTTCAGGTGGCACAGATAATCATTTATTTTTAATTGATTTGACAGAAAGAAACATTACTGGCAAAGATGCAGAAAAGGCACTAGATGCTGCCGGTATAACCGTAAACAAGAATGCCATTCCTTTTGATACTCAAAGTCCCTTTGTTACCAGTGGTATCCGCATTGGCACACCAGCAGTCACTACCAGGGGAATGAGAGAAAAAGAAATGGAAGTCATTGCTGACTTTATTTTGCGGGTATTGGCGGATATAAAAAATGAAGGCACTATTGAAAAAGTGAAAAAGGAAGTCCGGGATTTTTGTGCCAATTTCCCATTATTTGCTTGGAAAATATATTAAGATGAAACGCCCTTCCTGGAATGAATATTTCATGAACATAGCCTATCTGGTGAGAGAAAGGTCTACTTGTCTGCGGCGAAAGGTAGGCGCTGTTTTGGTTAAAGAAAAAAGAATTTTGGCTACAGGTTATAATGGAGCCCCTTCAGGTCTAGTCCATTGTGTAGAGATAGGTTGTTTAAGAGAAAAAATGAATATTTCTTCTGGTGAAAGGCATGAATTGTGTAGGGGTTTACATGCCGAACAAAATGTCATCATTCAAGCAGCTCGTCATGGTATCTCTATTGAAGGCTCAACTCTATATTGCACACACCATCCCTGCATTATCTGCACAAAAATGCTTATTAATGCCGGAATAAAAAAAATTTATTATGCTAATGGATATCCGGACAAACTCTCTCAAGAAATGTTAAAAGAAGCTAAAATAGAAACCATACATATAAATTATAACGAATTTTCTAGACAAAAATAGGTTTAGGCAGACCTTAAAATCCGCGGTTGATTTTTTATTCTAACGTCTCTGCTTGCAGACTTGTCTGCCCCTGCCCCACGGCAGGCGGGCGGGCACTCCTTGACAGCCCTAAATAAAATATTTGTATGATTGCGGTCAGTTTTTTGACCGCAACCCTTAAAAAATGATTTTTTATATGGCAAGTCAAATTAGTCTTCAGAAAGGGAATCTCTCAACTCTCTTGCTACTTCTACCATATTTCTTAAAGAAGGAATAATTTCTTCCCATTGGCGGGTCTTTAAACCACAATCAGGATTGACCCATAATTGTTGTGGTGCTAACACCTTTAGGCATCGTTTTAAAGTAGCTAATATTTCTTCTTTTTTAGGAATTCTAGGGCTATGAATGTCATAAGTGCCTAATCCGATTCCCTTTTTATAATGGTAGGTCTCAAATATACTAATCACATCTCCCTTACTGCGTGAACATTCAATAGAAATCACATCAGCATCCATGGCATCTATGGCCTCAATAATATCTTTAAATTCAGCATAACACATGTGAGTATGAATTTGTGTTTGTGGTTTAACAGGAGCATTACTTAAACGGAATGCCTTCACTGCCCAATCTAAATAAGATTTTCTTTTTTCCTTTTTCAATGGTAAACCTTCTCTAAATGCAGGCTCATCAATCTGAATAATTTTGATGCCTGCTTTTTCTAAATCTAATACCTCATCTCGCAAGGCTAGGGCAATTTGGTAGGCCACTTCTTTTCTGGGAATATCCTCTCTGACATATGACCAATTTAGTATAGTCACAGGACCCGTTAACATCCCCTTAACTGGCTTTGGGGTCAAACTTTGAGCATAACAGATTTCATTGATGGTCATAGGTTTAGGACGACTCACATCGGCATAAATAATAGGTGGCCTGACACATCTAGAACCATATGACTGCACCCATCCATTCTGGGTAACTAAAAAACCAGTCATTTTTTGAGCAAAATATTCTACCATATCACTTCTTTCAAATTCACCATGCACTAAAACATCTAACCCTAATCCTTCTTGAATTCCTATACAAAAGGCCATTTTCTCTCTAAGAAACTGGCTATATTCTTGCTGGTCAATTTCTCCTCGTTTAAATCTTGCCCTTTTTTGCCTAACATCTTTTGTTTGAGGAAAACTACCAATAGTGGTAGTAGGAAACAAAGGTAGATTTAAAACTTTTTGTTGCTTTAAAAAACGTTTTTCATATGGCTCGGCTCGCTCAAAATCCTCTGATTTTAATTGAGCAATCTTTTCTTTTACTTCTTTCAATGGATGAACCTCAGGACTGCCTGCGAAACTCCCTGCTGGCAATTCTCCCTTCCTTAAGGCTTGGGTCAATATAGCTACTTCTTGCAAGCGTTCTTTTGCAAAGGCCAAAATTTGTTTTACTTCAGAAGACAACTTGGTTTCTAATTCAATGCTAATAGGCAAATGGAGTAAACTGCAACTTGGCTGAACAAATACTGCCTTAGGATGGGCTATGTCTATAATTTCCTTGGCTAAAGCAAAGGCATGCGTTAAATTTGTTCTCCACACATTTCTACCATTGACAATGCCTAGCCCTAGGACTTTTTCTTTGGGAAAACCGTATTTTTTTATATTTTCTAAATTATTATGTGAACGGACAAAGTCTAAACCAATACCCTGCACCGGCAATTTGGCTATTTCAGGATAAAAATCCACGCCTTCAAAATAAGTCTGTAACATAATATTTATGTCAGGAGATGATAGGTTATGATAAATATCTTTAACTACTTTTATCTCTTCACCACTCATCTCTAAAACCAAGGCCGGCTCATCTATCTGCACCCATTTCGCTCCGGCCATGGCCCACTGCTTTAAAACTTCCTTATAAACTTCAAGCAATTTGGGCAATACCCAAAATTTGTCTTTCCCCTCAGGCACCTTGCTCAATGTCAAAAAGGTATAAGGTCCTACAAGAACAGGCTTGGGTTGAATATTAAGGGCAATTGCCTTTTTTATAAGGGTTAAAATGGGATTTCCTAAGAGTTTTGGTGGGGTATCTATCTCTGGCACTAAATAGTGGTAATTGGTGTCAAACCATTTAGTCATCTCTAAGGGGGGAACATTCTTAGCCCCCCTAGCCATAGTAAAATAGAGTTCTAATTCTTTTTTTATTGTTTGTTGGCGAAAACGCTTGGGGATAAAACCAAAGTTAATACTTATATCCAACATATGGTCATAGAGTGAAAAATCTCCTACAGGAACAAAATCAATCCCTGCCTGCTTTTGTGTCTCCCAAATTCTTTCTTGTAAAGAAGTAGCCGTTTGCTTCAACTTCTCATCAGTAACTTTATCCTGCCAATAGCCTTCTAAAGCCTTTTTTAATTCTCTTTTTTCTCCTATCCTAGGATAACCTAAATTGCTGCTCCAAATCTCCAATTTTTCCTCCATTTATGCCTTTTTTATCCCTTCTAAAAGTTCCTCAATAAGTTCTTTTACTGTTACTATTTTATTTGATCGATAGGCATTACTCCCAGCAAAGGCGAAACCTTCTTCCAAATTGCCTTTTTGGGCATTGATTAGGGCCGAAGATATGCAATAAGGTGCCTTACGGGGCACACAAGTCTTTATACAATGGTAAAGACACTTAAAGGGCACCTTTTTCCCTCTTTCTACTTCTTCTAAAAACTTATTCTTAATGGCCCTCCCGGGCATTCCTACGGGGCTTTTGATAAAAACAATGTCTTCTTTCTTAGCCCGGATATGTTCTTTTTTGAATGCTTCTGAGGCATCGCACTCTTCTGTCACCACAAAACGGGTGGCCATCTGCACACCACTTGCCCCTAGATTTAAAAAACGGGCAATATCTTGGCCAGTATAAACACCTCCAGCCACAATTATAGGAATGGGTCTGCCTGCTATTTTTTCATAAGGGTCTACGGCTTTAATTACTTCGTCTAATAATTGCTCAAGCCGATACCGATTATTTACCAAGTCTTTTAAAGAAAAACCTAGGTGACCACCAGCCTTTGGCCCTTCTAAGACAAAGGCATCAGGAAGATAATCATAACTATGTAACCACTTTTTGCATAAAAGTGATGCTGCCCGTCCAGAAGAAATAATAGGTACTAAGGCGGTTTTACTATCAGGGTAATCTTTTTTTATTTTAGGCTGAGTAAGTGGTAATCCTGCTCCAGAAAAAATAATATCTGCTTTGGCTTCCAAAGCAGCCTTTACCAAATCTTCATAATCAGTCATGGCCACCATAATATTGACACCAATAACACCCCCAGGGGCAGCTTGTCGTGCCAAGGCAATTTCCTTTTTTAAGGCCCTTTTATTAGCTGCTTGTGGTCGTTTTGCGAAATCAGGTTCTAAAAAACCTACACAAGCACCAGCAATAATCCCGATAGCCCCTAAACTAGCCACGGCAGCAGCGAGGGAGTGCATAGAGATGCCTACTCCCATACCCCCTTGAATAATAGGAATTTCTACCTCATGTGCACCTATTTTTAATTTTGGAATCTTCATTTTCTCACCCCAAAATTCAGGCTAGTTTTAGCAAAAAAGTAATTTTAATCAAGGGGTAATTTTTGGTAAACTTTTGGATGCGTTCAGTTTAGGCTTTTGGTATTCCCTAAATTCCACATCCTTGCTAAAATTAAACTAGTATGTTATTTAGCTCTGGTCTTAAAGGTTAGAGATTTATGGCAGAGATTAAACCCTTTCGGGGCATTGTTTACAATCAAAAAAGGGTTAAAATAGAAGAGGTGGTGAGTCCTCCTTATGATGTGATTTCTGAGAAAGAGAGGAAGGCCCTTGCCCAACGCAGTCCTTATAATATAGTCCGTTTAATCCTGGGAAGAGATAAAAATTGGTTTCAAAAAGCAGCTATTTATTTCAAAACCTGGTTAAAAAATGGAATTTTGATCCAAGATAAACAACAAGCTATTTATCCTTATTATATAGAATACACCTTAAATGGAGAAAAAAAACTTCAACGGGGTTTTATTGTTAGAACAAAAATAGAACCCATGGATAAAGGCATCATCCTAAATCACGAAAAAACATTTTCTAAGGTAGTTTATCAAAGATTAAAATTACTTAGGGCTACTCAGGCCCATTTTAGCCAGGTATATGGCCTCTATAACGATTCTGAAGATAAAATTTGTTCTTTTTTAACTTCAGTAACAAATGCCACCTCACCTTTCATTGACGTAAAAATAAATAATATTAGACACCTTGTTTGGAGAATAACGGACAAACAACAAATAAAAACTATTCAAGAGCTTATGGAGGATAAAAAAATCATCATTGCTGATGGTCATCATCGCTACCGGACTGTTTTGGCTTATAGAGAAGAAATGAAAAAAAAGTTTCACAGTATCCCCCCAGATGCTTCTTTTAATTCTGTTTCTATGTATTTAAGCAATTTAAGAGATAGGTCATTAAGTATCTTACCCATTCACCGGGTAATTCCTGAAAGCTCCTTGGTTTCATTTCACCTAGAAAATTTTATACAAGGTCTAAAAAAAATTTTTAACATAGAGGTATATAAAGAAGAAGGCAATTTCTGGTCAAGATTTAATGAACTCAACAACATACAAACTGCAATTGGTCTTTATTGCCAAGATATGCTAAAGGAGTTTTATATACTAATTCTTAAAAACACAAATTGGGCAAGGAACTTACCCCCTTTTTTAAAAAAAATGGATGTAATGGTATTAAACAGACTGATTTTTAAGAAGATATTGGGTTTTTCTGAGGCACAGATGAACCAAGAAGGTTTTATAAAGTATGTTACTGATGCTCAAGAGGCGATTACCATGGTAAAAGAGGGTAAGGGAAGAATGGTTTTTTTTCTCAATCCCATAAAACCACAGCAACTAAAAGAAGTGGTGTTTTCTTCTCACTTAATGCCACGGAAGTCTACTTATTTTCATCCAAAGCTTCTTACAGGATTGGTTATTAATAGCCTTGAATTATAACCATGAGAGAGTATACTTTAGATAGCTTTTTTGAAGGTCATCTGAAGGTCTATCAACATAAAAATGGGTATCGTTTTGGAATTGACGCTTTTATTCTAGCCAATTTCGTCCATTTAAAAAAAGGGGAAACTGTGCTTGAACTAGGCACTGGTTGTGGAATTATCTCTTTAATCTTGGTCTATAAATTTCCTCAGGTAAAAAGAATAATAGGGATAGAAATTCAGCCAAGTTTAGTTTCTCTGGCAAGGAAAAATGTGAAGTTAAACAAAAGAGAAAACTTGGTGGAAATAGCTCAGGTAGATATTAAAGAATTGAAAGAAAAATTTCCCCATGCTAATTTTGATGTAGTGGTAAGCAATCCACCTTATTATTCCTTAAAAAGGGGACGTTTAAACCCCGATACGGAAAAGGCTATTGCCCGTCATGAAATAAAAAGTTCTCTATTAGATATTGTAAAAACAGGACAATATATGTTAAAAGAAAAGGGAAGGTTTTATTTTATATATCCTGCTTTTAGGTGTGAGCACCTTTTTGTGACATTGCGGAATTATAATTTAGAACCCAAGCGATTGCGTTTTGTGCATCCTTATACAAAGAAGGAGGCTAATTTTGTGCTAGTGGAAGCTATCAAGGGAGGAAAAGAAGAAGTAAAGGTTGAATTCCCTCTTATTATTTATGAAAAACAAGCAGAATATACACCCGAAGTAGCAAATTACTATAAAACAACAGGAGAAAAATGAGACTATCAGTGGAGGTTTTAAAAAAACAGGAGTTTCAAACTCCAATTTTATTAGCTTGTTGGCCAGGGATGGGATATGTGGCCTTAAGTGTGGCCAAATATTTACAGAGTCACCTCCCAGCCGAAAAAATTGCCCTTATTTCTGCAGATGATTGTTTTCAATTACCAGGGATTTCTATCAACTCCGGATTAATTGAATCCATTTTTCTTCCTCAAAACAACTTTTATTTTTGGCAGTCAAAAGACAAATCGCTCCTTATTTTTATCGGTGATGCCCAGCCAGTTCCAGGTAAAGAATATCTTTTAGCCAATACTATCTTGGACTTTGCTCAGGCACACGGTGTTAGACAAGTCTTTACCTCCGCAGCTATGCCTTTAGAAATTAGTCATAAAACTACTCCTAATGTTTGGGCCGTAGGCTCGGATGAACAAGTTTTGCAAAAACTCAGCCAACAAAACATCCAACTCATGAAAAGGGGCACGATCAGTGGTATGAATGGTTCACTCTTGGGAGTAGCCAAGGGAAGGAATTTTGAAGCCATTTGTCTTTTAGGGGAAATTCCCTTTTATACCATCCAGATAGAAAATCCCAAGGCAACTAAAGCAGTAATTGAAGTATTTATGTCTCTTACAGGTATTACGGTAGATATGTCTGAATTAGATGAAGTAAGTCAATACATGGAAAAGGAAGTAGATGAGTATTTAAAAATAGCTCAAGAAAAAGGGCAAGCAGTAACACCTCCTAAAGGGCCAGAGACATTGCATTAAACAGCGAGGGGTTTTGGTCTTTCATATTTAACTACAAAAGAGGTGTATTAATAAAACACTATTTTATTATATTAATTTCACATTGCCATTCTTCCTTGAGGGCCTGAATTACCCTAGCTACTTCTGGCTCATTTCCAGGGGGAATCATCAGTTCTACCACTGCTTTAAACCTATCTAGGGTGTGAAATTGCGCTAATCCATTGTATTCACCCAAAATCCATTGAAATAAAGCAATTTTATCCCGTGGTAAATAAACATGCCAAATAGTGCTGGTTTTGTGCATAAATAAATTATAACCATAATTTGACATAAAGGGTAGGATTTGATAGGAATGAAGCAAAATGGGTTTTAAATGTGGGATTATTGGACTGCCTAATGTGGGTAAATCTACTTTATTTAATGCATTAACTGCAGCCAAGGCAGAAGTAGCCAATTATCCCTTTACTACCATCAATCCTAATTTAGGTATAGTAGAAGTTCCTGACCAACGCCTTTATAAAATCGCTGAGTTGATTAAACCCCAAAGAGTAGTGCCTGCCATATTGGAATTTGTAGATATTGCTGGTTTAGTCCGGAATGCCAGTAAAGGAGAAGGGTTGGGAAATCAATTTCTTTCTCATATTAGAAATGTAGATGCCATTGCCCATGTTGTGCGCTGTTTTAAAAAGACCGATGTGCCTCATGTTGAGGGAGAGTTAAATCCTAAAAGAGATATAGAAATTGTGAACCTAGAACTCATATTGGCAGACTTAGCTACCATAGAAAAAAGGATTGAAAAATTGAATCGCTTAGCTAAGGTAGGAGACAAAAAAGCTAAAGGAAATTTAGAGCACTTAACCATCTTAAAAACTTACTTAGAGCAAGGTAGGTCTTTGATATCCTGTATGAGCCAAATTGATGAAAAAACAACCTATTTGATTAGGGAATTCCAATTTTTAACTGCCAAACCTGTTATGTATGTAGCCAATATAGACGAGGCAGAAATAACAGAAGACAATGAATGTGTAAAGGAAGTAAAAAAAATAGCAAAAAACGAAGGTGCAGTAATGGTCAAAATTTGCGGCAAACTGGAGGCAGAATTGGCAGAGTTGCCTTCTGAAGAAAGGCAGGAATTTTTGGAAAATTTAGGATTAAAAGAAACAAGCTTAAGTAAATTTATCAGAGAAGGATATAAAATCTTATCTCTTATTAGCTTTTTTACTACTACTGGGCCTGAAGTGAGGGCCTGGACTATAAAAAAAGGCACCAAGGCTCCCCAGGCGGCTGGGAAAATACATTCAGATATGGAAAAGGGATTTATTCGGGCAGAAATCATTAAATATGAGGATTTAATTAGAGAAGGTTCTATTCAAGCTTGTAAAGAGAAAGGTTTAGTGAGAATAGAAGGTAAGGATTATGAAATTCAAGATGGCGACATTGTTTATTTTAGGTTTAATGTTTAGAATTGCTCCTTTCAAGTGTCTATGTCTTCATACCCAAAATCCACAATTGATTTTTGGAGAAAATTCCAACCTGCCTGTCGGCAGACAGGCCTGCCTATCGGCAGGTTTGTGGGTTTTTTAAAGTTATTACGGATAAGGAGTTGTATCTTACCATTTTACAAATTCAGTCATTTCCTTAAAGTCTTTACATTAAGGATGCGGTGTAATTGAAATGATTGTAATTTGATTTTTCTTAGGGCCATAACACCAAAAAACCCTATATGCAGCAGGGGTTTTATCTTGAGCATAGACTTCCCAAACTTTTTGTCCCGGATAAACTGGAGCAATTGAGTGATATTGGTGAGTTTTTAAACTGGGATGTTTTGGACTTTGGGCAAGAAATTTAATACTTTTGATAACAGCTTTGAGTATTCTCTTTTTACTTTTATCTCCTTTTAACTCATCAAGATCTTTCTTGGCCCTCTTTGTATAAATTATTTGAAAAGCCATAATCAATCTTCATAATCTTTAATATCAACTTCTGCAAATTTATTCATTTGGGCATCTTCTATCCCCTCTATTACCTTATTAAAAGCAACCTTGTTTTTCCATAACCATGCTTCATCTATGGGGACCACCTCTGCTGGCTTTAATATAACCGTTCCATCCTCTTTCTTTTCTATCAAAAAGGTCTTTTTCGCATATTTAGAGCCTAAAGTAATTCTTCCCTTTTTATCCGCTACTTTTGTTAAAATTTCCATGTTATTACCTCCCATTTGGGATAATATAACTTTGTGGGAAATTAGTCAAGTGGGATATATGCCCATGATAAGGCAGTATTTATTAGAAAGGGGAAGTTGTAAAATGGCAAAATCCAAATTGTTGATGGTTCTAAAATGAAGTATAAAAGCGTTGACGAATCGATAGCCAAGATATTCTAAAGGACTTTTTTAACCATCTCTTCAGTAGTAATAAGTTCTATTGCTGTATTTTCAAAATCTTTGTCATTTGTCCAAACGGGTATTTTATGTTCTAAAGCAATGGTAAGTAAAGGAACATCATCAGGGTCTCCAATTATTCCCTTTGCCTTTTCTAAAAACTTTTTTGAAGGTTCTAAATATTCTACAGGTAACAAAGAAAAAACTAGCTTAATAAAATCAATTTCTAGCTTTAGTTTCTCTGCAGTGAAACTATG
>Ga0190303_1000774_pt1 | contig 13248 bp, 12 predicted proteins | sample 48700701_MG_FD_161672 | JGI IMG/M metagenome (GOLD analysis project Ga0190303, IMG submission 161672) | Hydrothermal vent sediment bacterial communities from Southern Trench, Guaymas Basin, Mexico - 4870-07-0-1_MG | ecosystem: Environmental > Aquatic > Marine > Hydrothermal vents > Sediment ...
TTATTTGTTTCACCTCCTGAGGAGATAGAACCATACTTGAAAGCAAACTACGGGGATAATTGTATAATAAAGATAGATAAATTATTATATACATTTGATATAGAAGTCGATTTTAAGACAAACAACCAATACTATACTCCAGAACTATCACTATTAAAAGTGCTAGTATCAAGTGATCTTACGTCATTCATGGGAGGCTAAAATGATAGGTGAAATCAAGACCAACATAAAGCTTAAAGATTCTCTATTAGAAAAACTGAAAACAGGAAACGGTATAAATCTCAACGATATTCTGAACATAATAAGTAAGTATATAAATATATGGAAAACAAATACACCATTATTCGATAGCAGATATTATAGACCTGTTTCTGGTGAAAGATTTAATGTCAGTAAGTTTAATAAACAAATACTTGATATTAATGATGATACGAAAATTCTTTCAGAGTCAACTAAATTTTTGGATAAATACGAAATAGATTTTAAGTACTATACATATTTATTTAATAAGTTTGCATCTATCTTAGGTACTCTAAAAACAATGTCAGAATATGCAGCTAAGAATAATGTTAAGATCTTTGTAGAAGATTTTTACAATACAAATTATATAGATACAAATAATACAACTGCAGAAATAGATACTAGCACAGGAATAGCTTATACAACAAAAGGCACTAACGTAAAACTAAATCCGGAGGTGTATAACTTTAAACTCTTAAGACTTAACATTACAAATGCAATAGGAATAATTGATCAATTAGAATATTGCCCGTTTAATAACGCTTTTGATTATTCAGATAGGACAACATGGAGTTTTAAAGTAACATCGAATTCTCCAAGACCCAAAGTAGAAGTGACAATTGCTGCAGATATGAATATAGATGCAGATGTTATGCATATATTGAATAGTAATGCTATTCCACTATGGATAACAGTTAACGATAAAAATTATGTAGCAGGACCAGGTAAAATTGCCATAGTAGAACTCACTGGAACAGAGAGAGTTATAACCTTTACCCTATCAAAACCATATGATACAATAGAAAATGGACAATACGTTGCTATATTCAATATTGCTGATATTTCCTTCTATAAAATAGGAGAATCATACGAATCGTCACTATATTCGACTGATTTACCGCTTGCTATATTACCGCAGTATCTTGTATTCGATGCAGAATACGGCGGAAACGTTGATTTTTACATCATTACAGATACGAATGGGACAGAAAGAAAAGTAAAACCTGGAAAGCTTTATGGATTATTTGATATTGAAACATCTTCAGTTGAAACGGAAGTTTTCGAATATAGAGACAATTTTTATGTTGTAGCAAGTACCCAGAATGATAATAGTATAATTGATATCTTGGCATATAAAAATGCATTTGTTAAGGCAGTTTCAGAGGATAAAGAAGAAGTAACTGTGCCAATATCTAGAGAACTAATCTCGCACACAAATTCTATTACAATAACTGTACCTGAGGAATACACATTCATAGAAATAGTTGGTATTTACGCATTCTCGCAACTACTTGATAAATCACAATACACGTATATAGCAAACGGAAATAGTATAACCATAACGTTTGCAATAAATGTAATAGGAACTATTAACGTCGTAACAAAATGCTATACAACGTCTGCTATAAAATATATATATAACTTCAATGTATATGATGAAACTAAGGATGTTACTATAACATTTAACAAACCAGGAAACGCTACATTTTATAAAGTCTACACAACTACTAATGGAGAGACGACACACCATGACATTACATCTTCAACATCACTAACATTAACACCCCTTACAAATGTCATGATAATAACAGACGTTGATGTTTCGCTGAATGAACTTATATCTATTTCAGAAAGTAGTTTTGTATATTCTGGGAGAATTCTAACTCCAGTAAGAATAGAAGAATACATATCATATTTCATACCATACACTCCACAAACCAACTATGGTTATTACTACAGTGATAATAAAAGATATATAGTTCTCGGAATTCCAACCGTTAGGAATCTTTTCGGTTTAGATGGTAATGCTATTGAAATAAATAATATAGATGATTTAATAGAACGTATATACATAAGAAAAAGATCAGTCCCTGAAAATACGATACTAAAATATAGAGCAGTATTACACGACAAAGATTCATATGTATCAAAAATAGTACTTATTAGTTACGGAGGTTAGGATGTGGTACATACCTTTTCCAACTAGGTATCCGTTAAGAAAACACTTTTTCAGGCAGATAATAGACTCATTTTTATACACCTGCAGGCTTATAACGATTAAAATAGGATATCGTAACATAGCAGATGTACCAGAAGACGAATATGGACTTATAGATACTTTTGATGAAAATATGTTGCAAAACATCAACGATACTGTTTATAATTATCTAGAAAAGGAAAGAAACTTTAAACGATACTTAATTGTTAAGGAGTTTAGAATAACATAACAGGAGGCACTTATGTTACAAGAACGCGACGCAAGATTTATAGGTATGATATCATCAAGGGAAATGAATGACATAATAGATGAAATGCAGAAAGTTCTTAAATTTACTTATAATAGAGCAGAGGAATCTAGAATATTTTACGATTTCTTGAATACAGCTGTAACACATTCATTAAATAACTTAGCTACATCGATTAACAATCTAGATTCTAAACTTACAACTATAGAAAACCTCTACAATCAAATGATTGATAAATATATTGCATCCAAAATAGCATTTATAGATTATAGCACTACTCCATACGAAAACAACGGTCTTGTATTAGATGACACATTCGGTAAGATACATCTAGGATATTCGTCCGAAATCGATCACATGCTATATAACGAACTTGACGACCAGCATATCAATAGGGTACACAAGTCCACAAAGATATATATCAACAATTCATTGATAGAAGATTACAACACACTAAAAGTACTGTTCGCAGATGGACAACTCACTACGTTTGGAATTATCGTTTTGGAAGACGGATCTGTAGATGACGTAATAAATATAAAGTTAGAACTTACAAATCATAAAACTCAACTAAACACACTACTTATTTATAATATGCCGTTACCAGGAACTAATATTAGAAACGTATACATAGATGGCGAATCTGTTACTATAAACGATCATGATATGTCTCAACTTTTGCTACTCAATAAAAAACAATTTAATGGAGTAATAGAATTAAGCTGTAACCCAGTAGAAATAAACGGTAGATATTTAGTAGTATTACAACTTATTAAAGCTTTATATAGATCATATTATGAAACAGGAAACTCTATATTCAAGATAAGTGACCCAGATAAAATCCATGATATTACATCATTATCATGTGACTATGGACTTTTAGATAACTTATATCCTCCAGAATACATACACATACAAATTGCAAAGGATGCAAATTTTACGACAGTAGTTTACGATAATAAAGAAGATCCATTTCCATTACCTTATGGAATCGGAATTCCCATAGGCGGAATAACAGATATATATGTAAAAGTTACACTTAAAAAATACGAAATTTTTAGCCCTTGGATAAATAACTTATGTATAACATATAGATAAGGAGGATTTATGCTTGTGAGCGGATTGACCCCTTACGAAATAACATTCATCGGTGGTTATGACGATAATAAAGAGGAAGGATACGGAAAACATCAAGATATCAATCCTGAAACTGGACAAAAAGAGACTATAAAGGCGGAACATCTTAACAATATAGAACTTGCTATAAAAGAGCTCAGAAACAATTCTAATAAGTTAGTAACAGAAATAAAAGAATCATATGCTAATCTAGGTATTTGTTTTGTGGCTAAATACGGAGACGGTACTACTCATCATGAGCACAAAGACGTAGTAGTAATAGATACAGGAGAGTATAAAATAAAGGAGCCAATATCTATAGCTATTTACTACTCAGACGACGATCAGCTTTATACCTTTGCTCCTTGTAGTGGTATTGCGTATTTGTTAAATGACAATTACATAGAAACGATCCAAATACGACTTAAAGAGTTTATAGACTTCTACTATATGCATATTAGCTTGTTCGCTCCAACAACTAATATCGCTGCATATAATACCATTAATGGAATTATCCCAGAAGAAAAAATCACTATTTTAAGTAGCGATGAACCAGAATAAGGAGGTTTTATGAACGAAAAGAAACTAACACAAGAAGATATAGATATTATTTTAAGTCTTATAAATACAGCTACGATTAGAGTAGCTGATATTCCGACAGTACAAATTATTGTTCAAAAATTACTGATGTTAAGAGAAAAAACTCCACTAGATTTGGAGGATAAATTAGAAACTTAAAAACAAATGGAAAAGTTCTTCAGTCACGTTTTTACAGATAGACTTACAGTATTTTCCGGAATACGTACCGGATCATTAGAAACTACGTCATTAGAAACTAGTGGTATATTCTTAGATTCGTACAATTACTGGTATCCTATTTCAGGTTTGCATGCAACATCAATAGTGACAACACTCTTAAATAGTATTTCCGGAATTTTCTCTACAATTACTGCAAATAATGTTTCGTTGAATAACGACATTTCGTTAAGTGGTAATATATACTTACCATATACGCGATGCCCATCTCCTAGCGGAATAATTTATAAAAACGGGGTACCTTTCATTCACGACTACTGTGCAGAGTGCGATGAAGTTGGTATTAATCTGTACTGTAATAATTTATTTATTGGAGAAAATGCAGGTAATTTTATAATGGGACAAACGGCAACTTCCCCCTGGCATGCATCTAATAATATAGGAATAGGGTATGAGACTTTACGTTCTAATACATTAGGAAGTTCAAATATTGCAATAGGAAATAGAGCTCTGAAGAATTCTACAACAGGAGACGGTAACATAGCAATTGGTAGAGGTGTTCTGTTTCAATCTACAGATGCTGATTATAACGTAGTAATAGGAAGTAATGCAGGAAACGGTGGAGCTTTTGGAGACTATAATGTTGCAATAGGAAGATCAACACTGTATCACTTAGACGGAGGAAATAATAACGTTGCTTTAGGAGCATATGCAGGTTACAAATTAGCAGACGGAATAACGCCACTTACATCTTTAGACCAATCTATTTTATTAGGATATAAGGCTAAACCATATGCTAACGGAGATACTAATGAAATTGTTATAGGATATGATGCTACCGGACACGGTAGTAATACTGTAACATTAGGAAATGAAGATATTACGCAAACAATTCTAAGAGGAAATATCGGAATTGGAGGTATTACAAACCCTTCATATTCATTAGAAGTCTCAGGAATTTCAAAATTCTGGTCAAATGTACATATATACAATACTTTGTACATGAATGCTGATATTCTGCCTTCCAGTACAGTAACTAGATCATTAGGATCGTCTTCTTTAAGATGGAAAGATATATATACTTCAAATACAAATACAGAAACTATTAATGATTTCATTACAATAAATTCAGATTCTAGTCAGATAGGAATTGGATGCGAAATTAATAAAATCATTGAAAAACTAACGATTAACGGTGATCTAGGATTGAGAAATGGAGCTTTGTGGCAACCTATTTACCCTTCCGACGACGGATTGGTTTTATATTTCCCATTTTCAGAAGGGATGGGAACAAAAGTCCACGATAAATCCCCAAGTGGAAATGATGGGGAAATTTATGAAGCTACTTGGACAGATGGAAAGTTTGGAAGAGCTTTGTATTTCAATGGCAGTAGTAGTTATATAAAGACTGAGGAAAATGGCCCGTCTGGAACAGGCGTAATTAGTTATGGGTGCTGGATAAAAACTTCACAAACTGGTAACAACAAACATATTCTAAATATCGGGACTCCAGTCACAAATGGAATGGCACACTTAATGCTTCATGGAGGTAAAATAAAGTATGGGGCTTGGGGATTTGATTGTTTTTCTAATGGAACTTATAATGACGGGAAATGGCACTATATTGTAGTAGTATATAACAAAAGTAACTTTAAATTATACGTAGATGGAGTTCTAGAAAGTTCTTCATCGAGTTACTCTTCCCTTAATATAACACCCGCGCCCATCTATATAGGGAAATATTGCAACGCGGACGGTTTTGAATTTAACGGAATTATAGATGAAATACGTATATATAATAGAGTATTAAGCGAAGAAGAAATAAAGGCACATTACTTATGTGGTTTACAATCCCACGGTTATGTAATGGCAAATAACTTCAAAATAATTAATACGTCTGCTCAAGAATTAGTAAGAGTAACATTCTCGGATGAGGGTAGTATGGTCGGTATAGGAACAGATAATCCATCTACAACATTAGATGTTAGTGGTATAATAAGAGGAACAAACTTAGAACTCGTAAGCGGAATCATATATCCTTCCGCAGATTCGACAACTGCTATACAAATAAATAAAGCAGATGGCACCACAAATATAGTAAATATAGATACTACCAATAGAAGAGTTGGCATAGGAGTAACAAGTCCGAACGCTAAATTAGAAGTGGCAGGCAGAATATATCAGTCCAGTTTAGGATATAGCACTTTTATAGGATATGAAGCTGGTAAGAATGACGATCTTTCAAGTAATACAAATACTGCAGTAGGATATCAAAGTATGTATTCTAATACTTCGGGATATAGAAATACTTCCATGGGAGCTTACTCTTTATATTCAAACACAACTGGATATTTTAACGTAGCGGTTGGCGTTAGAGCTCTATATAGTAACACAACAGGTACGGATAATATTGCTATTGGTAATAGTACCTTGAGATTAAACGAAACTGGCTCTTTTAACATTGCAATAGGTAGAGATGCTCTCTATAATAATACTAGTAACAATAATATTGCTATAGGGTTTACTGCTTTAAGATCTAATACAACAGGAAGCAATAATACAGTAATAGGATATGCTGCCGGTTATAATTCTACTGGTAATAGCAATGTATTCATAGGTCATAAAGCAGGATATAATGAGACTGGTAGTAATAAACTGTACATTGCAAATTCAGATACTTCCAACCCATTAATTTATGGTGAATTTGATAACGATACGGTGAAAATTAACGATCATCTTGTGGTTAATGAAGATTTGAAGTTAGAATGCGTAACTACATTACCCACTGCTTCTTCTGAGCAAGAAGGAAAACTTATATACCATTGCTGGTCAGAAACTATTGGTAAAGATATATTATATCATCGTGACCTCGTATTCTGTGTAAAAACCGGAACTTCCTCATACACATGGGAAACTATAGTTAATAAATCATGGACGGAATCAGCATAAAACAAATAATAAGAAAACTATTAGATGACTTTCTCCTTATTATAATATTTGTACTTATTGGTATATGGATAGGTAAAAATCTTTTTAATAAACCGTCAGATTCATATCCAGTACCAATAGTATTTAGAGATACCATAGAAGTAAGTTCCGGCAGAGATACTATACCATATTTTTCTCCGATAACTGTTATAAACCCTCCTGTAGAAATACAACCAATTCATGAAGAAATGAACTTGGAAAACGTGTATAGAATATATAAAATAGAATATTATGGTCATTCGTACGATGTTGGAGATATCTTTATATACGGGTTTACAAAGACAGATACTATACAATTTAGACATAAAGACATAAGAGCACCATTCACAATAACAAGTGCGACTAATGGTATTGTGGTACGGTCAAGAAGAAATTTCCCAATATGGGAAAAACTCTACATTGATATAACCTATGATATTTTAAATAAGAATATGGCATATATAGAATTAGGTACAGGGTTATCCTGGGAACATATTGCGTTTTATGGTTTTATAAATCTTCAACAACAGAAAATAAGTTCGGGTATAAAGATCAGGCTTAAACTATAGGAGGTAATAATTGGCACCTAGAAAAAAGAAGTCAAAAACAAATAATGGGACAACCCTTGTAAAACTGGTTGGCGAAATATCTGCGATAGTTAACATCCTACATGATATAACGAAAGAATTTGTAATAGACATATCACAGATCAGTAGGTCTATCGAAGAAGCGCTTAATACCTCAAATGTTGAAGAAATGAGAAACATGATAATAGAAACGAAGAAAGATCTAACTGAAATAAAGACTAATATAAATGCAATATGTTCTAAGCTTGAAGATTTTGAAAAGAATATGGAAGAAGGAGATATTTGCATAAATAATTTACAAAATACGTTAAATGAAGTTAGGAAATCTTCAGATAAAGAGAACCTATGGATTAAGATTGTATATCTATTACTAGCTAGCGTTATAGGTGTATTAGGAGCAGTGTTATTTAAGGTTGATATTATATTTAGACACTTTATAAAGTAAGTATGATATTATCAACTGGATCTTCTATTGTGTGATTTGGGTTAAAATTTGTAAATTTAGCAGGTTTCACTTTTTTATTACATAAATCTCTGAAGAAACAGTAATTACACTGAAAATCTCCTGCAGTTTTTATCTTTGATAATTTATCTTTTGGAGTATTCTTACTGATAAGACCAAATGCCATCAAAGTCCTTATCTGTTCGTTAGAATAATATGGAAAGAAATCCCTTGGAGGTTCTTCATCACGTTCTATAAACGTTTTCACATATTGAAATTTTGCAAGTATATCTTCTACAGTTATAAACGTTCTAACACCGTTAACTACTATATAATGTCTATTACTATATTTCTGTAATGTTATATCATATTTCTTCCCTCTTCTAGCTTTAAGGGTTACTCCCCTATCAAGGATAACCATCCAGCATTTCCTGATTTTACGTAATAGTTCATCACCATAATATCGTGCATAATACAAATATAATCCTACTTGTAGTAAGTAGCTAAAACGAGGAAGAGTTGACTTCTTAATATATTTATTTATGGAGAAAAAGTCAGATACTGTTTTATATTCTATACAAATAGGTTGTTTGTCGTACATTATAATTGCGTCCATTTCACCGTTGATAGTAAAATCATAACCATCTACATTCCAATCTTTAAACTTGTATCCTGCTGCTATTACATCTAATTTCGGGTCAGATTTCGCTTTTGTTTTCAACTTTTCTATCTCTATTTGTTCTATTAACTTTCCTGTTTTAACTATCGTATACATGTTTTCACTCGGAGGATTGGAATACGCATATCCCTTAAATACATAATATATTGCTCTCGCACAATGTCCTATGTTTATCATTTTATTATTCTTTACAATAGTAGCGCCAGCTTCAGACGGCCAGAACACAAACTTTTCTCTTTGATATTGCCTTTGATAAGTTAGTCCAGCTGTTAAATCAAAATATTCATCCTGAACTACGTCTGGTAATAGTATCACTATAGTAATTCTTCCTCTAACTCTGAGAGTTCCATTTCTATTAGCTTTTCGAGAGATTCATCGGCGGTCCTATTATGTCTTTTAATAAGATCTACAGAGAAATCTTCTAACGAATTTAGAAAAGTAGATATTAATGTTCTATATTGATTCGTATTATTAAAGTCTTCCTTGTCTAGGATTTCTATAAAGAATAAGAAAAACTCTTCTATAAGATCGTTTTTCTCAAGATATGTAACTTCAAGGATATATGACAGCGATGGAACTTGTCTTAGTATATTCTGAGCTACTAGAGGATCTATATTATTATCTTTTGCTGCTACTGACGCATACAATTCAAACATTGGAAGGAAGATATCATAGAGCTTTGACATAATATCTGCCTTCTTACTTTCAGATGTTGTATTCTGATATTCAATTATTAATTGATTTATTTGAGTTTCATCTACTGGTCCCACAATAACCTCCACGTTTTGTTCTAATTACATTATACCAGATTTGTCAGCATTAAACAATGCTATAACTTCCTTATCCAATTCTACATGTTGCAACGTATGGTTAGATATAACATAGTCTTCTATATTCTTAGAAACTTTATCATATCCTCTATCGAAGTCGTATAACAATGTTATAGCTCTATTTATAGAATTCTTAAATTCTTTGTCTGTTACAAATCCTCTATCATTAACACTAGTTAGTATTGCAGTATCGTTAGATAGATAGGAAAACGGCTTATATGCTGGCACTATAGAAGGTACTCCGTAGAAACCTGCTTCTATTATCATTCTACCCAAGTGGGAGTTACGTAATTGTATATAGAAATCAACAGCCCTATATACTTTTGATATTTCTTCTCTTGACATAAATCCATATATAACAGTAACTATGAGATTTTTAGATTTCTTAACTCTCTTTATTTCACTTACTGAAATATCAGTATCTATTACATATCTATTCCCACGTACGCGCGTATAACCTAGATATGATATTACTATATGTATTTTAAATTGCATATTATCAGATACTATATCATCGAATTTCTCTATAATTTGAAGTAGTTCATCTTTACTATCTACTTTCATAAAGAAACGTACATCTGCAGTGACAACGTTTCCATCCTTGTAGAATTGTGCAGGACTTATATCCTTTCTGAATTCGTCGCATATAAGATATGGTATATAGATGTCATTATCGCGTTTTAATAGCCTATTAGATACTATCCCTGGATTGGTTGTATCGTTAGTATTAACATTATTTAGAAAAACAAAGGCGTCATTCTTATACCTCTTGAATAGATATTCTAGATATACACCATTTTCTACTTTTCCTACGTAATATTCATACTTGTTTATGTATGTATTATCTATAGATAAAGTTGCATCCTGCAGATACAGTACCTTATGTGGTATATCATGTTTTCTTAACAGACTTATAGCAGAATCAGCATAGAACTTTAAGGTAGTCAATGATAAAAAATGAGAAGAAACGTATACCATATCGCCTCCTATAAGGTTATTTCTATCCGTTCTAATTTCCTGGAAGGACTATCAATTCCATTAAACACTTCTATCCACTGTTCAGCAACAATATTCCAATCGAATCGTTCTGCAAATTTCCTGTACGCTTCTTTATTCATCTGTTTTAAATCTTTGTTATATACCTTCCACATCTTCTTCCTGAGATCGTTTACATCTATATGCGCTTCTTTATAGTTCGTAAGAAATGTTCTAGTAAACATCTTAACTTCTATTGGTATAGCTACAGGTTTTGACCACTCCCACATTGGACCATACTTCGTAACTATGACCGGACATCCAGTTGCAAGTGCTTCTAAGACAGGTAGACACCATCCTTCTCTATTACTCGGCATAATGAATGCATCAAACACGTTATATAAGTAACGTAGTATGTAATCGTCTGCTGCATATCCTACCATACCTGTCTCCAGAATAATTATACGACTTGCTACATCTTTAAATTCATTCACTAACTCTTCCAATGTCCATGCAAAATTGGAGTGAGAAACATATAGTAATAATAGCGGTTCCTTATGTACATGTTTTTTATGTTTCCAATCTCTATAAAATTTTGAAAATGCTTCAATTAGAAGTGGTATACCTTTCCTTATCTGGTTAACTCCTACAAACCCAAACACAAACGAATTTGTAAGATCATGACTCTTAATATTAAATATCTTCTGGATTACATTTGCAGCTTCACCTTTACTAATAGGATAGAAGAACTCGGTATCGACTCCATGTGGTATTACTTTTATTTCATTCTTAGGTTTCAACCCAGCTTCTAATATAGCTTTCTTTCCGAATTCTGTAAATACTATAAGCTGATCCGGTCCTATTATGGAGAAATCATTCCTCTGATATATAGGACCACGATTCTCATCGTAATGTGGAGTCCTTATGGTCTTTACTAACGGTTCACTGTCTATTGCTAAGTAGTTTACCCATTTAAAAGTATCTTTAAACATGTTAAATCTCTCTTCTATAAACGTGGTAGCCCAGGGGTCGTTTATTGTAACAACTATATCGGGTTTGTAGTCATATATCACTCTGGGAAATGACCTATAACCTCTAGAATCGCCCTCGTCTGTATCTATGTTATAATATTTAAAATACACTCCGTTGTTCCATAACACCGGTTTGTTGTAAAATAAACCATGTTGCGCATAATAAAAAATTGGGTATCTGAGTTCTAGAGTGTTGCATAAATTCTTAACTACGTTTGCGTATCCAGTAGTTAGAAATGCACTGTCCGTAACAAACAGAATCCTCTTATTTTCTCTCATTCTTCCTCCAATATTTTCTCGAACATTTTAGCAGCATTGTCCCACGTGTACCGTTTTGCGTAGTTATATTGTTTATAGGCAATATCTACGTAATCTTTCTCGTTCATTTGTAGTGCTTTTAAAATCGTATCATATGCGTCATTTGCATGTATGATTGGCCATTCTCTAAAATTGTATCTCTTCATTCCAATAGAATTTACGTAGATTCCGTCTGGTCCTATCACTTCCTTATGAACTGGAAAATCTGTAGCAATTACTGGAACCCTACACATTTGTGCTTCTGTAAAACCTAATCCCCAGCCTTCTGCGTGTGACAAACTTACAAAAAATCTGGATTTGTTATACAAAAACTTCATATCTTCTTCAGTCATAAAATCTGTGATAACATGTATATTTTGCCGTAACTTATAATTAGATAGCAGTCTATATGTTAGTATATCATTACTCACTTTAAGTGCTATTCTTATACCTTCATATGTAGATGCTACTTTATTTAATACATCTAATAGTAATTGCGCGTTCTTTCTCGGGTCTAGTCTACCTACATATAGTAAATCATATTGCTTCTCGTCCAGTTTCAAGTACTCCATATCATCTGCTGCATGTCCCATTGTACCTACTACAGTCAAGCCAAATGACTCTAGAACATTGCTAGCAAACTCACAGAAAGCTAGAAACTTCAGCTTAATAACATTTCTTAATAATGAGAATTTTTCAGATATCTTTATAGTATCTACGGGAGTATATGCTACCACTCTACTCTCGTGTAATTTTTCGTTTCCTTTGAAGCCATATAATGATGATCCAAAGTAATGCATGAACAATATATCTATATCATCATATATAAAGATAAGATCATAATCATTGGTCAGAAGATGGTCTCTAAGAGTGAACAACGCCATATGATCATAATTCTGATTATATATCAATCTAACGTTCGTTATTTTGTCTCTAAAGTTATGTTCTGGTTCACGTCTTACATTCTTCGCCAAGTATGTTACATCAAATTTAGATAAATCTGACCTCTTTAATATATTTCTCATTACCTTGGCAAATCCCGAATTAGTATATGGATGATCAGCTACAATCAGTATCTTCTT
>Ga0190303_1000775_pt1 | contig 13239 bp, 9 predicted proteins | sample 48700701_MG_FD_161672 | JGI IMG/M metagenome (GOLD analysis project Ga0190303, IMG submission 161672) | Hydrothermal vent sediment bacterial communities from Southern Trench, Guaymas Basin, Mexico - 4870-07-0-1_MG | ecosystem: Environmental > Aquatic > Marine > Hydrothermal vents > Sediment ...
CGAAAGATGATGCCAGCGTCAGTGACCTATTCTTGAAGTTCGAGCCTCTGTTGCTGCAGACTTATGATTCCAGGCTGGAAAAGCTTGGGCGACAGATAGAGGCGTTTGATTACCCGGCTGCCCTGGCAACGGTTGAGTCCATATTGACCTCACTTGTTGAGGCAGATGCGGACGGAATTTAATGATCTAGTTATGTCGTTGTCATAACCCCGATGTTTCATAATCTTTGTGTGATTTATGGAGTGTCCGGGATAGGTTTACGCTTGAGTTCATGGCCGGTTTCATCAACCCTGAGGTACCAGAGCTCTTTGACCCAGTCTCCCAGGACAATGCGGGTGGCGGGCAGGCCTTTTAGGGTTATGCTATGGATTGCCGGGCGGTGAGTATGGCCATGAATCAGCATCTGTACCTGATTGGCAAGCATTCTACTTTCCACTTCAGGTTGATGGATATCCATGATCTCATGCTCTTTGCTTCCGGTTTTCTCCTGGCTCATTGACCTTAATTGTTGGGCGATATCCAACCGTTCCGGAAGCGATTTTTCCAGCAACTGCTGTTGCCATTGTTGGTTGCGCACCATGAGCCTGAATTTCTGGTAATCCACATCTTGAGTGCAGAGCAGATCGCCGTGCATCAGTAGCACCCTGGCGCCGTAAAGATCGATTACAGCAGGATCACTGAGTAGTTGGCAGCCGGTTTGTCGCGCAAAATCCTGCCCAATCAGGAAGTCGCGGTTACCGGGCATAAGAAACACCTCTGTGCCAGCTTGTGAAGCTGTGTGCAGCAGCTGCTTGATGCTGTCAATAAAGGCGTTTTCGTAATCATCTCCGATCCAGGCATCAAACAGATCACCTAAAATATAGAGGGTATCTATTTGTGAGCCCTGCTCGGCCATGAACGAGGCCAGGGCATGGCTGAGTTCTGGCCGGTTTGGTTGCAGATGAAGATCGGATATAAAATAGGTTGCCATCGGTTAGGGAGTATCATCTTCCCATTCGACTGACTCGATAATTACGTCATCTGTTGGAACATCCTGGTGCCCCATTCTGGAGGTGGTTTCCAGGGCTTTTATTTTATCGACCACATCCATGCCTTCAACTACTTCAGCAAATACCGCATATCCCCAGCCTTCAGATGATTCAGCGCTGTGGTTCAGAAAAGTATTGTCTTCGACATTGATAAAAAACTGTGATGTAGCTGAGTGAGGTTCCATTGTGCGGGCCATTGCAACGGTGCCACGAAGGTTACTCAGACCATTATTAGCCTCGTTTTTGATCGGGTTGCGGGTTGCTTTCTGGCCCATCCCGATTTCGAAACCACCACCTTGAAGCATAAAATTTTTAATGACTCGGTGAAAAATTGTTCCGTTATAAAAGCCCTCTTCAACATACTGCTTGAAATTGGCCACGCTGGCCGGTGCTTTGTCTTCTTCAAGTTTAATCTTAATATTACCGTAATTGGTCTGTAAAATTACCATGAACAACTCCTTTACTTTCTGCCGGCGTGGCAGCCGATTAAATTTCCGGTTTTTATCCCGCTTTTTACTAGCAGCAGCCTAACAGGTGGTTATAATAGCCGCCTGAAACCCCATATTCATATCAGAGCCAAAAAGGTTATTTCTCCCCCAAGGCCTGACGGTCACTAAACAGGGACTTTATCGTTTTTACCTATGATGAACAATACCGAATTGAACAACCGAAGTGATTTTATTCGTAATATTATTAAAGAGGATCTGCGCCAAAACAAGAATAATGGCCAGGTTATAACCCGTTTCCCTCCCGAACCCAATGGTTATTTACACATAGGGCATGCTAAATCAATCTGTCTTAATTTTGGTATCGCCCTGGAATATCAGAACGGGAGATGCAACCTGCGTTTTGATGATACTAACCCAGAAAAAGAAAGCCTGGAATATGTGCAGGCCATCAAGGAAGATATAACGTGGCTCGGATTTGAGTGGGACGGTGAAGTAAAGTATGCATCCGGTTATTTTGAGCAGCTGCACGCTTGTGCGATAGAGCTGATTGAAGCCGGTAAGGCTTATGTGTGTGACCTGACACCGGAACAAACCCGCGAATACCGTGGGACCCTGACACAACCGGGGCGCAACAGTCCGACCAGAGACCGGAGCATAGAAAAAAATCTTGAGCTGTTCCGCAGGATGCGTGAGGGGGAGTTTGCTGATGGTTCCATGGTGTTGCGGGCAAAAATTGATATGGCTTCTCCCAATCTTAATTTGCGAGATCCTGTCATCTATCGAATAAGGCGAGCTGATCACCATCAAACGGGGGATAAGTGGTGCATCTACCCCATGTATGATTTTACCCACTGCCTGTCTGATGCCCTTGAAGGGATCACGCATTCACTCTGCACCCTGGAGTTTGAAGATCATCGCCCCCTCTATGACTGGGTGCTCGATAATGTCAGTATCGATTGCCACCCCCAGCAGATTGAGTTTGCTCGCCTTAATCTGGGCTATACGGTGACCAGCAAGCGTAAGCTCAAGCGTTTGGTCGATGAGGACATTGTCCAGGGCTGGGATGATCCCAGAATGCCGACCATATCCGGGCTTAGGCGCAGGGGCTATACGCCGACATCCATTCGCAACTTCTGTGAAAAAATAGGCGTTACCCGAAGTGAAGGGGTTGTTGATATTGCAATGCTGGTTCACAGTATTCGGGAGGATCTTGAGGTGAATGCGCCTCGGGCCATGTGTGTGCTTAGGCCGTTAAAGATAGAGATCAGTAACTATCCAAAAGGAGAAACTGAACAGCTGGATGCGCCAGCGCACCCTGATAATGAGGCGATGGGGCGGCGCAGCTTACCCTTTAGTCGAGAGCTCTATATTGAGCAGGATGATTTCATGGAAGATGCACCCAAGAAGTTTTTTCGGTTGGCTCCAGGAAAGGAGGTGCGTCTGCGCAATGCCTATGTGATCCGTTGTGATGAGGTGGTAAAAGACGCCCAGGGTCGGATTGAAAAGCTCCTGTGCAGTTACGATGAAAAAACGCTGGGTGTTAATCCCCAGGGGCGTAAAGTGAAGGGTGTCATTCACTGGGTTTCAGCAGCTCATGCCGTTGATTGTAAGGTGCGCCTTTACGAAAATCTTTTTAATTCCCAATGCCCGGATAGTGAAGAATTTAATGAGCATCTAAATCCAGGTTCCCTGGAGATTCTTGAGCATTGCAAGGCTGAGCCGAGCCTGGCCGAAATAGCTCCTGAACAGCGTTTTCAGTTCGAACGGCTGGGTTATTTTTGTGCAGATCGCTACGATTCGACCAAGCAGCGGCCAATTTTTAATCGCACGGTTGCCCTGCGTGATACCTGGGCAAAAATTCAGCAAAAAAAATCATAGGCCAAAGTGCCTTTCCATTAGATCCTTGAGTAGGGAACCCAGTGTTAAAAATTTATAATTCGCTCAGTGGGCAGAAAGAGGAGTTTAAGCCGCTCCAGCCGGGGCATGTGGGTATTTATGTCTGTGGTATGACAGTCTATGATCTCTGCCATCTTGGCCACGCTCGGGTTATGGTGGCCTTTGATGTCATTACCCGTTACCTGCGTCACGTAGGCTACCGAGTAACCTATGTGCGCAATATCACCGATGTTGATGACAAGATATTCAACCGCGCCAGAGAAAATGGTGAAGCTTTCGAGCAACTAACGACCCGTTTTATCGATGCAATGCATGAGGATGAGCGCGCCCTGGGTGTTTTACCGCCGGATATTGAGCCTCGCGCGACGGCTCATATGGGCCAGATCATTGAGATGATCAGTCAGCTGGTTGATACGGGGCACGCATATCTGGCCAGTAACGGTGATATTTATTATCGTATTCAGAGTTTTTCCGATTATGGAAAACTCAATAAACGAAAGTTAGATGAGATGCGTGCTGGTGCCAGGGTAGCAGTGGATGAAGCCAAAGAGAACCCACTGGATTTTGCTTTATGGAAGGCGGCAAAGCCTGGTGAAGCCTTCTGGTCATCGCCCTGGGGTGATGGTCGCCCGGGTTGGCATATTGAGTGTTCTGCGATGAGTACTCACTGTCTGGGGGCGACTTTGGATATTCATGGTGGGGGGCCTGACCTTAAATTTCCTCACCATGAAAATGAAATTGCCCAGTCTGAGGCTGCGACAGGTGAACCCTTTGTCAGAACCTGGATGCATGCAGGGGCAGTGAGGATTGATAATACTAAGATGTCAAAGTCCCTTGGTAATTTCTTTACTATCAGGGAGTTGCTTGATAAACATAATCCAGAGGTGATCCGCTATTTTCTGCTGTCAAGCCACTATCGTAGCGCGATCAACTATTCAGAGGAAAGCCTGCATCAGGCCCGGCACTCTATGGACCGGCTCTATACCGCACTGCGCAATAGTTGCGGGGAAAGTTCTAGCGGCAGCGAAGGTGATCAGGCAGTAATAAAACAGTTTAGAGCGCGTTTTGAAGCGGCGATGAGTGATGACTTTAATACGCCTGAGGCACTCGCCGTGCTGTTTGAGCTGATCAAAGAGTCCAATCGTCATGGAGAGCAGGGTGTCATCTATGCGGATCTGGCGCGCGAACTTGGCCTGGTTTTAGGTATTTTGCAGCAGGATCCGGAACTCTTTCTGCAGGGGCGGGCAGATGAGGGCTTTAGCGCACAAGAGATAGAAAAATTGATCCAGGAGCGGCTTGAGGCCCGAGCGAATAAAGACTGGAAGAGAGCAGATGAAATACGGGATTTATTGGCGCAGCAGGGTGTTGTTCTAGATGATAGCCGTAGTGGAACAACCTGGCGACATAAGAGAGTGAGCCAGTAGTCTGTATCTCTGCTTGATTTTCTCAGGCATTTATGTGGTAAAACGGCTCAATTAAAAAGGTGTCGGTGGTTGACGCCAAAGGGTTTGCTGAGTAATATGCCGTCCTCTTAAACGAGATGGTATTCATAGATACCAGCATCGGGGTATAGCGCAGTCTGGTAGCGCGCCTGCTTTGGGAGCAGGATGTCGGGAGTTCGAATCTCTCTACCCCGACCAAATTTTAGCGAGTTGTTTGGCAGATTTAGTGAACGGACCAGTAAATGCGCCCGTAGCTCAATCGGATAGAGCATCGGCCTTCTAAGCCGAGGGTTGCAGGTTCGATTCCTGCCGGGCGCGCCATCTGCCGGTGTACGCGGGCAGTCACAGCGCGTATATAATTAGAATAATGGTGAGTGTAGCTCAGTTGGTAGAGCCCCGGATTGTGATTCCGGTGGTCGTGGGTTCAAGCCCCATCACTCACCCCATTTTCAAATGGGCGATAACCCGTCCACAAATGCAGTTAATTAGATACTGCTAGCCCGTTGCGCGGATGTGGTGAAATTGGTATACACGCTAGATTTAGGTTCTAGTGCCGAGAGGCGTGAGAGTTCGAGTCTCTCCATCCGCACCATTTCCCATACCCTAATTGTACTCTGATCTGAATGGAGAGGAAGAAATGCAAGTTTCTGTTGAAGCCGTAAATAATATTGAACGCAGAATTACAGTAGGTATCCCTGCCGAGCGTGTTGATTCTGAAGTTGACAAAAAATTGCAAGAAGCTGCTAAGTCTGTGCGATTGGACGGTTTTAGGCCAGGTAAGGTGCCGATGAAGGTTGTACAGCAGCGCTTTGGTAAAGGTATTCGTCAAGAGGTTATAGATGAGGTGGTGCGTCAAAGTTTTTTTGATGCCATTACCCAGGAAGATCTCAAACCCGCAGGTATGCCGAAAATTGAAGCCGTCAATGCAGAGCAGGGTAAAGATCTGGAGTATGTGGCTGTCATTGAGGTTTATCCTGAAGTTAAAATTCAGGGGATCGAAGATATCAAGGTCGATAAGCTGATCGCCTCAGTATCAGATTCCGATATTGATGAGATGATTGAAACTCTGCGTAAACAGCGCATGCAGATGAATGAAGTGAAGCGTGAAGCACAGAATGAAGATCAGGTCACGATCGACTTCAAGGGCACCTTGGAAGGTGAAGCGTTTGATGGAGGCAGTGCCGAAGATGCAGACCTTGTGTTAGGGTCCGGCAGAATGATTCCAGGATTTGAAGATGGCATCGTTGGCATGAAAGCGAGTGAAGAAAAAACCCTTTCGCTCACATTCCCCGAAGATTATCATGCCGAACAGCTGGCGGGAAAAATGGTTGAGTTTGCTGTCAAGTTAAATAAAGTCAGTGAGCCCGTTCTGCCAACACTTGATGATGAGTTTTACAAAGAGTTTGGTGTAACCGATGGTGGTGAAGAGAGTTTCCGTACTGAAATACGCAGCAATATGGAGCGTGAGCTGGAAAATGCCAGCAAGAACAAACTCAAAACACAACTTTTTGATGCGCTAGCAGGAACACAACAGGTTGATGTGCCTGCTGCCCTGGTTGATCAGGAGATCAGCCAGTTAAAGCAGGAGATGATGCAGCAATACGGTGGAGAGATGCCGCAGAATTTCGATCTTAATACCCTTCCTGGAGAGATGTTCAGGGGAGAGGCGACCAAGCGAGGCTCCATCAGTCTGATCGTTAGTCAATATGTCAAAGATAATAAAATTGAACTCGATGAGGACAAGTTAAAAGCACGCATCGATGCGCTGGCAGGGACCTATGATGATCCGGAAGAGGTGCTTACCTACCTCAATAGTGATGAGAAACATCTGACCCCATTTCGAACGTTGACCCTTGAAGATCAGGTAGTAGAACATCTGCTTGATACTGTCCAGGTTAGTGAAGTACCAAGCACTTATACTGAAGTCGTTAAGCCTCAACCCAGATCTGCAGTGGGTGAAAGTGATGAAAAGTTGACTGATCCTGAGCCAGCAGATGTAACAGAGTCTGCCGAAGAGGAGCGTGACCAAGCTGATTAAATAACAGTGTCAGCTGAGAATATACCTGATACTATTATTGGCGATAATATTTTAATTTTGGGGTAACGAATGACTAAAGACAATCTTTTCGGCCTATCAGATCTAGCCAGCCAACTGGTACCTATGGTGGTCGAGCAGACCGCCAGGGGGGAGCGTTCGTACGATATTTATTCCCGATTATTAAAAGAGCGGGTTATCTTTATGGTGGGTGAGGTCGAAGATCATATGGCCAACCTTGTGGTAGCTCAGCTGCTTTTTCTTGAGGCCGAAAATCCGGAAAAGGATATCCATCTCTATATCAACTCTCCTGGCGGGGGCGTTACAGCGGGCCTGTCTATCTATGACACCATGCAATTTATAAAACCTGATGTAAGCACTATGTGCCTTGGTCAGGCTGCCAGCATGGGTGCTTTATTACTTGCCGGTGGTGCGGCAGGAAAACGATACAGTCTTCCCCATTCCAGAATAATGATTCACCAGCCTCTTGGCGGGTTCAAAGGCCAGGCATCAGATATTGAAATTCACTCTCGAGAGATCCTGTCTATTCGAGGGAAGCTGAACGATATCCTTGCAAAACATACTAAACAGGATGTCAAAAAGATCGCGAAGGATACCGATCGGGATAATTTTATGGGCGGTATTGAGGCGCAGGAATACGGTTTGATTGATGAGGTGATTGGCGAACGTACGGTTTAAAGAATACTTTCATATTTTCCAAATTTGAGTATTATTAGGTGAAAGGGCTGAGTCTTGTACCGATAACAGAATCAGATTTTGGTTAAAAAAGAAGATAACGGGGTTAGTGATGGCGGATGATAATAAGACAGGTGAAGATGGCAACGAAAAGTCGTTGTACTGTTCTTTCTGCGGTAAGAGTCAGCATGAGGTGCGTAAATTAATCGCCGGACCCTCGGTTTTCATTTGTGATGAGTGCGTTGATCTCTGTAATGATATTATTCAAGAGGAGATTGCTGAGTCCAACCCAGAAGATACCCAGGAAAGTCTACCTACACCAAAAGAGATAAAATCAAATCTGGATGCTTATGTGATAGGTCAGGAGCGTGCCAAGGTTGTATTATCTGTTGCGGTCTATAACCACTATAAGCGTTTGAAAACAGATGATAACGAAGACGGTGTAGAGCTAGGCAAAAGTAATATTCTGCTGATAGGCCCCACCGGTAGCGGAAAAACCCTGCTGGCAGAAACGCTGGCGAGAATGCTCAATGTGCCCTTCACTATGGCTGACGCCACGACTTTGACCGAGGCTGGTTATGTTGGTGAAGATGTTGAGAATATCATACAAAAGCTGCTTCAAAAGTGTGATTACGATGTAGATAAAGCCCAGCGGGGCATTGTCTATATCGATGAGATTGATAAAATCTCCCGCAAGTCAGATAACCCATCAATTACCAGGGATGTTTCTGGTGAAGGTGTACAGCAGGCACTTCTCAAGCTGATAGAGGGTACAGTGGCATCGGTACCGCCACAGGGTGGGAGGAAGCATCCGCAGCAGGAATTTCTTCAGGTTGATACTTCAAATATACTCTTTATCTGCGGTGGCGCATTTTCCGGGCTGGAACAGATCATCCGGGATCGCTCGGAAAAGAGTGGCATCGGCTTTTCTGCGATAGTTAAGAGCAAGGATGATCAAAAATCCATAAGTGAAGTACTGGTAGACATTGAGCCGGAAGATCTGATTAGGTTCGGTCTGATCCCAGAATTTGTAGGTCGTTTGCCGGTTGTGGCTACTCTAAAGGAACTGGACGAGAGTGCGCTTATCCAGATTCTGACAGAACCAAAAAATGCGCTTACCAAGCAGTATCGCAAGCTGTTCAATATGGAAAATGTAGAGATCGATTTTCGTGAAGAAGCACTGCAGGCCATTGCTGTGAAGGCCATGGAACGAAAAACCGGTGCCCGTGGCCTCAGGTCGATACTTGAGTCTGTACTGCTTGATGTCATGTATGAAATTCCCTCACAAAATCAAATATCACGGATTGTTATTGATGATTCGGTAATTAATGAGGGGGTTGATCCCCTGCTGATTTACGAGAATGCAACGGCCCAGCCTGATAAGGTGGCATCGAAAAAATAGAGAATGGGGCTGCGGCCCCATTTTTAATTCCGCGTAATAAATTTAATACTCAACATCTAGTGATGTTGAGTAAGAATGTGGCTCAGCTGAAAGTTTAGATCGTAATTCCTTGTAGTACACTGCTTGTATTTTCGCAAAGCAACCCCCAAGATAGTTGTATACCCTCGGCCACTTCGATGAGTTCAACAGGTTATTTTATATGAGCATACAGAAAGAAAGCACACAGATTTTATCAGAAGGCATGGCTATGTTGCCGCTACGAGATGTGGTGGTATTTCCCGGAATGGTGATTCCGTTATTTATCGGCAGAGATAAATCTGTGGCTGCCATGGAACAGGCGATGACGGAAGGCAAGCATATCTTTCTAATCGCACAAAAGAGTGCGGAACTCGATGATCCTACAGAAAAAGATCTGCACAAGATTGGAACCGTCGCGACTGTATTGCAGCTTCTGAAACTACCTGACGGTACGGTTAAGGTTTTGGTAGAGGGGGAATACCGTGCTGAAGTCATTGAATTTATCGATAGCGAAGAGACCTATCGGGTAAAAGGGGAACGTTGTAAAATAGAGCCATTAGGCGATAATCAGCAAGCGTTAACCAGAGCGTTACTTTCAAAATTTGAAAAATTTGCCAAGCAAAGCAAGAATATTCCTGCAGAAATTCTAACCTCTTTGGACAGTGTGAAAGAGTCTGGAAAATTGGCTGATACCATTGCATCCCACCTGTCGATCTCTGTTAAAAGTAAGCAACAAATTCTTGAATTACTTTCAGAAAGCGAGCGTTTTGAACACATCATCGGCATCATGGAGTCTGAGCTTGATGTACTCCAGATCGAGAAAAAGATCCGCAACCGGGTCAAGCAACAGATGGAAAAAAGCCAGAGAGAATACTATCTAAATGAACAGATGAAGGCTATTCAAAAGGAGATGGGTGAGCTGGACGATGCGCCCAATGAATTGGCTCAACTGGAAACTAAAATTAAGGCCTCTGGTATGTCAAAAGAGGCTGAGCAAAAATCCTTATCTGAATGGAGCAAGCTTAAGTTAATGTCGCCTATGTCCGCAGAAGCGACGGTAGCCAGAACTTTTATCGACTGGATGATCAATATTCCATGGAAAAAACGCAGTAAGATTCGACATGATCTCAATAAGGCGCAGGAGATGCTTGATGAGGATCATTACGGTCTTGATGAGGTTAAAGAGCGAATACTTGAATACCTGGCTGTACAAAAAAGAGTACGCAAGCTCAAGGGGTCTGTACTTTGTCTGGTGGGTCCTCCTGGCGTGGGTAAAACGTCCTTGGGTCAGTCTATAGCGCGAGCGACTAATCGTAAGTATATCCGCATGTCACTGGGTGGCATGAGGGATGAGGCCGAAATCAGAGGCCATAGAAAAACTTACATAGGCTCAATGCCAGGTAAAATACTACAGAAACTGGCAAAAGTTGGCGTTAAAAACCCGCTTTTTCTTTTTGACGAAGTGGACAAAATTGGCATGGATTTTCGAGGTGACCCGGCTTCAGCCCTGTTAGAGGTTCTTGATCCTGAGCAAAACAATAGCTTTAACGATCATTATCTGGAGGTAGATTACGATCTGTCAGAGGTGATGTTTGTTTGTACTGCAAACTCTATGAATATCCCTCCGGCTTTGCTAGACCGAATGGAAATTATTCGCCTGCCAGGTTATACAGAGGATGAAAAGCAGAATATAGCGCGCAACTATCTGGTGCCGAAGCAATTTTCGCATTGTGGTTTAAAGGATGGCGAGCTGGAGGTAACGGATGACGCTATTCGTGATTTGGTGCGTTATTATACGAGGGAAGCGGGAGTGCGTGGGTTGGAACGTGAGATTTCCAAGCTTTGCCGTAAAGTGGTTAAACGCCATGCAATGGCGAGTGCTAATGAGTCAGAAGTATTGGTTACACCTGATAACCTGGAAGATTTTTCTGGTGTTAGAAAGTATAAATATGGTATTGCAGAGGAGGAAAACCGTGTCGGTCAGGTTACCGGTTTGGCCTGGACGCAGGTGGGTGGTGAGCTGCTGACTATAGAATCTGCTATCGTGCCTGGTAAGGGGAGGATTATCAAAACAGGCTCATTGGGCGATGTGATGCAGGAATCCATTCAGGCAGCTCTTACCGTGGTCAGAAATCGTTCTGAGTCCCTGGGGATAGCTCAGGATTTTTATGATAAAAGTGATATTCATATCCATGTGCCCGAAGGTGCTACACCTAAGGACGGTCCAAGTGCAGGTGTCGGGATGTGCACAGCATTGGTTTCTGTGCTTACCAATATTCCTGTCAGGGCTGATGTTGCAATGACTGGTGAAATCACGCTACGTGGGCAGGTTTTACCTATAGGCGGCTTGAAAGAGAAATTACTGGCCGCACGTCGCGGGGGTATTAAAATCGTCATTATTCCCGAGGAAAATGTGCGTGATTTGAAGGAGATCCCGGACAACATCAAGGAGCACCTAGAGATCAAGCCTGTCAGCTGGATTGATCAGGTTTTGGAAATTGCATTGCAATACCCCCCGGAGCCAATAACAGACGAAGAGAGCGGCATTAAGGTGCCAGCCAAGAAAAAAGCCTCAAAAAAGACAATTAGCACACATTAAAGACGATGGTTCTTGACATCTATTTTGGCGAGTTGGTATAAATAATACCCCCACAGACATCGGTGCTTATTGCGCATGATCGGCAGTCCTCCCATCTTTAAGGGAGGGGTGGGTTGTACGGAAATTACCCTGTAATAGGCAGGTTTTTTCAAGAAATATTTATTTTGGAATATAACTTTATGAAAAGGGGATCAATAGCGTGAATAAGTCTGAATTAATAGATGCCATAGCTTCTTCAGCAGACCTTCCTAAGTCATCTGCCGGCAGAGCACTGGACGCGGCAATCGCGGCAATAACTGATGAGTTAAAAGGTGGTGGACAGGTATCTCTGGTCGGTTTTGGTACCTACTCTGTAAAAAACAGGGCCGCTAGAACCGGTCGTAACCCACAAACAGGGGCAGCTATTGAGATTAAAGCAGCCAATATTCCTGCTTTTAAGGCAGGCAAGGCGCTGAAAGACGCAGTTAATAACTAACCTATAACAGGGCAGCCTTCTGTCTATCAAAAGGATTTGGCTTGGGGCAGGTTCGAAAGGCAACGTAAAAAGGCGCATACTCAACCGATGCGCCTTTTTACTGTTAGTTCTTGGCCATAGTACCCTAACCCGGACATTTCATTAAGTTGCACAGAGCGTGTGCAATTTATGAAACATTTGGGCTAAAAGAAACATATCAAGAGTTGTGGCGACAAGCGTATAATGATCGTCGCATCTTAAATTCTGAGTTTTATATATGTCCATCCAAAAAATCAGGGATAATTCGCAAAGTCTTATTTCAAAAATTATCGTGGGTTTTATCGTGCTTACCTTTGCGGTCTTCGGGCTTGATGCAATTAAGGGAGGTTCGAGCAGCTCTGGAGTTGCTAGCGTTAACGGTACTGAAATCACCAATCCTGAATTAGCTCGCACAAGCGACGGAATCAAACGTCGTCTATTAGCCAAGATGGGGGGAGATGCAGACCCTGATCTGTTGGATGAGGCACTGCTTAAAAGTGAGGCACTTAAAGAACTGATCCGCCGTGAGCTGCTATTGCAGGATGCAGCTGATCAAGGATTGTTTGTGTCGGATAAACAGATTGATGAGAATATCGTTAATACTTCTGCATTTCAATCCGCTGGCGTATTCGACAAGCAGACCTATGAGGCATTGTTGCGCAATGTGGGTTACATGCCGCAAGACTATAAAATGCAACTCAGAAAGGATTTAAAGTTACAGCAATTGTTGCAGGGGATCAGCCAATCGGCCTTTTCGACCAGCCATGAGATTGAGCAAGCGGTAAGGCTGGATCGTCAGCAACGTAATGTCGCCTATCTGACGGTCATTGCAAAGGATCTGGCTTCAGTAGCTGATATCACCACAGAAGAGGTTGAGAGTTGGTACCAGGCACACCAGAACCAATATTTAACTGAGGAAAAAGTTCGCATTCAATACCTGGAACTCAGGCAGGGTGACTTTGTTGATCAGATCGAAGTTTCAAATGCTGAACTCGAACAGCAGTACCAACAGGAGCTAGAGAGCTACAAGTTTCGTCAGGAGCGTCACGCTGCACATATTCTCGTGGCAACTGGCGATCGGACTGAATCTGCCGCACTAGACCGAATCGAAGAGGTTCAAGAAAAACTCGCTGCTGGGGGGGATTTTGCCACCCTGGTTACTGATTACTCTGATGATCCGG
>Ga0190303_1000778_pt1 | contig 13194 bp, 5 predicted proteins | sample 48700701_MG_FD_161672 | JGI IMG/M metagenome (GOLD analysis project Ga0190303, IMG submission 161672) | Hydrothermal vent sediment bacterial communities from Southern Trench, Guaymas Basin, Mexico - 4870-07-0-1_MG | ecosystem: Environmental > Aquatic > Marine > Hydrothermal vents > Sediment ...
CGTGCAGGAGACTGTTGACCTAACACAAATCGGTGATGAATGGGTAGGAAAGCATCCAAAACATGATAGCAAGTCCGGGCGCAGCCTGAATGTTAACAAGAAGAAGCAGGTCTGGAAGTGCTGGAACTGTGGTGCCGGTGGGGACGTGCTGGACTGGATCGCTGATGCGAACGATCTCGATATCAGGACACAGTTCCAACAGGTGCTGGAGATCGCTGCACATAAGGCGGGTATCGAGATCGATAGAGGCGACATAGAGGCACGGATTGAACTGCAGGAGATACGGACACTCTACACGGCTGCTGCAGAGTATTATCACAGTAACCTGCTGGACGTCCATAGAGCCGCTATACGGGACAAATGGGGTATCACGGATGATACTATAGACGAGCTGAAGATCGGCATATCCAAGACCACAGGGGATGCGTTATACAGAGAAATGGTGAAGGTCTTCGATCATACACTCGTTGAAAAATCCGGTCTCGTGAGACGCACGTCACGAGGATGGATGGACCAGTTCATCGGGAGGATCATATTCCCATACTGGTATAACGGTCATGTTGTATATTTTATAGCCAGACAGTCAAAATGGACTCCTAAAAACAAATACGAGTCAGGGAAATACAAAAAACTCAAAACAAACGATCCCAAAAACGATTACATCAGTCCACAGGTTGAAAACCGTTACCTGTATGGTATGGACTCGACCAGGGGCGTGAACGATCGGCTCGTTATCACGGAGGGGGTCACCGATTGCATAGCCGTGCTGAACGGAGGGATGACGTGCATCAGCCCAGTCACGACCAAGTTCAGGAAGGTGGACTGTGTGAGGCTGCTCAAGATCGCGAAGCGGTTCAAGGAGGTGTTCGTATGCAACGACACAGACAGCGCCGGCATCAAGGGATCGATACAGACCGCCGAGTATCTTACGGTTAACGGAGTGGACACAAAGGTTGTTAGGCTACCTGTCGAGAATGGCGACGATAAGATGGACATCGCCGAGTATCTTCGCACACATACTTTCGAGGAATTTAAACAATTGTGTGACGAAGGTATGTCGGTCTGGGACATGAAACTCGCACAGCAGGAGGTGCCAGCAGATGTTACGAGCAGCGCACGGACAGCGAGATCATTTGTTGTCAAAGAACTGGCTGCAATGGAACCGGTCGAACGTACAGCGTTCATTGAGTCGGATGTTAAGGCATACTTTACTTTAAGTGATGATGCGGTTAAGGAACTGGTTAAAACCGCACCAGAGGCAGCGAAATCAGATACAGGGTTCAATGTGTTATCTGACAGGTTCCTGGTGGGTGCTAAAAAAGTCTTCGATGCAAACGGGTTTGCCAAATGGCTTATTACCGACTCGGGTTACACGTTCGCTACATTATCAGACACGGATGAGGTAGTCGTGTACGATGCCGGGGTGTATCGGAACGGCGGTGAGGTGACGATTAGGAGAACCGTCGAGCAGGTGATGGATGGCACCAAGATCACGAAGAACGCGGCGAACGAGGTTATCGGACATATCCAGAGGCGCACATATACCGAACGCGATGAGTTTGACAAGGATAAGCGCATTATCAACCTTAAAAACGGTTTATATGATACGAAAACCGGAGAGTTGAAGCCACATACACCTGATTATCTGAGCACAGTACAGATTCCTGTGGCTTACGATCCGGCAGCAACATGTCCAGCGATCGATCAATTTTTTATTGATGTGATGGACACAGACGATATCGAGGCTGCAGTAGAGTGGTTTGGATACGTACTTGAACCGGATTACTGGATTCAAAAGATGTTAATGCTGTTAGGCGAGGGCGAAAACGGCAAATCAAAGTTTTTAGGTCTGTTCGAGGCGTTTATTGGTGAAAGGAACTGTGCAAGCGAGTCAATACACCAATTGGTTAATAATCGGTTCAGAACTGCGAACCTATACGGTAAACTGGCAAACATTCATGCCGACATCAGCGACAGGGGAATCAACGAGACTGGAATCTTAAAACTGTTGACGGGCGGCGACCGCGTATCTGCGGAGAAAAAGGGCAAATCGTCGTTTAAATTTAAAAATTTTGCACGGTTGATCTTTTCTGCTAACAGATTACCACCAACGCGCGATGACACAGATGCATGGCATCGGCGATGGACGTTTATAAACTTCACGCGAAAGTTTGGAAAAGATCCGGATGCAACCAAACCGGCAGACCCAAAGATATTGGATAAGCTAACAACCGACACCGAACTATCCGGACTGTTAAATCGCGCATTGGAGGCATTAAAAGGACTTCATGAGCGGGGTGGTTTCAGTAAGAATCTGTCCACTGCAGAGACGCGCAGGATATACACGCGCTTAAGCGACCCGGTGATGGTTTTCATCGAGGATCGCTGTATAGTAGATAGGGATGTGAGCGTTAAGCGATCTGATCTGTTCAATGCTTATGTTCGATTCTGTGAGGATAACCGGCAGGCTCCAATCGGACAGGCAGCATTTACAAAACGAATCCATGACATGGGGAAATTCTCTGAATGTCAGATAGGGAGTAGGGGAAAAAGAGAGCGTGGATGGAGAGGATTGAATATAGATGAAATTATATTCGATAAGTTTGGTGATACACTTGGTGATACACTTGACAGGCATGAAAAAACACTAACAAGCGGTGGCGGTGATACAGATGATACACTTGAAAAACCCTTTCTGGCAAAATATGAAAAAAAGGGGGGAAAAAAGGGGTAGTAGTAAAATATAGGGGAGTGTGCCGAAAAAAGTGTATCATGTGTATCACGGGCAGAGACCGATAGCGTTTTGGGGGAGACACAAAGTGTATCACCAAGTGTATCACCGGATCGAGTACTCAACATGGTCGGAGGTGCGATGTATCGGCTCGGTTATGTGCGGAGTATTCACGAGTTCACACCGGTTCAGGTTCTGATGGAATTGAAGAAAGGCACAGGCATGAAGACAGAGACTGTTGAGCAGTTCATGAGCGATGTCTCAAATCTGATCAGTGATCATGATGCGAGTGTTTGTAATAAAATAATAAATTACACATCGATACATTAATATACGAAGCAATGCAGAGTAAAAACTAGGTGACACTCATGCCCTGTGTGTGGTGGTTTGTGACCGGACCGGTCGCGAACAGGGTGTGTGTCATCCTTACATCGAAAAACAGACAGGAGTCGATATACATGCTAAACGAACGCGAACAAACGCGAAAACAGGAAAGAATATTCCACGAGGACGAATTCGAGAATTTCGAGCCAACTTACGACCTTGATTCCCCAGCGCCTGCCCCAAAAGGCACGAAAGTTGTCGTCGGCGAACTCGGCGAACGGTTCGGAGAGTAGCTTGCTGTCGATTCGGTGGACGATCCACAGAGGAAAATCGATATAGCGTTTGCGGAAGACGAGCTCTCCGAGGAATGAACCACAAACAGCGCATCCCAACCGAATCCAATCGCTCATGAAAGCAAATGAAAGGAAGATCCAGATTCTCTCTCTGCTCCAGGAGAAGCCCCTGTCTCTCCAAGAGCTGCGTGACCGTGCCCGGATCAAGGAAAAACATCTGAACGCACTCACATGGAAATATCGAAAACAGAAATTGATTAGACGAACGAGCGATACTCCCGTGATGATGGAACTAACGGTCCGTGGGCGTGCCAGGCTGCTGTATCTGACCCTCACCGTGAATGACTTTGATGATCGCATCGACACCGTTCCGGCCGTACACCGATCATCATCTGGTGACTGATGGGGGGACTCCGGTTAGCATCCGATCGATATAAACGCTTGGCACCTCATCAGTTTTTAATCGAAAACAACCGAAACGATATCAATCCGATAAAAACGGTGACCATTTGATCATCATCCAATCATCATACGATCAAAAATATAAACAGAAAAACGAAATGACACTAAATCCACGTGCGGAGATGGAAAGAAGCATTGCTATCGGCATAATCGGCAAGGGCACGATTCAAAAACAGTTCCTTGATGTACTGTTCGATATACACCCCGATTTTTGTGCAAACGATGCCATAAACGATTATAATCGACTTAAAGCCGATATGATAGCCCGATACACCGCGGGTGCTGGCAGTACAGAGATCGCGAAAGAATTGTACAGGCGATACGATATCAGAGTCACGACACACACACTCGTCGCGTGGCTCAGAGAGCACGGAGTCCAGATCCGTCCACCGACTCGCCAGCGGAAACGACTCCCGCGCACAACATGGGAAAAAAAACTCTGGGGTCAGATCGTAAAGCTTAAATCGGAGATAAAAGCGATGAAAAACCAAAAACAAATCGAATTGAGCGCAAAAAATGAATTAATTGCGCTCTTACGATCACAGATCGAAGACTTATCAAATGAGAATTTCAACCTCCGACAGGAGGTCGGGCGGCTCACGCGGGTTGTAGAAACGTTAAAATCAACCAAAACCGATGATAAAAATGAAAAGAAAAGTAAATAAAACCTGCATTCTTGCAGTCAAAGCTGCTGCGGAGACCATTGGTGAATATTGTGGTAACCGCACCGATGCGGGCGATATCCTATCGGTGTTCGTTGCGGCTCTCTCTCTGCGCCTAATAGCGCGATAACGATCGCAGGAGATGGAACGCTCTCCCGCAAAGAGCGGGTCTCGCAATTAATCGAACATCCGTACATTGCACTGAGCGCAGCTAGCGTGACAAGCTGGAATCGAGAGGAGACGACATAACTGGTCGCTATTCTTCTTGTATTCTTCGCAACGGCGAAAGAACCATGAAACGGAGAGCCAATTCACGTAATCCCGAACAGAACATCCCCATTGAGCGATAAAACGTCGAAAGAACTTACCACATCCATTAATACGCTTTATGATCGGCTCTCCGATATGCTCCAAGTGACAGACCCATCATCACTACCCCGTACCGATAAAACTAACGATGTCTTATACGGAATCCGGGAAAGCTACACTCGCTTCAGGAATAACAAAAATCAATGTCAAGACCGGGCAGGTTTTCTTGCAGACGACACAGAAGAGCAGGCGTACCGTAGCCGTCCCCTGTATAGCGCGATGTCGACAACCCTGTACGCAGACAAGCCCATATCCATAGTGCTGTAATTACATGGATCTGTTGTGCAAAAAACCGGATTATTTGAGGAGTGAACATGAATCAAGGTAGAATTCGATCTAATTGAAATCACAACGACTGAAAACACGTCGTTTTTCATACAGTTTTCAGACACCGATAATACCGTTAATCAATCTCGATGATAACAAAGGAGACATGACCAACGTTGCGGGCGGCGATCAACTTCACCCCCACCACAAACTTTTCGCAAAGTTTTTATGGCTCGCGGCAGAGAAAAAGTGGACAAAGGTGGACAAAAGGAGACACGTCTTTATATAGGCTTAAATCAAATATAAACTGTAATAAATCAAAAGGAGGTGACAAATATGGCAACACAGGCAACAGCCAGAAAGATTTACTCAGCAAAAGTCTGTAGGGGATATCTCGGTATTCCTGAGGCGGGCTGCAATGCGGCGTTCGATCGGTTGATCGATAACATGAAGGCAGGATACGCCGCTCTGGCACCAACCGTGCCCGAAGCGCCGGCGCCAGCGACTGCGAAGGAGTAGGGGGAGCCCCCCCCCCTACATTTTATTTTTTAGAATTTTTTAATGAAGTAAGAAATCAATACCAATATCAGACTCCAACACCCAATGATAGACTGGGGCGCAGGGGGCAGCGCAAACTCCAGTCCTTCAGGGCGGGGAGGAAGTCACTTCATGAATTTATCACGATGGCAGCGAACTATGACGTGGTTTTGTGGGGTAGGTTGGGACGCAAAAGCATCGCGCATTGATAGGTAGACGTGATTTATCGTGGTTTGTGGCGAGGATTACCTCGATGCATCATCTTAACGGATGACAATAGAAAACATTAATTAACGATGTAGTCAGTGACCATATAGGAGTGATGAATGTGGAAGAAAATCCAGAAGATAAACTGTGTCCATTAAGGGACAAGTCATGTGTTAAAGAAAAATGTCAATGGTGGGATATGGGAGCTAAAGGTTGTCAGCTACTTGTGAGTTTGTATTCGATAAATGAAAATACATATAATTGTTATCAGGAAATTATGAGAAGAAGAGCTATAATAGAGAAGTGATTTCGTATTGCTCGAATATAAATAAAACAACGCTGAAGGCGTATGGATGCCTCACAATTCATTGTGGGGTGGCACGGTTGGGACTTAGTCCCAAAGAGAGTTGTTTTCGTGTCTTTTGTATGGTAATTTTTGGTTCGGAACTAATCGAGTTTTTCCAGAAAGTTGTCAGCGTCATCGCCTGTAATGCCTAAAACCCCCCGCCACCGCGTGCAGCTTGAGTAGAGGTTTGTCTATCAGAATGTGCGTCCGATAGCGTGAGCTGTTGCAGAAAAACATCGAATAAAGCGAGATATTCATAATTGGTACATTTTTATGGTTTTAAAATGTGTATATGGGTACTTTTCCCCAGCAGTGTGAAAAATTGGGATTGGAAGCTATGTGGCTTTACGGGTTGCCGGAGCGGACTTTGGTTTCACGCTGTCCTTAAGTTTATGAGAATGGGTTTTCGATGATATGCGCTTCTTTATCATTTCTGACGATAATCTGTCAATCACACATATTTTTTTAGATCGCCTATCTGTTCAATCTTTTTTATAGAAACAACAGTATAACCTATTGCCCTTAACCTATCTCTCTTCGTTTCATCAGCCTTTTTTACGTGTGCTTTGTCATGGTCTGGACCATCGACGAATACGGCAATATTTGGATTATAGAAAAAGTCTGGCTTAGCTACTGGTATCGAGTTTTTGTCATATATGATCTTTTGACCTTCGTCTGGGATATGTAAGTTTAGCTCAACTATCTTCTCTAAAACGCTTCTCTCAAAATCGGTCTCGCATTTGTCTCTAAGCTCCTTCAGCCTATCCGTATCCGCGTCTAATTTGATCTCGAAAGAGATGTATTTTGTTAGGAAGCTTAGCGCAAGGTGTCTATCGAGGAGAGCGTGCTCTGTTTGGTTATAGTAGCTCAATAGGCATTCATAGCAAGCCTTCTTGCACCCTTCCGTCTCACCCTCATGTAGTATCTCTCTGGCTCTGAGGAAGATGTCTCTAAGCCTGTTTTTATCGGTCAGAGCCTTGGCAACTCCAACACCTCCTTCGGTTTGTTCAAATATGGTTATCCTGTATTCGCCGGGTTTCTCGGGTTTTGGCTTCACAACCCCCTTGATCTCATTTTCTTCGATGTTGAGGCTGATCTGAATCCCTTGAAGAATAGCCTCTTTCACAGAGAGATAGAACGCCTCTCTCTGATCCTGCGGGATATCGTCTGGAAGAGGGATGTCTAAGGTTACAACATCATGGAGACCTCTCGTGAAAAGATAGATTCCTCGAATAAGGTCCTCCTCTGTTGCATTCCTGGGGCATCCTCCTTTGTTCACTTCCTTCGTTAGGTGCTTATCTACTTTTTCTCCGAAGAGCCATTCGTTACATGCATTGCAAAAGACAAACCCGGAGTCCTGACCATCATCCTCGGTTTTGGTCTGCCCCCTGTTTATCACAATTATATTCCCATTGTGTTCGTATGTGATCTTGAAGGATGACGTTCCAGCGTCAACGGTGTAGTTTTCCACTTGCGATCTTTTTTCATAGTGAATGGAGATATTATAACCAAGCCGAACCCTTTCCTCTTCATCGCTTGTTATTCGTTCTTTTTTAGAGCCATACATGTCTGGCAGTTCCATCGCATTGAGATTGGGATGGCGGCTTTCAAAGGATTCTCCGCAATCCGGACAGGCGGCGAGGTTTTTGGCTCGGCTGCCCAAGAATACCGAGTCGCACTTTGGACAGATTAAAACAGCCTCCATCAGGGGCTTATGCTCTCTGGTTCTTGGTCTTGCCCTTTTGATGGTGTACTTCTGGTTCTTGAAGTAAATGGTGTTTCCCGGGGCGAATTCACGCAAAGCCAGAACCTTATCTCTCACAAGATCGTCTTCCACATCGCTGAGTGATAAGGTCGCATAAGAGGTGGGGAATCCGTAGCTTGGGAGAAATCCTTGGCTCCGTAGATAATTGTAGGTAGAAAAGTCCTTTTTACCCTCTCTCATGGCTTCACGCTTTCCTTCTATGGCTCCACGCCTAATGCTCATGCTCTTGGGTATGCCCTCCCGTTCCCCCTTTTTGTTTATCAGATTTAGTTCCCGCAATAGGTTCTCGTATTCAGTTCTCCAGTAATCAAATGCGTTATTTATCTCCTCTATGAAATTGTCGATGGTGTTTAGCACGAAATCCTCATCAAACCAGGGATATTCTTCCATTTCATCTGTAAATGCAGTTCTTACTGAATCAACTATTTTATCTCTACTCGCATCGATTTTTCTTCTTATATCTGCCTCAACGCTTTCAAGGATGGGGATGCTTTCCTCACTGTCAATGTCGAGTATCTCTCGTGGCTTGGCTGGGAGTTTCGTGTCTATTTCCTCAATGATGAGTGAATGGAGGTGGGCTCTGATGAGCTTCTTGTTGTCAAGCATGAACCTTGGGGGAGTTATCTTGCCTGAGATGATTTTGTCTGGGTTTTTGTAGAAATACTGGTCATGCGGACCTCTTCTCGCACCTACACCGCAGAACGTGGCAATCATTGAGGACTGACTTTTCCGCCCAGCCCTTCCGGAGCGTTGAGCATAGTTGCTTGGACTTGGCGGCACATTTCTCATATATATGGCGGATAGATCGCCGATGTCAATACCCAGTTCCATTGTTGGGGTACAGATTATCGTATTAAGCGAGGAATCCGGGTCCTTAAATCGGTTTTCTATATCCTTCCGTGTGTTTCCATCTATCTGTCCACTGTGCTCTTCAGCCTCTATCTTTACAGCCTCACCAAAGTCCTTTGAGTAAATTTTTCTAAAATAATTATCTGAAAGGTCTTTGTCCTCTAAATCTGAGCATCCTGGTTTGATGCATTTATTCAGGTGCTTGAAATGATAGATTGCGCCACATTTTTTGCAAACCTTATGTGTCGATTCTTCACATGCCTCCAAAACGATTGCGCTGGCTGGAATCATATACAAATCACCGCACCATTTTACCCTATGTCGAACTAAATATCCCACATCGGGTTCTACCAGCAGTTCAACCATTTCCAGAGCAATTTCTTTGGCTCTTCCTGTCTCAAGATTCAGCACGTTCTTTATCCATTGAACCAGCCGGCTCCTTGCACCAGTGATCTTCCGTACTGTTGCATTTCTGGTTTCGGTATTTGCTGTGTCGCTGTAGCCTACGTTCGAGCTACTACCGTATCTGGCAATATGGAAAAGAGATGCCTCGTTCAGTTTGTCTATGGTTTCACTCTCAAAATTTAGAAAATTGTTGATGGACTCATGTTGTATAGCCTGCTGTTTTCTGAAAATATCAAAGAAGCCCTGGAGAAAATCCTGTCTTTCCCCATGGGATAATCTTGCCACCTCTGGAACCCTTGACCATATCTCGTCAGCAGATGCCAGTTTATCTATTCCCCTGTATGAGACCCTGATTAAACCGACATCCTCAAGGTTCTGCTGGTTCTTGTGTTGAGTAGCCCTTAAATCTTGGAGTGCATTGTATGTGAGATATTTTCTGAAGGCTTTTTCTGCTGCGGTGTCCGACATGAATTTGCTTTCAGTTTTTGAGTATTTCGGCATTACTCCAGCATCGTCAAATACATTAAATATCTTGGAGCCAGTCTCTTCGATCTCTAATGGCTCGTTTTGTGCTAAAAGTGCTTGGTACAGCCCTCTTCTGAAGTGAATTCTCTTCTGAAGGTCGTTCATGTGGGCAGCCTGAAGGGCTGTGTCCTGTCGGTTGTCGCTGAAAGCAATGATTTTCTTTTCTTTTTCCGGCAGCTGTTCAAGCATTGCAGATACAAGAACATCAGTAGCCGTGCTTCTTCCGACAGAACCGAAAGTGAAAAGCTTGCTGAACTCCTTTTTAATTGTTCTATCGTAATAGACACCACACTTGGGGCAGAATAGGAACGGTCTGGGGATTATAGCGACCTCTCTTTTGGTATGACCAAAGCATTCATCTTCCGGTGGATTTATCTTGTTGCATTCCGGGCAGTACTCGGCGTTTATGGGTATCGCGTTCTTGACCCTATCTTTTAGATCTGTATCGTTCTTGTACCAGTCCCCCGGATATTGCTGTTCTTTCTCGTTGTGGTGTCCTGGGTAGATGTATATACTCTCTCCTACCACCGCATCTGTGTCGATGTCTCTTGGTAAGAGCGTTCCATCTTCCAATAATGTGGCACCATAAAACTCCTGCCCACATGCTCGACAGAAGTTTAGGGGGAATGTGACCCTTTTTTTGTTTCTTTTCGCGCAGTCCGGGCATTCCGTCTCACCCCGGTCATTCAGGTGGGGTTCCTCTTCTGTTAGACAGCTTGATATTGTCCGCCCCTGTGAGAAGAATGTGTGCATCTTCGGTATGATAACAGGCTTGGTTTCCTCTCCTTTCTCTGCTGCTATCGTTCCAATCAAAAGGGCAGCCAATATCTCATTTTTGCAGTCATGGAAGCTCGCTTCTGGACGAACCTCTGCCATGTACTTTTTTGTAAGTTCTCCGAGGGATGCGGAGGATTCAGTTAGCTCATTGATTATAAAATTGAGGGGTCTGGTTTGCGAAAGGATATCTCCAAGATCTGTTGGCGTAGATGCGTCTGAAGCTGGTTTCCCGATTAATACGGACAGCAGTTCTCTGGCAGATTCAAAATCTGGCTCAAAGCTCTTCAGATCTTCTTCAGTTACTCTTGGCTCATCCGAAAGAAGGGTTCCTGTCTGTCTGATTCTCTCTTCATACGTCTCACCGATGACATTCTCTCTTTCAAAGGGCTCCCCGAATAGATCATTTGCAAATCGTGCCACTATCTCTGCATCATCCTCCCCCTCACCTGCCTGTACTGTTGCACTGGTGCCTATGCATCTGACCGTTCCTGTGGTGCCGGTGCGTTGTTTCGCTCTTCTGATAAGGCAGGCAACATCCGCACCTCTATGACCTGTGTGGGTGTGAATCTCGTCTAAGATCAGGTATTTCAACATGCCCCTGTGTTCTGGCGGGAATAATGATTTATCCTCAAACCTGGAGAAAATCAGGTCGAGCATGACATAGTTGGTCATCAGGATATCAGGGGGATTCTCCTGAATCGCCTCCCTTGAGATCATCTCTGAATCCCATGGTGTCTCCCTCCCAGTCCTCTCCCTATATGTTCTCATAGCCTCATCCGGGCTTGTTTCCATATCTCCAGTATAAAGGGCGATCTTTATCCCTGTGCCATGAAGCCTTCTTGCAAAATCCTCGTACTGTGAGTTGGCAAGAGCGTTCATAGGGTAGACTATTATCGCCTTGATCCCCTTCATGCCCTGATCTCTCATCTCAAGGCATGTGCTAACTATGGGAATCCCAAAGCAGAAGCTCTTGCCAGAGCCAGTCCCGGTGGAGATGATGGTGTTTTTGTTCTTTCCGAGTATCGCCCTTACAGCCTCGCTTTGGTGCATGTGGGGCTTAATCGTCCTCGAACTCACGTCTCCTGCCTCAACCGTGAAAACTCCAAGCACGTCCATGTGGAGCAGTCCCTCATCAACCAGCTTCTCAAGAGACTCGCCTTTTTTAAAGCTCCTGTTCAACTGCAGATAAGGATCCTTCCAGAGGAGAGTTCCCTCTTTAACACGCTCATCAACCCAATCTTGAATAGTGGGGTTCTTGAACCTCTGAAAACTGAACACATACCGTTTGTATTCCTCCTGAATAGTTTCAAGTGCCTTGAATGAGTTCATTATTCCACCCCGAATTTACCCATGTAAGTATCATAATATTCTAATATTAATTTTTTGGTGCGATACTCGCCCCACTGCTTCTCATCCTTACGCTGCACGATGGGGAAGGTGTCCAGAATGTATGTCAGCTCTTCCCGAGTCAGACCGTAGAGGTGAGCATAGACTGCATCAAGTTCGGCACGCAGGCGGGCGCGGCGCTCCTCATTCCAGACAAAAGGCGCAGGCATGGCAGGCTGACCCGCCGGCGGCGTGCTATCGTGAACCGGTGCATCCGCGAACCACCGATCCCACGTCTCCTGCCCGACCTCGCTCATGATGTCCTGAGCGAAAGGCTGCATGTCCCATGCGGTATAGGTAAGCTCCACCACCCGGGGAACGATGAAGTCAAGAAGCTCTAGAGTGTAGCGATCGGGAGGCAAGACTGGGAGTTGCTCAACGAGGTAGAAGTTCAGGTTAACATTCCCCATCTTCTGTCGAACTGTAAAGTCGAAAGCAAAACAGTTCAAATTACTTGTTAAACACGCGAGGTATCTTGCGTCTGGCGCCGAGCGGGGCAGCATCAATGAGATTGAGTTACCTACACCTGACAAAGGCAAGATTGTTGAAAGGAATGTTCGCTCGTTGGTGGGCGCCGTCACGTTCTTGAACCCAAGTACCCACTCATAGCGATAGTCAGCGCCCACCTTGTCTCTGATCTCGGAAATCTCCACCCAAAACCGTGGTGTTGGGACGAAACTTGGATTCATGCGATCCTCTATAGTCGCAAAATCCGGTTGCCCTGGGCGTGCTATGTTGTCGGTGATAATCACATTAGCAAAGCGATGGTCGAAGGGCATGAACATTTTTCCCTCGTACAGCGGTAGGTATACCTCTTCGCCACGCATGAAGCGGTTGCCTTCCAGCACGAAGCCCTCCGCCTCCAGTTGTTCGCGGTTTCGGAATAGTCCGCTATCGTTGGTCATGTGGAACATCGTGAAGAAGCGCACACCCCACGGGTTCTCCCCTTCCTCCTCATTCACCAGCACTGGGGCAGCATGATAAAGTTTACGGGTCAGCTCGGCGTCCTGTCGGCTGCGGAAGACGGGCACGGTGTGGGTGTTGGGGTTGATGAGTGCTATGTCTTCCTGGCTCAGTGGGAAGCGGCGGTCGGGATCGGCGAGGTCGTCTGTGTTGTGCAGGAAGAAGGCGAACTCGGCTTCAGGACTGGGGCATTCGCTGCCGCTTATGGTCAGCAGGGAAAACTTCATACGACCATCCACAGCGGGAAAGAGTTTGCGCCGGTTCTCAAAGTCGTAAAGCGATACCAGTTGCCTGCTCTCCACCACGTCAGCAAAGAAGTCGCGGTA
>Ga0190303_1000779_pt1 | contig 13193 bp, 10 predicted proteins | sample 48700701_MG_FD_161672 | JGI IMG/M metagenome (GOLD analysis project Ga0190303, IMG submission 161672) | Hydrothermal vent sediment bacterial communities from Southern Trench, Guaymas Basin, Mexico - 4870-07-0-1_MG | ecosystem: Environmental > Aquatic > Marine > Hydrothermal vents > Sediment ...
TACAAGGAGTTCGAGTACGAGTTTTCCGTCTATAATTACGAAGAGGCGAACCTTGAGCTCCACCTCAGGCTTTTCGATGAATTTGAGAGAGAGGCCCACAGGCTTCTCGATAAGGGCCTTCTTTTCCCGGGATACGATTTTGTCATAAAGCTCTCCCACGAGTTCAACCTTCTCGATGCGCGAGGGGCTCTCTCCGTATCGGAGAGAGCGGCCTACATCGCCAGGGTGAGGAAGGCGGCGAAGAAGGCGGCCCTTCTGTATCTCAAAAAACAGGAAGGTGTTGAGGAGTGAAAGACCTTCTGATAGAGATAGGGACAGAGGAACTTCCAGCTTCCTTCATAAATTCCGGAGCAGAGCAGCTGCTCGACGGGATAATCGGTCTCCTCGATGAAAGCGGGATTAAGCACGGGGAGGGAAAGTGTTACGGCACCCCCCGGAGGCTCGCTGTTTTCGTTAAGGACGTGGCCGAAAAGCAGAAAGTCGTGGAAAAAGAGGCTGTGGGGCCGCCCCTCAAGGCAGCTCTGGACGATGAGGGGAAACCCACGAAAGCCCTGCTGGGCTTCGCCAGATCCCTGGGCAAGGACCCGTCGGAATATAAGGTCGTGAAGACCGAAAAGGGCGAGTATGTGGCTTTCACCGTGACGGAAGGGGGAGCTGAGACGACATCCATACTGAGAGAGAAGGTGCCGGAAGTCATCAGGAACATAAAGTTTCCCAAGAGCATGAGGTGGCTCGATGAATTCCGATTTGCCAGGCCCATAAGGTGGATCCTCGCCCTTTTCGGCAGGGATGTATTAGATTTCGAGGTGGCCGGATTGAGGGCATCCAGGTTCACGCGGGGGCATCGTCTGCTTCACAACCGCGATATCGAGGTCGAATCCCCAGAGGATTACGAAAAGGTACTGGAAAAGGCCTATGTGATACCCCACTATGGGAAGAGGAAGGCCCTCGTGGAGAAATACATCAGGGAGGAGGCCGACAAGGTAGGGGGGAAGATCCTTCAGGATGAGGCACTGGTCGAAGAGGTGACAAACCTGGTGGAGTACCCTCAGGCTCTCATAGGGTCCTTTTCCGAGGAATACCTCGATCTGCCGAAACCTGTGGTCGTGACCGCGATGAAACAGCATCAGCGGTATTTCTCGGTGGTCAGCGAGAATGGAGAGCTCATGCCCTATTTCGTCGCTGTGATCAACAACCTGGGAGAATACAGGGCGGAGATAGTTCCGGGCCTCGAGAGGGTGTTAAAAGCGCGTCTCGAGGATGCGAGGTTTTACTACCAGGAGGACATGAGCCGTAAGCTCAGGGAACGCAGGGACGAGCTGAAGGGCATCATATGGAAGGCCGGCCTCGGGAGCGTCTATGAAAAGGTCGAGAGGATCAGGGAGCTGGCCCTCGAGCTTGCCCGTGGCGACGATAGCGTCGACAGGAAGCTTATTGAAGAGGCCGCCCTTCTCCTCAAGACCGATCTCACCACTCAGATGATAAAGGACGGGAAGGAATTCACCCTGCTCGAGGGGATCATAGGGAAGGAATACGCCCTGAGGCAGGGTGAGGACGAGAAGGTCGCCAGGATCCTGTACGAGCACCTCCTGCCGAGATTTCCCGGCGACGAGCTTCCGGAACTGAGGGAAGCCGCCTATATCGGGATCGCCGACAGGCTCGACACCATAGCGGGATTGCTTTCGACGGGCTACGAGCCAACGGGTTCCGTTGACCCCATGGGGCTCAGGAGGCTCGCCTATGCCATTATCGATCTCGTGATCAACCTGAACATACGGATCGACCTGGAGAAGGCGCTGAGGTCCGCGGCGTCAAAGTACGATTCCACGGAGGAGATCGTCAATAAGGGCCTCAAGTTTCTCTTCTCCAGGTTCGAGAATTATCTGGAGGAGAAAGAAGGCGTTCGTTACGACCTGGTCGATGCCGTGATCGCGTCTGGCGTCAGGGACCTCGTTAACCTGAGGCTGAGGGCTCTCGCCCTGAAATCGCTCCTCGAAAAGGAGCCGAAGATTTTTGAGAGGGTGGTTGTCGGGCAGAAGCGCGTTGCCAACATACTGAAGGGTCATGAGGTCGGCGACAGGCCCAATCCCTCGCTCTTCGAGAAGGAGGAGGAGAGGGTTCTCTACGAGACGGCCCTCAGGCAGGATCCTGTTGTCAGGGAAAAGGTAGAGAAGGAGCAATTCGAAGATGCCCTCAGGGAGCTCCTTGTTCTGAGGGAGCCCATCGATAACTTTTTCGACAACGTCTTTGTAATGGTGGAGGACGAGAAGTTAAGGGCCAACAGGCTCTCCCTCCTCTCGTTCATAAGGAACATTTTCAGGACCTACGGAGATTTCTCCCTCATCGTAGTGGAGGTCGGTGGCTCCTGAGCGCTCCCCAGGAAAGCCCGGAGTCGTTTCCTTTCGTCGCCTTTTAGCAACGCGAACCCCATAACTGATAAGAGGATGAGAATGAGAGCTCCCGGGAGATAGCCGTACCTGTAAAATAACAGCAGAAAAATCAGAAGCCCTCCGTACATCGCCGTGCTATATTTGAGATCCACCGGAATTCTTATAGTCCGTGGATTGACAATGAGAAAGACGTAAAAGAGGGTGACGATATGGGCAACGGCAAAACTGAGGGCGACCCCGGTGAGCCCGAGGAGGTGCACCAGTGGTACGAATGAAATGCCGAAGGTTACTATCCAGATGAGGTCGCCGGCGAAAAAGAGGTCCATCCTGCCGAGAGAACGGGCGACCATGGTGTAGGGAGTGTAAAGCGCCGCGGGGGTTCCCCCGACGAGCAGAATGGCCAGGTAAACGTGGGCTGAAAGGTATTCCCTGCTGCTGATCAACAGGATAAGCGGCTTGCCGAGAAGGATGAGGAGGGACACGAAGAGGACGACGAGGTAGAGATAAATCTTCACGAAAGCCCGGAATGAAGACCTGAACCCCTCTCTCAGTTCGCCTTCTCTTTCCCAGTAGTAACTCACCTCAGGCGCTATGGAGCTGAGGGGTACGCCGAGCATCCTCCTGGCACTGGTTTCGATTTTTCTTGCCACGCTGAAGACTGCCAGGGCAGATAAGGGCAGAAATGCAGGAATCAGAGCCCTGTCGATGTACATGAAAAGGGGGGTCAGGAAGGAGCCCAGGATGGCGAAGCTCCAGAAGGGCTGAATCTCTCTCCTTATCTCTTTCAGGGATTTGAAAGATGGCCTGGCCGCGGCAATGACAACCGCAACCATCGGCAAGCTAACAGCCAGGAGTGCGATGAAAACGAGTTTCACGGTGAGCTGGTTCCTGAGCAGGAAGAGCAAAAGGTTGAAGAGAGTCAGCGCAGTGAGGTTAAAGAGAGCCGTGAGGTGCATGCGCCTCTCCCCGACGAAATAGCTGAGGAGAAGCCCGAGGAGACTGTAGAAGAAATAGGCCGGATATGCATAAAGGAGAGCTCGAAGCAGCCCTTCGCCTCTGAAAAAAAGAGAAAGAGCCAGGATCACAAGCCAGAGAGAGAGAGACAGCAAGGTATATGTCGAAAGCGAAAAAGCGAGGAGTCTTTTTCCCTTTTCCTTTTTGTTTTCTGCTTCATATTTGGGCACGAATCGGGCGTAAACGAGGGGAAAGCCGAGCTGCGATAAGGTGGTGAGGAGAAGCGATATGCCCGAAGCGGCGAAAAACAAGCCAACCTCGTCTTTGGTCAGAAAAGCGGTCAGGATCTTAAGCTGAATGAAACCGAAGACCATCGTTCCCAGGAGGGAGAGATAGAGATAGAAGGTGTTTTTCAAAACCCTCATGGTTTCAGGAGAGGAAAAATTTGGCGGCTCTGTACAAAAGGGATGTCCTGGATTGAACCGGGAAATATCCCCTTCTCGCCCCGAAGCTCTCCTTGAACTTGACTGTTCCTTCCGCGTTTTTCGGAGTCACTCCCAGATTGAAGATGCGGCAGCCCCTATCTATGGCGTCCCTTATGGTCTCATCGATGAGGAGATTAACCGGCCGCAGGTAGAGGTATTTTCTTATGGAACCCTGGAGGAAGCCGACTGCCATGCTGGGGTGGAAGAGATTTACAACGCCGGCGATGGGTTCTTCTCCGTAATAGGCGAGGAGGCCGTGGAAGATTCCCGAAGGCTTGAGGTGTTTCATCAGGAGGTTGAGCTGTTCAAAACTGAAGGTATGGCTTTTTTTCTCCGCGTAAGTCGTGCGGTACATGTCATAGAAAATCCTGAGTTCCCTTTCGGTCTCTATTTTTCTCGCCGTGACGCCCCTCTTGCGGGCAACCCTCTGAGAATTTCTCTGGGCGTTGTTATAGACCTTTTCCCAGATATAATCGTAGCCTTCGTCGAGCTCTATGAAGTGATAGAGCTGAATAGAGTAAGAGAAGCCCTTTAGCGGGGGAAGCGTGTTGTTGAAGTCGATGATGTGGGTTACCGCTCCCTTAGGTGATAGCAACTGGCGAAGGGATTCGGCAAGAGGCTTTATGTGCACGTGGTCTTTCATCAGGAAGCCGCCGTAAGTTCCATAAGGCAGGGAGGAGATCCACTGTATGGGCCCTTTCTTTCTCAGAATAACGGGCATCATCCCGAGGAAATCGGAATCTTCCTCGATGACGATAAAATGGGTCTGGGCGCCCGATATGATTTTCTCGAGGTAGGCGAGCCACTCGACGGTGTGGAAAGGCGTTGCCTCGGGTTTGGCCGTAAGTTCCTCGTAAAACCCCAGAGGAGCATCTCTTTTGGGCAGAAGTTCAACCTTCATATTTTTGCCCCGTTATGTCGAGAAGACGCCCGTCCTCAAGCCTGTAATTTCTGTGGGTCAATTCCCTGTATTTCTCGTTGTGGGTGACGATCAGCATCGTCGTACCTAAATTCTCATTCAGATCCCTGAATAACTCAAGGAGGGACAGAGCATTTTTGCTGTCGAGATTACCGGTGGGCTCGTCGGCGAGGAGTATCTTGGGGCCGTTTATGAGGGCACGGGCAACCGCCACTCTCTGCCTCTCGCCGCCAGAAAGCTCGTCGGGCCTGTGCTTGAGTCTTTCTTTCAGCCCGACCAGGACGAGCAGCTCTTCGGCCTTTTCCATCGCTTCCTTTCGTGGTTTCCCGCCTATAATGGCGGGCAGTGCCACGTTCTCCAGGGCGGTGAATTCGGGCAGCAGATGGTGAAACTGGAAAACAAAGCCTATATCTCTATTTCTGAGCTCCGACAGGGCTTTATCGTCCATGGTGAGATAGCTCTTCCCGAGAAGGCGCACCTCTCCATCGGTGGGAGGCTCAAGGGATCCCAGGATGTGGAGGAGGGTGCTTTTGCCAGACCCGGATGGGCCGAAGATCCCGGCTATCTGTCCTTTCTCGATCTTCAGGTTGACGTCCTTCAAAACTTCAAGCACCTGTGGGCCGGTCCTGAAGACCTTTCTGACGTGTTTCGCCTCGAGTATGATCCTGTCATTCATATCTGATGGCCTGGCTTGGAGGTAGATCGGCGGCTTTCTTAGCCGGGTAGAAGCTCGCTATGAGCACTATGGCGAAGGCCGAGATGAGGATTGTTGCCACGTCTTCGACCTGAATGAGCACGGGGAGCCTGTCGATGAAGTAAACCCCCGGGGGCAGATTGATCAGGTGAAGCCTTTCTATTAGTTCTCCGGCGGCTATGCCGAATATCGCCCCCGATATAGCTCCCAGGTTCCCTATCAGTATTCCCACGAACAGGAAAATCCTCTGTATTCCCCTTTTCGTGACGCCCATGCTCCTCAGAACGCCGATCTCCCTTGTTTTTTCCTTGACCAGCATGGACAGGGTCGCCACTATGCCGAAGGAGGCGACGATGACGATGAGGATCAGCACTATAAACATGGCCAGCTTTTCCAGTTTGAGGGCCGAAAAAAGGCTCTTATTCATGTCGATCCAGGTTGTAACCCTGAAGGGATAGGAAAGAAGGCCGTTGAGTTCCTTTGCCACGAGGGGGGCTTCAGCTGGATCCTTTATGTCGACTTCCACGCCGGAAACCGCACCCTCGAAGCCGGTGAGGTCCGCCACATCCCGAAGGCTGGCGAGCACGAAGCTCGTATTGTAATCGTAAAGGCCGGCATCGAATATCCCAGCGACGACCAGCTTTCTCGAAATGAGGGTCATCCCGAGAGGGGTTTCCATCGCATTGAGGGCGGAATAGAGGGTTATCGTATCGCCGGGAAGGGCGCGCAGCTTCGCGGCCAGGTCGGTCCCCAGAAGCACTTTACCCGTATCGAGGCTGAACTCCCCCATCACGATCATCTTTTCGAGCTCTTTTCCCTTAACTCCGCCGTCAGGGGGGATTCCCTTGATGACCACACCGTCGGTATAGATGCCCTTCTTGATCATTCCCTTGGTATAGATGTAAGGGGCATAAGCGGCTATTTCCTTCACATCCTTGAGCTTTTCCTCGACGGAGGAAAGGCTTTCCACCGGCTGGTCGTAAAATCTCGTGATCAGGATGTGGGGGGTGAGGCCGAGGATGCGCTTCCGGAGCTCACTGTGGAAGCCGCTCATTATCCCGATGACTATGATGAGAGCTGCCACTCCTATGAAAACACCGGCAATCGCAAAGGAGGCTAAGAACGAGATGAAGCCCTTCCTCGTGATCCTGAGGTAATGGAGGCCGATGAAGATTTCCGGTTTCCTGAACATTCAGGAACGGGGTTTTAAGTGGGGGAAAGTGATCGTGTCCCTTATGGAGGGCTGGTTGGTCAGGATCATCACCAGTCTGTCGACCCCAATTCCGATGCCGCCTGCAGGGGGCATTCCGTGTTCCTGAGCCAGGAGAAAGTCCTCATCGATCTCGGGAGGGAGCTCTTCGTCTCCTTTTTTCCTCAATTTAACAAGTTCTTCGAACCTCCTCCTCTGATCGACCGGATCGTTTAGCTCCGAGAAGGCATTGGCGATCTCCATTCCAGCCACGAAGAGCTCGAACCTCTCCACAAGCCCCGGATTTTCTCTGTGTTTTTTGGCCAGGGGTGACAGGATGAGGGGGTGGTCGAGGACGAAGGTCGGGTCGATCAGGTTTTCTCCCACCAGCCGGTCGAAGATCTTGTCAATTATTTTGTGCTGCGGAAGTTTCTCGGCTCCTGGGATCCCCAGTTCTTCCGCCGCCTCTCGCAGTTCATCTGTTTCCATGCCCAGGGGATTTTTGCCGAGCTGCTTTTCTATTTCACCGACAAAACTCACCCTTTTGTAGGGCCTTTTGAAAGATAGTTTCATCTCCCCATACTGGATTTCCGTGTCGCCGTGTATCTCCTGAACGAGCGATGTCAGCAGTTCCTCGGCCATTTCCATCATGTCGTTATAGTCCCAATAGGCGGCATATGCCTCGAGCATTATGAACTCGGGGTAATGGAGGCGGTCGATTCCCTCGTTCCTGAAGTCCTTTGAGATCTCATAAACCCTCTCGAATCCTCCAACGAGCAGCCTCTTCAAATAGAGCTCGTCGGAGATGCGGAGGTAGAGCCTGGCGTCGAGGGCCTCCGAATACGTCGTGAAGGGCCTTGCCGTTGCGCCTCCGTAAAGGGGCTGAAGTACCGGCGTCTCGAATTCGAGAAATCCCTTTCTGTCCAGAAAATTGCGCAGCTTCGATATGATGAGGGATTTCTTCTTCATTATCTCCCGGGCTTCCGGATTCACTATGAAATCAAGGTATCTCTCCCTGTAACGCAGTTCTTTGTCTCGCAGTCCGTGCCACTTTTCCGGTAGGGGGTAGAGGCTTTTGGCAAGGAGGCTGAATTCTTCGGCCAAAACGGAGATCTCCCCGGTTTTTGTCTTGAAGACCACGCCCTTGACGCCAATTATGTCGCCGATGTCGAGGTATTTCTTCGCGAACTTGAGGGGCTCCATGTCCTCGACGGGCGGAGATAGCTCCGAAGTTCCCTTTTGAAAAGCTATCTGAATATCACCCGACTCGTCCCTTATGTGCGAAAAGATGAGCTTTCCGAAGACCCTTCTGGACATTATGCGTCCGGCGACCCTCACGGTCTTCCCTTCGAGAAGGGGAAAAGATGCTTTTATCTCCTCGGCTTTGTGCGTTATCTCGCAGGAATAGGGATAGGGATTGATCCCCATTTTCCTGAGTTCCTCGAGTTTTTTCAGCCTGACGTGATATTCCTCAGGTTTCTCCAAGGATGTCCTCCGATTTCAGAGTTTATTTATAAACCAAATCGGGCATTAAAACAACCAGCGCCCCACGGATTTCGTTCTTGAAATATCACGCTCTTTGCTTTAATCTGTCCCCTTGATGACCGTTCAAAGGAGGCACTATGAAAACCATAAATATAGAGCGTTTTAAGAACATGCTGCTCGAGGAAAAGAAGAGAATATTGAAAAACCTGAAGTCGGAGAAGGAAGACGAAGAGAGAATCGGGGAGAGCTGGAGTGAGCCCAGGGATCTGGAGGATTGGGCTCACATCTCTCTGACCGAGGATCTGAAATCCAAACTGGCCTCGAGAGACATTTCCACCCTGATGGAGATAGAAGAGGCCCTGAGGAGGATAAACAGGGGGACCTATGGCATATGCGAGAAGTGCGGCGCCGCCATCGAGGAGGAGAGGCTGGAGCTCATACCCTGGACTCGTTATTGCTCTAAATGTGCGAGGGAGATGAGTCGCTAACGATTCCTTTCCCTTTCGCCCTTAAATCCCTTATAATTACACAGAGAACGAGATGAGCCGTATTATCGAGACCCTCATAGAAGAGGAAATGCGCTCTTCCTATATCGATTACGCCATGAGCGTGATCGTGGGAAGGGCGTTGCCCGATGCCAGGGATGGCCTCAAGCCCGTGCAGCGGAGGATCCTCTATGCTATGAGGGATCTCAAGCTTTTCCCCGACAGGCCCTTCAGGAAATGCGCCACGGTGGTCGGGGAGGTCATAGGGAAGTACCATCCCCACGGAGATCTTCCCATTTACGACGCCCTTGTCCGGATGGCGCAGGATTTCTCCTTCAGGTACCCTCTGATCGAGGGACAGGGGAATTTCGGCTCGATCGACGGGGACCCTCCCGCTGCATACAGGTATACTGAGGCCCGGCTGTCAAAGGTGGCGGTCGAGCTTCTCAATGACCTCGATGAGGGGACCGTCGATTTCGTGCCCAACTTTGACGGCAGGCTGAAGGAACCCGTCGTTCTGCCCGCCAAGTTCCCCAACCTGTTGACCAACGGCTGTTCGGGGATCGCCGTGGGTATGGCCACCAATATTCCGCCCCATAACCTCGGGGAGATTGCCGATGCGCTCATCTACCTCATCGATCACCCCGATGCCCCTGTCGACGAGCTCCTTCAATTCGTCAAGGGGCCCGATTTCCCCACGGGCGGCGAGATAATCGGGAGGTCGGGCATTGTCCAGGCTTACAGGACCGGCAAAGGGAAACTTCTCGTCAGGTCCAAAATCGAATTTGAGGAGAAAAAGGGCAGGCCGCCCAGCATAGTCATAAAGGAGATTCCCTTTCAGATTTCAAAATCTCTCATAATCGAGAGGATAGCCGGGCTCGTCAGGGCCAAGAAGATAGAAGGAATAGCAGACCTGAGGGATGAATCGGACAGAGAGGGGCTGAGAATAGTCATAGAGCTGAAGAAGGGCGCACAGGAAAAGGTTATCCTGAACAGGCTTCTGAAGCACACTCCCCTTCAGGTCGTCTACGGCGTCATAATGCTCGCTCTCGTTGACGGTGAGCCCAGGATATTGAACCTGAAGGAGCTGCTTCAGCAATATGTCAGCCACCGCGAGGAGGTGGTCACCCGCAGGACCCGTTACAGGCTCGAAAAGGCAGAGAAGAGAGCCCACATTCTCGAGGGCTTTCTCAAGGCCCTGGATCACATCGACGAGATAATCCAGCTGATAAAGAGCTCGAAGGACCCCAAAGAGGCCAGGGTCCGCCTCATGGAGCGCTTCGACTTCACCGAAGTTCAGGCCCAGGCGATCCTTGATATGAGGCTCCACCAGCTCACCGGGCTCGAAAGGACGAAGATCGAGGAAGAATACGCGTCTTTGATAAAGGACATCGAGAGGTACAGGGCCATCCTGCAGAACAGGACGCTCCTCATGGAAGTCATCAAGGAGGAGGTTCAGGAGATGAAGAAAAAATTCGCCGACGGCCGTCGAACCGAGATCATCGAAGAGGAACCCCAGGATATCGAGATAGAGGACCTGATCCCTCAGGAAGAAGTGGTCGTGACGTTGACTTACGAAGGGTACATCAAAAGGACGCCGGTCAGAGCCTACAGGCAACAGGGGAGGGGAGGAACGGGAAAGAGCGGCATCACAACTTATGAAACCGACTTCCCCATTGCGGTCGTCAGCTCCAATACTCACAGCTATCTCATGCTCTTCAGCGATAGGGGAAGGGTATTCTGGCTCAAGACCTATGAGATCCCCGAAGGGGGGCTTCATGCCAAGGGGAGACCCATATTCCATCTCATAAGCCTCAAAAAGTCAGAACGAATTCTTTTCATGATTCCCTTCGATGACTTCTTACCGGGCCGCTACATCTTTCTCTCGACACGGAGAGGGATCGTCAAGAAGACCGACATATGCCAGTTCGCGAACGCCAGGAAACACGGCGTTATTGCGGTTAATATCGGTGAAGAGGACAGCCTGATCGGGGCCGTCCTGACCGGAGGAAACGACGAGCTGATCCTGGCCAAATCGAGCGGCGTCGCCGTTCGCTTCAGCGAGAAAGACGTTCGCCCCATGGGACGACAGGCGAGAGGCGTGAAGGGAACGAGGCTGAGGGAAGGGGAGGAGGTGGTATCGCTCGTCAAAGTCGAGGAGGGGTCTTACCTTCTGAGCTTGACAGGGAAAGGCTATGGCAAGAGATTTGATCCCGGGGAGATCAGAACCCTCAAAAGGGGCGGGCTCGGGGTCACCGTGCAGAGGGTCAATCCAAAAACCGGCGCACTCGTCAAGCTGGGCACTATCAACGGCGATGACGACGTGATCATCCTGACCAAAAAGGGGCAGGTGATAAGGCTCCGTTCCGATCAGATCAAGGTGCTCGGCAGGACGGCTCAGGGAGTCCGTTTGATGAGGGTTAAGCCCGGCGACAGCATAATTGACGTCGCCATTATAAGACGACATTGAGTTTTGGAGAACATCTTTAAGGAGGCAAAATGAAAAGAGCAGGACTTTTTATGCTGGTGCTTTTCCCCGCGATCCTTCTGGGCCGGGGGAATCCCTGGAGAGCAGGACTATCGTCGCTGATCCTTCCCGGAAGCGGTGAGCATTATCTGGGCCTCAAAACCCGGACCTACGGTTTTCTTAGCGCCGAGGTTTCCCTCTGGCTGACCTATGCGGGCTTTACGTATCACGCCAGAAGGCTCGATGAGGATTACAGGATCTACGCCTATTCGAAGTGCGGGGCTGACCCCGATAGGGAGGACGGCGATTACTGGCAGGCTATCGAGCTCAACATGAACCGTGATGCCTATTTGGAGAAGCTCTGGAGGGAGGCCAGGAGTTATTACCCCGATAATCCCGATAGTCAGGAGGCCTACGTGAGGCAACACGCCGTGGCGGGTGACTGGAACTGGCCATCGAAGGCCGAATGGTTTTATTTTCAGGATATGAGAAAGGCTTCCAGGATAACCAGGCAGAGGGCCGAAGTTACCCTCGGGTTCATCATCGTGAATCACGTCGCCTCCGCCGTCGATGCGTTTATAAGCTCCAGGTTGCTCGGGGACTCCGGGGCTTCCTCTTTTGACTTCGATATCAGGATAAACCCATCAGGAAGATCGACGGTAGCCCTATACAGAAAGTTCTGAAGCCCTCCAATGGTCAGGGTGATAGCCCTCCTCTCCCTCTTTTTGAACGGGCTTATGTTGTTTTTCTCTTTTCGCAGTACCCCGGGAGTTTCGCCCCTTGACGTGGGGGTTGTCAGGGTTGCCTTTTTCCTTCTCGCCTTCGTGCTTTTTCTCATCACCAGGACCTTTCTGTATTTCGTCGGGATAATGAGATCGAGGAAGCCGACATTTCTCCGTTATCTGGCGCCGATTTTCTACCTCCCGTCGCTTTTTTATCCCTTTCTCGGATATCTGATGACCCTTTGGGCACGGGACAGGAGGGAGTATTTCCTCTTTCTTTTCATCGGCCTGTTTTTCCTTTTCAGGTTCTACGCGCCATTGAGAAGAATCGAACGGGGAGAGTACTGACCCTCTACGGAACAAGGGCCACTTTGATCGCCTCGGCCCTTCGGGCCGTCTCGAAAGCTTCTCTGTATTCCTGAAGGCTGAATCGGTGGGTTATCAGTTTCTCCAGAGGAATGCTCCTGGATGTCACGATCTCGGCCGTTTCCCTGAAGATCTCTAAAGGAGCGCTGTGTACGCCCAAAATCTCCCTTTCCCCGTAGTGGATCTCCTGCAGGACTTCTGACGGGATCTGCCCCGGCCTGTAGCTCGAAAAGGCCACGATCCTGCCCCTCTTCTTCGTGAGCCTCGCAGCAGATATAAGGGCCTCGGGGCTCGCCGTGGTCAGGAACGAAATATCGGCGCCGAGACCCTGCGTCCTCTCCAGGATGCCCTCCGTTTCGGAGGGATCAAGAGCGAAGTCGGAGCCGAAACTCAGGGCTCTGTTCCTCCTGAGCTCGGAGGGTTCCACCGTGATGATCTTCGTATCTTTGAAAAGGTTTTTCAGGAGGAGGATATGCATGATGCCCATGGCTCCGGCCCCATAAATGGCGATCGTCTCATCACCTCTGAGGTCCGCCCTTTTTATCGAGGCAAGGACGGTGGCAAGGGGCTCCAGCAGGGATGCACATCCAGGGGGTATCCCGTCTGCCTTCAGAAGGGCGCCTTCCTCAACCATGGGAGCCGGGATCAGGAGATATTCGGCGAAACCCCCATCGAAGACATAGCCCATGGTCCTCTTGTTCAGACAGAGATGGGAATAGCCCTCCAGGCAATAGGGGCATTTCCCGCAGAAAATGCTCGGGAATACGGCAACCCTGTCGCCCTCTTTCAGCGCCCTTTTGTCGCTTAGATTCTGGAAGATGATCCCCTCTACCTCGTGTCCGAGGATCACCCCGTGCTTTGCGCTTTTAATGCCCTCTATTATCTTGAGATCCGAGGAACAGATAGTAACCGCCTTCACCCTGAGGAGTATTTCTCCCCTTGAAGGTCTTGGCGTCGGTTTTTCCCTTAACTCAAGTCCCCCGCCCGTGGAGATGAGAGCTCTCATAGTTCCAGCGTTTCCAGTCTCTGAGGTGCGT
>Ga0190303_1000780_pt1 | contig 13192 bp, 13 predicted proteins | sample 48700701_MG_FD_161672 | JGI IMG/M metagenome (GOLD analysis project Ga0190303, IMG submission 161672) | Hydrothermal vent sediment bacterial communities from Southern Trench, Guaymas Basin, Mexico - 4870-07-0-1_MG | ecosystem: Environmental > Aquatic > Marine > Hydrothermal vents > Sediment ...
GCTATAATTGAAAAAACTAGTAAAAAGAAACTTCTACTAGTTGTAAAAACAATTGGGTGTATTTTTTTTATGTTCTTTTTAATAATAATAGAACTTACGGCAGCTAATGAACTAGAATAAAGCACATACTGAGAACCATTAATAAACATTTCATTAAAGCCTGAATTTCCTCTATAACTTATTACAAATGCTCCAGACAACGCTAAAATCATCCCTGCTAATTCTAATTTTGAAAACCGTTCTTTAAGCAACAGAAAACTTAAGGATATCACAAAAACTGGAGAAATATTACCAATAAAAGATACTATAGTTGGGTTAGAAATTGTATGAATAGCTTTAAAAAAATAATAGGTTCCAATTACTTCTATAATACCTATAACAACTAAAATTAAATAATTTCTAAGCGTTAATTCCTTTATACTTTTATATGCTTTTTTATACCAGGCATATATTAAAATACTAATTAAGCCAAAGCTAAACCAATACACTCCAAATTGAGGTAAACTTACTTCTGACAAAGCTGCTTTACTAAATATATATACATTAGAAACAGCAATTACTGATATTAATGCAAGCAAAAAACCTTTGACAGAATTTGTTATTTTCATACATCAAAGGTAATTTTATTAACTATCAGAATAAGCAACATTTGTTGCTAGATACGCTAGTAATATGCAAATCTTCTTACTTGTGAAATGTATCTTGCCAACCTAATAACTTGATGTGTATATCCATACTCATTATCATACCAAACATACAAAACAACATTTTTTCCATCATTATTAGAAATTGTAGCATTGCTATCAAAAATTGCTGGTGCAGATGTGCCAACAATATCTGAAGAAACTAATTCATTACTCAATGAATATCTAATTTGCTCAACCAAATTACCTTCTAAACAATATTTTTTTAAAGTAGTATTGATAGTTTCTTTACTTGCTGCATTTTCTAAACGCAGATTTAAAATTGCTAGTGATCCATTTGGCACAGGAACACGAATTGCATTTGAAGTTAACTTCCCTTCAAATGAGGGTAATGCTTTAGAAACAGCTTTTCCTGCACCAGTTTCAGTAATTACCATATTTAAAGCTGCCGCTCTACCTCTTCTATATTTATTATGCATATTATCAACTAAATTTTGATCATTTGTATATGCATGAATGGTTTCTAAATGTCCATTAATTACACCAAAATTATCTTCAATTACTTTTAAAACTGGTGTTATAGCATTGGTTGTACAAGATGCTGCAGAAAAAATAGTAACTTTATTAGGACTATAATTAGTATGATTTACTCCATAAACAATATTAGGGACTCCTTTTCCTGGTGCTGTTAATAAAACTTTAGCAGCTCCTTTTGCTTTCAAATGCCTACTCAAGGCTTCTTTATCTCTAAAAGCTCCTGTATTATCAATCACTAATGCATCAAAAATTCCATAAGCAGTATAATCAATTTCTTCGGGAGTATTTGCAGAAATTATATGAACTGTAGTTCCGTTTATTATTAATGCCTTTTTACTTAAATCTACATTAACTGTACCATGAAAATCACCGTGAACTGAGTCATTTCTTAATAAAGAAGCTCTTTTTTCTAAAACTGTTTCTGTTATTTCACCACGTGTAACAATGGCTCTTAAACGCATTAAATTACCTTTTCCTGTAAGCGTCATTAATTCACGAGCTAATAAACGACCAATACGACCAAAACCATACAGAACTACATCTTTTGGTTCTATACCACTAGCTTTTTTAGCATCTTTTAACTTTTCTTCAACAAAATCTTTTATAGTATGTAAATTATTATCTAAATGATATTCATACACTAATTTTCCAATATCAATTTTTGATGGTGGTAATTTTTGATTTTTAATTTCGCGTGCAATTTCAACAGCATCAAAAACTGATATTGGTTTTTCTACAAAATTACTTGCATATTCAACCAAATTCAGTATTTCACTAACATTTCTGTCTAATAATTGATTTCTGAATAAAATTAATTCAACAGTATTATCGTACCATAAATCACTAATAATTCTAATAAATTCTACTGTTGCCCTTCTTCTATTGGCTTGGAAAGCAAGTTCTTTTTCGTAAAGTTCGTTAAATGACATTTTTGAGTTGTATTATTTATTTTTTTGCAAAAGTACCTATTTCAAACGTTTTCGCAAAGGTTATTATAAATAAAAAACCCTTTCGAAAACTGAAAGGATTTTAAATACAGCTATAAATATTATCTAAAAATATATCGCTCTTTTTCTCCAATTAAATTTAACATCTCTATTCGCAATACTTCTCCTGTAACTCTATTTATTATCACATCATTCACATTATCAACTGAAAAAACTTTTTTATTGTTAATAGTAGTAATTATATATCCTCTTTTAACTCCATAATACAGTAATTCTTTATTTGAAATAGCTGTAATTTTTACACCATTAGATAAATTTAACTTTTTAAGATCACTTTTATTCAGGTTTTTTAATTCCAATCCTATGGATGAAATTGTTGTTACTTCATTTTTAGTGAGTGTTACGTATAACGTTTTTTCTTCTTCATTTCTCAAAAAAGTAACTTTCACTTTATCATTTGGTCTTTTTGCACTTATATAACCTGTTAAATCTGCATAAGTAGCAATTTTAATATTATCTAGTTTTATAATAATATCATCCTCTTTTAAACCTGCTTTTTGAGCTCCCGATCCATTGGTAACTTCAGAAATATAAAAACCTTCTGTTTCAATAATATCTAATTTATCAGCTACTCTACTATTTAATTCACCTCCTCTTACTCCTAAAATTGCTTTTTGAACATTGCCAAATTCCATTAAATCTTCTACAACTTTTTTTGCAATATTTGAAGGTACTGCAAAAGAATACCCAATAAAAGAGCCTGTACGTGAAGAAATAGCAGTATTAATACCAACCAATTCCCCTCTGGTGTTTACTAAAGCTCCGCCACTATTTCCTGGGTTTACTGCAGCATCAGTTTGAATAAAGGAATCTACACCCTTATTACCTACTAAATCCCTTCCTTTTGCACTAATAATACCAGCAGTAACTGTTGATGTTAAGTTATAAGGGTTTCCTACTGCTAAAACCCATTCTCCAACTTTTATACTATTAGAATCACCAAAAGTAATATATGGAAGATCTGTTGCATCAACCTTAAGTAAAGCAATATCACTTGTTGCATCTGTTCCTATAAGTGTTGCTTTATAATTTTTTTTATTGTTTAAAGTAACTTCTATTTCTGTTGCATTTTTAACTACATGATTATTGGTAATAATATAGCCATCAGAAGAAATAACAACTCCACTTCCTGTACCTACTTGCGAATATTTCTTAGCACCACTTCCTTGACCATAGAAAAATTCTGCACGTGGATTTCGTACTGTTTTATAAGAAGTGTTTTTAACGTGTACAACAGCATTTAATGTTTTTTCTGCAGCTACAGTAAAATCTGTATTTTCCATTGAAGCTATAGTAGCACCAAAATAATTAATTGGCAAAGTGTTCAGTTTCGAATTATCTATTTCTTCTATAACTAATTGAGGCTTCTCAAAGAATAATTTATACGTTCCTAAAGTTAGAGCTCCTCCCAAAGCAGAAAATAATATAATGCTAATAATTTTTTTCATGGTTATAAGTTTTATACGGTTTCAAACTCAAAATTATAAAAATATTATAGTTCAAAAAACACTTTAACTGTCCGTTAACGCTGTTTTAACTCATTTTAACATTTATAAGTTACATTGTAAATTTTCAATTGAAACTTCTATGAATTTGTTACATTTGCATTAATGAAAATACATTTTTACAAATACCAAGGAACAGGAAATGATTTTATTATGATTGATAATAGAACTAATACATTTCCTAAAATCGATGTAAAACACATTCATATGCTGTGTGACAGGCGCTTTGGTATTGGTGCTGATGGACTAATATTATTAGAATCTTCAGATAAAAATGATTTTACTATGGTGTATTTTAATGCTGACGGAAATGAAGGTACTATGTGTGGAAATGGAGGTAGATGCATTGTTGCTTTTGCAAAACAACTAAATATTATTAATAACGAAACCACCTTTAAAGCAATTGATGGATTACACTATGCTTCAATTAAAAATAATAATGTGAGTTTACAAATGATTGATGTTAATACTATTAAAGTTTCTGAAAACCATTTATTTTTAAACACAGGATCACCTCATCACATTAGTTTTAATAACAACATAGCAAACATAGATGTTAAAGAATTAGGTGCTAAAATTAGATATGGAGCCCCTTATTTTAATGAAGGTACAAATGTTAATTTTGCAGAACAAATTTCTGAAGACTCTTTTAAAGTTAGAACTTATGAACGCGGGGTGGAAGATGAGACTTTAGCTTGTGGAACTGGCGTTACTGCAGTTGCAATCGCAGCTAACAAATCTAATAAAACAAAATCTAACTCAATAAAAATTGACGTATTAGGAGGGCAACTAGAAGTGTTATTTGAAAGAAATGGCAACTCCTATACAAATGTATTTCTAAAAGGCCCTACCCAATTTGTTTATGAAGGAATTATCACTATTTAATGGCAACACTACAAGGTAAAAATATTAACTTAAGAGCATTAGAACCTGAAGATTTAAATTTTTTGTTTTCTACGGAAAATGATGAATCATTTTGGGAAATAAGCAGTACACAAACTCCTTATTCAAAATATATTTTACAAAAGTATATTGATAATGCACATCAAGATATTTATGAGGCTAAACAATATAGATTTGTAATTTGTAACAAAAAAAATACACTGATTGGAATGGTTGATTTATTCGATTTTAACCCACAACACAAACGAGTTGGAGTTGGAATTTTAATAAAATCTAAGTACCAAACCAAAGGTTACGGGTTAGAAGCCTTAGAAATGATAATTAATTATGCATTTTCTTATTTAAATGTTCATCAAATTTTTGCTAATATCACTTCAGACAATTTAAAAAGCATTTCACTTTTTGAAAAACTAAACTTTATAAAATCCGGAACAAAAAAAGATTGGATTTATTCTAATTCAGTTTTTAAAGAGGAAAATTTATACCAATTAATTAAAGACACCAATAATGAATCTTAAAAAACTATTTATACTTATTTTTGGCTTATTAATAGCAATTGGGGGTATTCTAGGGTATAATTTTTACAATAGGATTTATAAACCAAACACCATAAAGGAAGGCTTTTTATACATTCCTACAAATAGTAATTTTAAAAATGTTGAAAATTTAGTTCGCCCATTTTTAAAAAGAGTAAAGACATTCACTTGGGTTGCAAATAAAAAGAATTACACAAATACCATAAAATCAGGAAAATATCATATTATAAAAGGTTTAAATAATAATGATTTGATTAACTTATTACGTAGTGGAAAACAAACAACAGTTAAGTTATCATTCAATAATCAAGATAACTTTGAAAAACTAGCTGGCAGAATTGCTGAGCAAATTGAACCTGATTCTATTTCAATTTTTAATGCATTAACTAATATTTCTCTTATTACTGAAGCTGGTTTTAAAAAAAATACTGCAATAGGCATGTACATTCCTAATACTTATGAGTTTTATTGGAACACTTCTGCCAAAGCATTTAGAAATAAAATGTTAAAAGAGTATAATAAATTTTGGAATACTACGCGAATAGAAAAAGCCAAAGACTTAAATTTATCTAAAAATGAGGTTATCACACTTGCATCAATAGTTCAAAAAGAAACTGCAAACATAAGTGAAAGGCCAATGGTAGCTGGATTATATTTAAATAGACTAAAAGATAAATGGCCGCTACAAGCTGACCCTACAATTATTTTTGCGCTAAAAAAGAAACTAGGAAATAATACTGTTATTAAAAGGGTACTGACTAAAGATTTAGATATTAACTCACCATATAATACCTATAAAAATAATGGCTTGCCTCCAGGCCCAATTGCAATGCCAGATATTTCTTCTATAGATGCAGTACTAAATCCATCAACACATGAATACTATTATATGTGTGCAAGTATAACCACTATTGGCACGCATGAATTCGCTAAAACGCTTTTACAACATAACAAAAACGCATTTAAGTATCAAGAATGGCTTTCAAAACAAGGTGTTAATAGGTGATATTAAAATATTTTCTTTATCAAAATAATTTATTCGCAAAACATATAGTTTTAAATACTGTCATTTTTAATTATCCTTATCTAAATTAGCTATTCGTTAATAATTTGTTAATTGTAAAAATAATTTTGTAATTTTGACGTTGTACTAAAAATATACTATATATTTGCATCCGGAAATTTAGAAGGTAATTAATACCTATAAATTATGAAAAAAGTAATTATATTTTTTAGTTTATTAATCTTAGGAATAGTTATTTCAAGTTTTTCCAAAGATAAAAAAACTACCACTAACGAAAGAAGTATTTATCTTTCTAAAGAAATTAGTTCAGTTCCTACTGAAAAAGAGAGCTTTCTACAAAATCACAACATTCCATTTGTTGGTAATTCATTTGTAGGGTTTAAAGAAGCTGTAGCCTTCAAAGAATCTCGAGGAAATTACAGTGTAATTAACACACTTGGTTATTTAGGGAAATATCAGTTTGGAAAATCTACTTTAAAAAGATTTAAAATTTACAACACTCAACAATTTTTAAATACTCCTGAATTGCAAGAAGACGCTTTCATAGCTCTTTGCTCTGTAAATAAATGGATTTTAAGAAAAGATATTAAAAGAAGTGTTGGAAAAAAAATAAATGGTATTAAAATTACCGAATCTGGAATTCTTGCTGCAGCTCATTTAGCAGGAGCTGGAAATGTAAAAAAATACCTTAGAAGTAGCGGAGCAAATTACTTTAAAGATGCATACGGATCCACTATACAACATTACTTAAAACAATTTTCAGGTTACGACACTTCATTTATTGAAGCCAACAAAAAACCTACTGTATAACAAAAAATTGGTTATATATTATATAAAAAAGGCTTAAACAAATGTTTAAGCCTTTTTCTATTCTTTATGAATAATAAATATTGTTGGCCTCTTATGTAAATCTGGATTTTCACTCTTCCAATCTTTAATTTCTAACGTTCTAATATATTCAGATTTCAACGTAATATCACAAGCTACACATAATTTTGCTGTTGGTGTTAATGTACTCTTTAAATCAGAAAGCATTTTCTCATTTCTATAAGGTGTCTCAATAAAAATTTGAGATTGATTTTTCTCTTTCGATAATCTTTCTAGGTTTTTAATTGCTGCTTTTCTTTCAGAAGCATCAATTGGCAAATACCCATTGAAAGCAAAATTTTGACCATTAAAACCTGAAGCCATCATTGCTAAAATAATAGATGAAGGCCCAACTAAAGGAATTACTCTTATTCCCTTTTCGTGAGCTAATTTAACAATTTCAGCGCCAGGATCAGCTATTGCAGGCACACCGGCCTCAGAAAGCAACCCTACAGAAACACCATTTGAACACACATCTAAATAAGTTCTAACTTCTAATTGATCAGCATATTTATCTAATTTTAAAATTGTCAAAGATGGTTGTGATTTTCTAGGTGTAATTTGTTTTATAAATCTACGTGCTGTTTTTTCATTTTCAACAATAAAACAATCTAATTCTTCAATTACCTTTTTAACAGATAAAGGAAGAACTTCTAAAGGTTCATTATCACCTAAAGTAGTTGGTATTAAATATAATTTTCCTTTTTCACTATCCATTAGCGTTAAGTTTTTTCGCTATAATTTCACAAGCTTCATCTAGCATTTTATATACATTTTTAAAACCAAAATCACCACCAAAATAAGGGTCCGGAACATCTAAATTCTCATCAGGAAAAACTTCATTTAAAATAAGCTTTACTTTAGACCTATCATTTTCATTTCTGGCTAATGATATAACATTGTCAAAATTTGAATTATCCATTACATAAATAACGTCAAATTCATCAAAATCAGTCACTAAAAATTTTCTCGCACTTTGATCTAATAAGTCAATATTGTTTTTTTTTGCAATAGCAATTGATCTTTTGTCAGGTTTTTCTCCATTATGGTATGCAGCAGTACCTGCAGAATCTACAATAGTTTTAAAACTAAATACTTTAGATTTTAAAATACCTTCTGCCAATGGTGAACGACATATATTGCCGAGGCAAACCATTAAAATTTTGGTCATTATTATAAATTAAAAAGTAAGCTTTTTGGTTAAATCATCAACGTATTTTCTAAATTGCTTATCTGTTTCTGTTAAATTATCAACAGTTTTACAAGCATGAAGAACTGTTGCATGATCCCTTTTACCAATTTGAGAACCAATACTAGCCAATGAAGCTTTTGTCATTCTTTTTGCAAAAAACATAGCTAATTGACGCGCTTGAACAATATGTCTCTTACGTGTTTTAGATTGTAAAGTTGCTACATCTAACTCAAAATAGTTAGATACTATTTTTTGAATATAATCTATAGAAACTTCACGTTTAGTATTTTTAACAAATTTATCTACAATTTGCTTAGTTAAAGATAATGTAAATTCTTTTCTGTTAAATGATGCTTGTGCAATCATAGAAATTAACACACCCTCAAGCTCTCTAACATTAGATTTTATATGCTTTGCAATGTACTCTACAATTTCTTCAGGCATTTCAACTCCATCTCTATAGAGTTTATTTTGTAAAATTAAAACTCTTGTCTCATAATCAGGAACTTGAAGTTCAGCTGATAAACCCCACTTAAATCTAGAAAGTAAGCGTTGTTCAATATCCTGCATATCAACAGGAGCTTTGTCAGATGTTAAAATTACCTGTTTCCCATTTTGATGTAAATGATTAAAAATATGGAAGAACACATCTTGTGTTCCTGTTTTTCCAGATAAAAATTGAACATCATCAATTATTAACACATCAATCATTTGGTAGAAATGAATAAAATCATTTCTAGTATTACCTTTTACTGAATCTATATACTGTTGAGTAAATTTTTCTGAAGAAATATACAAAACAGTTTTATCAGGGTACTTATCTTTTATTTGAACACCTATAGCATGTGCTAAATGAGTTTTTCCCAAACCTACTCCTCCATAAATTAATAATGGATTAAACGAAGTTCCCCCTGGTTTATTTGCTACAGCCATGCTAGCTGAACGTGCTAATCTATTTGAATCACCTTCAATAAAACTATCAAAATTATAGTTTGGATTTAATTGCGATTCAATTTTAACTTTTTGAATTCCAGGTATAATAAATGGATTTTTTAATTCGCGCTTATTAAATTCTAAAGGAACTGTAACTCCTTGTGGGTTTATTGGATTTCTATTTGAACTAGGTATTTTTACAGTATGCGGATTATTACTGCTATAGTTATTTTCCATTCTAACATCATAAATCAACTTTGCATCTTCACCTAACTGTTTTACCAAAGCTACTCTTAATAACTTAATATAATGTTCTTCTAACCATTCATAAAAAAACTTACTTGGTACTTGAATTGTAAGTGCTTCACCAGATAATTTAATTGGTTTGATAGGTTCAAACCAAGTCTTATAAGCTTGCTGTTTAATATTATCTTCAATAAAAGATAGACATTCCCCCCAAACTGATGATGCAGTTTTTGTCATTACTTATTAAATGGTATTTTAAGTTAAATTTCGTTGATACTAATTAGAGCAACCTCACTATTCTTTTGGTTCTACAAAAATGTGAATAAATTTCTTTAAAAAAAATATAATTGCTATTGATTATTAATTATTTTTTACGTATAATAAGGGGCTTTAAAAAAAATTAATGATTACAAATATAATTCAATTTAGGGTAAGGTACGGAGAAACTGACCAAATGAGTTTTGTATATCACGGAAACTATGCGCAATACTTCGAAATGGGGCGAATTGAATGGCTTAGAAAATTTGGTATATCCTATAAAAATATGGAAGAATCGGGTATTATGCTACCTGTAATTAGTCTAAATACAAATTATATAAAACCTGCCAAATACGACGATCTTCTAACTCTCAAAACTACGTTAGCAAACAAGCCATTAGTTAAAATTAAATTTGAGTTTGAAATTTACAATGAAAATAATGAACTTTTAACTACAGCTAGTGCAACTTTAGCCTTTATAAATTCCGTAACAAAAAGACCTACAAGAGCCCCTGAATACCTTTTAAAAAAACTTACTGAAATTACTGTTTAACTTCTTTAATTTTCAAACAGCGTAACTCTGTAAACAGCCGTTCAATTTTGGATGCGTTTTTTTTTCGAACTGATATTAAATACTCACAATTTAAATTCATTTTCTGATTTTTAATTTCGAGTTTATTTTCTTTTATGATTCGCATCACTTTATTCATATCCTTGTATTCAAAAATTAATTGATAATAAATATCAATTGTCTTTTCAACAATTATCGATTCCTCTAAAATTAATTTCGCAGTAGTTTTATAAGCATTAATAAGTCCTCCTACACCCAATTTAGTGCCTCCAAAATAACGAACCACAACAAGCAACACATTTGTAAGTCCTTTTGATACTATTTGTCCGTAAATAGGTAACCCTGCCGAATTATTTGGCTCTCCATCGTCATTTGCTCTGTATCTAATCTCTTCAATACCCAATTGCCAAGCATAACACCAATGCCTAGCAGCATGATGCTTTTTCTTTAATTCATCAATACGTAACTTCACTTCGCTTTCATTTAAAATAGGAAAAACATAGCCAATAAATTTACTTCCTCTATCTTTAAAAAGCGTATCTCCTTTAAAAATTTCAATAGTTTTATATGTATCCTTTTCTGAAATAATCTTAAAATTTTAGAACACAAATATACCAAAACCTATTTTTAAATTTTCTAATTAAATTTGAATATCTTTGGATACTAAAATTTAAAACCATGAAAAAACTAATTTCCCTTTTTCTTTTAATAAGCGTATTGTTTTCTTGCGAAACCAAATCTACTAAAGAAGAAAAAGTAACAGAACGTGAACCAAATTCATTCGCAATTGTAATACATGGGGGTGCTGGAGGGATTAAACGAGAATATTTTAATGAAGAACAACAAAAAGCCTATACACAAAAACTAGAAGAAGCGTTAAATGCTGGTTATACAATTTTAGAAAATGGTGGAATCTCACTAAATGCAATCCAAGCTGCTATAAATGTAATGGAAGATTCCCCATTATTTAACGCAGGTAAAGGAGCTGTTTACAATAGTGAAGGAAACCAAGAAATGGATGCTGCAATTATGAATGGAAACACCTTAAATTCTGGAGCAGTGGCTGGTGTAAACCATATAAAAAATCCCATTTTAGCAGCCCGTATTGTTATGGATAGCTCAAAACACGTGATGCTCTCTGGAAAAGGCGCAGAAATTATGGCAAAAAAGTACGGAATTGAAATGGTTGATAGCAGCTATTTTTTCACTAAAAAAAGACTAAATCAACTTAGAAAAATCCAAGGAAAAGAAGAAATACAACTTGATCACACAGCATTTCTTATTAAAAATGAATTAATTGATGATCATAAGTTTGGTACAGTTGGTGCCGTTGCTATTGACAAAAATGGAAATATTGCTGCAGGTACCTCAACTGGCGGAATGACTAATAAGAAATACGGACGAATTGGAGATGTTCCAATTATTGGGGCTGGAACGTATGCTAACAATTTAACTTGTGGAATTTCAGCAACTGGAACTGGTGAATATTTTATGAGAACAGTAGCCGCACACGAAGTTTCAAGTTTAATTTACTATAAAAATGCCTCTGCTAAAGAAGCGTTACACGAAGTTTTATTTAATCAAATTGGACCACTTGGTGGCGAAGGAGGTATGATTCTAATAGATAAAAACGGCGATGTGTCTTGGGATTTTAACTCAACAGGGATGTTTAGAGCTTATAAAAAATCAGATGGCGACACTAAAGTAGAAATGTTTGAAAAATCTGAATAAACTCTAATTTTTATATATTTTTAAAGTATCAGTTGAAATATTTTTAATTTCAATTGGTGCTTTTTTCATTTTAGGAGCTTTTAATCCAGTTTTAAACGAATTATTCCCAACAAAAATATATGCTTCATCCCATAAGTTTGTATCGATAAAAGTTTGTAAAGTTTGTAAACCACCTTCAATAATCACAGATTGAATTTCATTCTTAAATAAAACATCATAAATCTGCTTGGGTAAATCTTCACTAAAATCAGCTACTTCAAATCGTACATTACTAATTATGCTTTTATTGGGGGAGTTCTCAGTTAAAACAATAGTTTCTACATTACCATCAAGTAAATTGTAACTAGTTGGTATTTTCAATGTTCTATCTAAAATAATTCTAACAGGATTATTACCTCTCCAACTTCTAACAGTTAAATTAGGATTGTCATTTAATACCGTAGTTGTTCCAACTAAAATAGCTTGCTCAACCGCACGCATTTTATGGACTACTTGTTGCGAATACTTATTTGAAATCCAATTTGGTGATTTTTCTGAAGTATTATCTCTTAATCTATCAATAAATCCATCGGTAGTTTCAGCCCATTTTAAGATTATAAAAGGTCTTTTTTTATTATGAAAAGTAAAAAAACGCTTGTTTAAGATTGCACATTTATTTTCCAAAACTCCAACAATTACATTGCAACCATTGTTTTTTAAATATTCAACTCCTCTCCCACTAACTTTACTATTAGAATCAATAATTCCAATAACAACATTTTTTAAACCATTAGCAACAATTAAATTTGAACAAGGTGGTGTTTTGCCATAATGAGAACAAGGCTCTAAATTAACGTAGATAGTTGCATTTTTTAGCTGAAGTTTATCCTTTACAGAATTTATAGCATTAACTTCAGCATGAGGCCCGCCAGCTTTTTTATGCCAGCCCTCACCAATAATAACATCATCAACAACAATAACACTTCCTACCATAGGGTTTGGATACGTTTCTCCTAAACCATTTTTGGCTAACTCAATGCACCGTTTTATATATTTTTCGTGTATATTCACAGCGTAAAAATAACACTTTAAAATGATTCATAATAATTTTAAAATTAGAGAGATTCAACTTAATGATAATCCAAAAATAGCACAAACCATTAGAAATATATTGATTGAGTTTGGAGTACCAAAAGTTGGAACTGCCTATGCCGATAAAATTTTAGATACTTTATATGAAGAATATCAGTTTAAAAAAG
>Ga0190303_1000782_pt1 | contig 13174 bp, 13 predicted proteins | sample 48700701_MG_FD_161672 | JGI IMG/M metagenome (GOLD analysis project Ga0190303, IMG submission 161672) | Hydrothermal vent sediment bacterial communities from Southern Trench, Guaymas Basin, Mexico - 4870-07-0-1_MG | ecosystem: Environmental > Aquatic > Marine > Hydrothermal vents > Sediment ...
TTCTGGCCGTTCTCCAGCACTGCAATCAGGCAACGCCCAACCGCAAGGCCAGAGCCGTTCAATGTGTGGACAAACTCGGGTTTGCCGCCACCTGCGGGTTTGAAGCGCGCGTTCATCCGGCGGGCTTGGAAATCACCCGCAACAGAAATCGAGCTGATCTCGCGGTAGGCGTTTTGTCCGGGCAGCCACACCTCGATGTCGTGGGTTTTGCGCATGCCGAAGCCCAGATCACCGGTGCACAGGATCACGGTGCGATAGGCAAGGTTCAAAGCTTCCAGAATTGCCTCGGCGCATTTGGTCATGCGGTTATGCTCGTCGCCGGACACATCGGGGTGACAAACCGAGACCATCTCGACCTTTTCAAACTGGTGCTGGCGCAGCATGCCCGATGTATCGCGGCCAGCGCTGCCCGCTTCCGAACGGAAACACAATGTGTGGGCGACATAGCGCCGCGGCAGGGTGGCCTCGTCCATCACCTCGCCGTTGACGATATTGGTCAGCGGCACCTCGGCGGTCGGGATCAGCCACCAGCCATCGGTGGTTTTATAGCTGTCCTCGCCGAATTTGGGCAGTTGGCCGGTGCCATACATCATTTCCTCGCGCACCAGAACCGGCACGTTGGTTTCAGTCAACTCGTGTTTGTCGATGTGGGTGTCCAGCATGAACTGGGCCAGCGCACGGTGCACGCGGGCAACCGCGCCGGACATCACGACAAAGCGCGAGCCAGACAGTTTGGCGGCCACCTCGAAATCCATGCCGCCCTGCACGGCGTTGATTTCAAAATGCTCTTTTGCGTCAAAGGCAAAATTGCGCGGGCTGCCCCATGTGTGGATTTGGACGTTGTCGTCCTCATCCGCCCCATCCGGCACATCGTCAAACGGCAGGTTGGGCAGATCCATCAGCATATCGCGCAATTCGGCGTTTTTGTTTTTGGCTAAGTTTTCTAAGTTGGATATCTGTTCTTTCTTGCCTTGTGCAGTTTCTTTAAGCATTTCGGCTGTTTCTATGTCTCCGGAAGCAAACGCTTCACCGATAGCTTTTGTGACAGCATTTCTTTCAGCCTGTTGTGCCTCTGATCCTGCAATTAGGCTTCGCCGTGCCGTATCAATCGCCAGAACCGCGTCGGAAATGCCGGATAGCCCACGGCGTGCCATTGCAGCGTCAAATGCGGCAGGGTTATCGCGGATCATTTTAATATCGTGCATTTCACTGGTTCCCGATTGATTGTCATTGTTACGCCCCCATATGCCCTAGACGGACGCGGCTTTGAAGCCTTGATTTACGCCTGCCACGGCTTGCCAAGCAAATGGGCCACATATAGGGTGCGCGCCAACGCTATGGGCGGCGCGCGCCTGTGATTAACACAAAGGACGATGATATGTTTGTAACACCCGCCTATGCACAGGCCGCCAACGCTGGGGGCGCAAGCGCGCTTACCTCTTTCATCCCGCTGATCCTGATCTTTGTGATCATGTATTTTCTGCTGATCCGACCGCAGCAAAAGAAGGTCAAACAGCATCAGGCGATGGTCGCGGCATTGCGCCGTGGTGATCAGGTGGTGACGGCTGGTGGTGTCATCGGCAAAGTGACCAAGGTGAAAGAAGCTGGCGAGATCGAGATCGAGATTGCATCAGGTGTGAAGGTGCGCGTCATTCAGGCGACCATTTCACAAGTGCTGAATAAAACAGAACCCGCAAACGACAACTAATCGGGCGACCGAGATACCTTAGGATACAGGCAAACATATGCTGCAAATCGATCTATGGAAGCGCATCGTCATTTGGGGGCTTGTTGCGCTTGGCCTGTTTATGGCGGTGCCCAACGGGTTTTATACCCGTGTGGAAACCCACAATGATGCAGTGGTCGAGATCGACAAACTGGGCAGCACGCCGGAACGTGTGGCGGCAGCCGATACGTGGCCATCATGGATGCCCTCCAGTCTGGTGAACCTTGGGCTGGATCTGCGCGGCGGGGCGCATTTGCTGGCCGAGGTGCAGGTCGAGGATGTTTACGAGGCCCGTGTTGCAGGCATGTGGCCTGCGGTGCGTGATGTGCTGCGGGTTGAACGGGATGTGGTTGGCGCGGTGCGCCGACTGGATTCGCCAGCCCAGGAATTGCGGGTGCGTATTGGCAACCCCGAAGCCATGCCACGCGCACTGGAATTGGTGCGCGGATTGGCACAGGCCGTGACCACGCTGTCGGGCGTTGGATCGCAAGATCTGGAATTTAGCGCCAATGGTGATGTGATCACTATGGTGTTGTCCGACGCTGAAAAACAGGTCAGTGACGAGCTGACCATCGCGCGATCATTGGAAATTATCCGCCGGCGTGTGGACGAGGTGGGCACGCGCGAGCCAACCATCCAGCGCCAAGGCACCAACCGGATATTGATTCAGGTGCCGGGTCTGGGATCGGCGCAGGAATTGAAGGATTTGCTGGGATCAACCGCCAAGCTGGCGTTCAAACCCGTTGTTGGCCAAACCAGCGATCCTGATGCCAACCCCGGAGCGCGCAACGAATTGCTGCCATCGCTGGATCGGGAAGGCGTGTATTATATCGTCGAGGAATTGCCCGTAGTGACGGGCGAAGAACTGGTGGATGCGCAACCAACGTTCGATCAGAATGGGCGGCCTGCGGTGAACTTCCGCTTTAACCCTGCGGGTGGGCGGAAATTCGGCAACTACACGGCTGAAAATATCGGTTCCCCCTTTGCGATTGTGCTGGATGACGAGGTAATTTCCGCCCCGACAATCCAGAGCCACATATCAGGCGGCTCCGGCATTATCACCGGCAATTTCACCGTCGAGGAATCGACCAAGTTGGCGATTTTACTGCGGGCGGGGGCGTTGCCCGCCAAGATGAATTTCCTAGAGGAACGCACCATCGGGCCGGAACTGGGCCAAGACAGCATTGACGCGGGTAAAATCGCGGCGATTATAGCTGCCATCGGGGTGCTGGTGTTTATGGTGCTGTCCTACGGGCTGTTTGGCCTGTTTGCCGATATCGCGTTGATCATCAATGTTGCGATGATCTTTGGCTTGCTGTCGATGATCGGGGCGACGCTAACGTTGCCGGGGATCGCGGGGATCGTTCTAACGGTCGGGATGGCGGTGGACGCCAATGTGCTGATTTTCGAGCGAATACGCGAGGAACTGAAATCGGCCAAAGGGCCAGCGCGGGCGATTGAACTGGGCTACGAGAAAGCGCTCTCGGCCATTCTGGACGCCAACATCACCACGTTTATCACGGCGGTCATTCTGTTCGTCATGGGGTCTGGCCCCGTGCGCGGCTTTGCGATCACGCTGGGCCTAGGCATTATGACCTCGGTATTCACCGCGATTTTTGTAACACGGTTGATCATCATCATCTGGTTTGAACGCCGCCGCCCCAAAACGATAGAGGTATAGGACCATGAGATTACGACTTGTACCCAAAGATACCAAATGGGATTTCTTCAAAGCCTCGACCCTGACGATGGGCTTTTCAGCGCTGTTGATGGTGGCATCTTTGGTGTTGTTCTTTGCGCAAGGGCTGAACTACGGCATTGATTTCAAAGGCGGCACCACGATCCGTACGGATTCAGTCATAACTGTGGATGTCGGTGCTTACCGCGACGCGATTGCGCCGCTGGGCCTTGGCGATGTGTCGATTACCGAGGTGTTCGATCCCACCGACCCCGATTTGCACGTGACGCAAATCCGTATCGAGGCCCAAGAGGGTGATGAGGCGGTGACCACCAGCACCATCGCGGATATCAAACGCGTCTTGCAGGCCTATGAGCCGTCGATCAGTTTTGCAGCGGTCGAATCCGTTGGCCCCAAAGTATCGGGCGAATTGGTCTGGACAGCGGTCGAGGCGGTGATTGCGGCGATTGTGGCGGTGCTGTTTTACATCTGGCTGCGGTTTGAGTGGCAGTTTTCTGTCGGGGCTGTGGCGGCCTTGGTGCATGATATTGTGCTGACCATTGGCATCTTTTCACTGGTGCAGATCAAGTTCGATCTGGCGATCATCGCGGCCTTGCTGACCATCGTTGGCTATTCGCTGAACGATACCGTGGTGGTGTTTGACCGCGTGCGCGAGAACCTGCGCAAGTTCAAGAAGCTGACGCTAAAGGATGTTTTGAACCAGTCGATCAACGAAACCCTGTCGCGCACGGTGATGACATCTGTCACCACATTAATCGCGCTGGTGTCGCTGTTTGTGCTGGGGGGGGATGTGATCCGCGGCTTTGTATTTGCGATGATCTGGGGCGTGATTGTCGGGACGTATAGTTCCGTGTTCATCGCATCCGCCATCCTGCTGCGCCTTGGCGTGAAACGCGACTGGTCGAAACAAAACCCAGAAGCGGGCGGGCAATACGCCGATATCGACGCTTAAGAATGGACATCTTCGCGGGCGTCATTGCAAGCGAAGGGTTCTGGCTGCTGGTGGCTGCTGCGACGGTCGCAGGCCTTGTGCGCGGGTTTTCCGGATTTGGCACGGCGATGGTGTATCTGCCTGTGGCGGGGCAAATCCTGACCCCGTTCGAGGCGCTGACCACCCTGTTGATCATGGATTTGATAGGCCCGTTGCCTAACATTCCGCGCGCCATACGCACAGGCCATCCGGCGGACATTATGCGCTTGTCGCTGGGCACGCTGGTGGCTTTGCCGCTGGGGGTGCTGGTGCTGGGCCTGATCGCGCCCGAGGTGTTTCGTTACGGGGTGTCGCTTGTCTCGATCCTGTTGCTGGTGCTGCTGATTGGCGGGTTTCGTTATCAGGGGGCGCTAAAGCCGCCAATGGTCTATGGCGCGGGCGGGTTGGGTGGGTTCCTCGCCGGAAGCGTCGGGTTGCCGGGGCCGCCGGTGATTATGCTCTATATGGCCAGTCCGCACCCCAGCGCCGTGATCCGCGCCAATATCATGGTCTATCTTCTGCTGTGTGATCTGATGATGATCGGGGTGCTGCATTTGAACGGGTATCTGGTGGGTTCGGCGGTGGTTTTAGGCGCATTGCTGACCTTGCCCTATCTGGCGGCGAATATGCTGGGTGGCTGGCTGTTTCGCCCCGGGTATGAGCGGGTCTATCGCGCGGTTGCCTATTTCATTATCGCTGCATCGGCATTAAACGGGTTGCCATTGTTTGATTAGAGCGAAACCAATCTAATCGGCAAACAAGTATTTACCTTGAAGCCCGAGACAGCGTTAACGATAGTTAATGCGTTCGGGGTTCAAAGGTGAATTCAATTGGATTGGTTTCGCTCAAGGAGACGCACATGCAATTCACCGAGGTTGAATTCAAAGATACCATGCCGATTGACGGCTATGGTCCGGGTTTTTTCCGTGTCGGCGGCAAGGTATTCGAGGGGGCGGTGCTGGTATTACCAAACTCTGTCACTGCCTGGGGCGGGTACGGGGATGCGGCGGCGTTGTTGGCGCTAAAGGTCGATGTGCTGTTTATTGGCACAGGGCCCGAGACCGCGCATATCCCGAAACCCCTTCGAGAAGCCTTGGAGGCGGCCGGTATCGGGGTGGAGCCGATGGCCAGTCCTGCGGCGTGCCGGACCTATAATGTGGTGCTGGCTGAAGGGCGGCGAATTGCGGCGGCTTTGTTGCCTGTCTAGAGCATTGTGCCAAAGAGATTGTATGCCTGCGGCGCGGATATTTAGAGAACAATGATGGGGCGCTGATTTGCCGCTTTTCGAGGTGGGCGCATTGGGGTATTCGAGTGATATGGAATTGATGAAAGTTACCAATCTGGCCTGCGCGCGCGGCGGTGTTGCTGTGCTTGATCGGGTGGGTTTCACCCTGGCGGCGGGGCAGGTTTTACTGCTGCGCGGGCCAAACGGGATTGGTAAAACTACGTTGTTGCGCACCTTGGCGGGGTTGCAGCCAGCCCTTGAGGGCGAAGTGGTGGCAGCCCCCGATGCGATCACATACGGAGCGCATGCGGACGGGTTGAAAACGACTCTGACGGTGAGTGAGAATTTGAAGTTCTGGGCACAGGTTTACGGCGTGGCTGATATTGCCCCGGCGCTTGCGGCTTTCAACCTTGAGGATTTGGCAAGCCGCGCGGCGCATAACCTGTCGGCAGGACAAAAGCGCCGTCTGGGGTTGGCGCGTTTGTTGGTGACAGGGCGCAAGATTTGGGCGTTGGACGAACCCACAGTTTCGCTGGATGTGGCCAGTGTGGCGCTGTTTGCCGATGCGGTGCGGGCGCATTGTGAGGGCGGGGGCGCGGCGCTGATTGCCACCCATATTGATCTGGGGATCAAGGCCGATGTGCTGGACCTGACAGGCAACAAGGCCCGCCCGCGTGATCTGGCCGGATTTGATGAGGCGTTCGAATGATTGCGATTCTGATCCGTGATATGCGTCTGGCGATGCGGGCAGGGGGCGGCTTTGGTCTGGGTCTGGCATTTTTCCTGATCGTGGTGGTGTTGGTGCCGTTTGGTGTTGGGCCGCAAAGTGCGCTGCTGGCTAAAATCGCGCCGGGCATTCTGTGGGTCGGGGCGTTGCTGGCGTGCCTTTTGTCACTGGACCGCATTTTCGCGCTGGATTTCGAGGATGGATCGCTTGACCTGTTGGCAACAGCCCCCGTGCCGCTGGAGGGAGTGGTGGCGATGAAAGCCTTGGCCCATTGGCTGACCACCGGATTGCCGCTGACCATTGCCGCGCCGTTTTTGGGGGTGTTGCTGAACATGCCGACAGCCGGTTTCGGCTGGCTGGTGGCGACATTGGCGATTGGCACACCGGCGCTGTCGTTCATTGGCGCATTCGGTGCGGCGCTGACGGTGGGATTGAAACGCGGCGGGCTATTGCTGTCATTACTGGTGCTGCCGCTTTATGTGCCAACGTTGATTTTCGGGGCCGAAGCGTTGCGCCGCGGGGCGGAAGGGTTCGACAATACAACCCCGCTGTTAATGCTGGCCGGAATCACCGCTGGGGTGGTGGCGCTGCTTCCATTTGTAGCGGCTGCAACCATACGCATCAATTTGCGTTGAGCCCGGCAACGGGGTATTCGTAGCCGTGAAATTTAACGTATAAGGTCGCCCGATGTCGCTCTGGGAATACGCCAATCCAAAATTATTTATGCAAACGTCAGGGAAATTTCTGCCGTGGTTTGCAGCTCTGTCGGTGCTCGCATTGGTGACGGGTATGTTCTGGGGTTATTTCCTGACGCCCGAGGCTGAAAACTTTGGGTCTTCGGTGAAAATTATCTATATCCACGTGCCCGCAGCGCTAATGGCGATCAATGCGTGGATGATGATGCTGGTCACCTCCTTGGTCTGGCTGATCCGCCGCCACCATGTTTCTGCACTGGCGGCCAAGGCAGCCGCGCCGATTGGCATGACCATGACATTGATTGCGCTGTTTACCGGCGCGATTTGGGGCCAACCGATGTGGGGCACCTATTGGGCGTGGGATCCGCGACTGACATCGTTCCTGATCCTGTTTTTGTTCTATCTGGGCTACATCGCCCTGTGGGAAGCGATTGACGATCCGGATACGGCAGCCGATCTGACCTCGGTTTTGTGCCTTGTCGGATCGGTCTTTGCGCTGCTTAGCCGCTATGCGGTGAATTTCTGGAGCCAGGGGTTGCATCAGGCCGCATCGCTTTCGATTGACAAAGAAGAGCATGTTTCAGACGTTTATTACTGGCCCCTGTTGCTGTGCATCGCCGGTTTCGTTTTGCTGTTCATCGCGCTGGTGCTGATGCGCACCCGCACAGAAATTCGCAGCCGCCGGATGAAGGCGCTGATCGCACGGGAGCGGGTGGCATGATACCTGATCTGGGAAAATACCAAACCGAGGTTCTGGCCTCTTATGCTGTGACGCTGATCTTGTTGTTGGGCCTGTTGGCACTTAGCTGGGTCAAAGGGCGGCGTATTGCAAAGGCGCTGCGCGAGATTGAAGAACGGCGGGCGAAAAATGTCTGAAGAAATGCCTAAGAAAAAGAAGCTGAATATATTGGCGATCCTGCCGATTGTGATTTTTGCGGCACTGATCGGCGCGTTGTTATTGCCCAATTTGATGAGCAGTATCAACGGTAATAATCCCAGTGATCTGCCATCCACCCGCATTGGCAGCCCTGCGCCGAGCATTTTTATTAGTGAGGATCAGGACCCTGCAACCGGTTTTACCGATGAGACCCTGCGCAGCTCCGGCGTAAAGCTGGTGAATTTCTGGGCCAGTTGGTGCCCGCCGTGTCGGGCGGAACACCCGAACCTGATCAAACTATCCGAGGGTGGTTTGCCGATCTATGGGATTAACTACAAAGACCGGCCAGAGGATGCGGCCGGATTTCTGGCCGAGTTGGGCGATCCGTTCACCGCAATTCTGAGTGACCCCAAGGGGCGCAATGGCATTGAGTGGGGGGTGCTGGCGATGCCTGAAAGCTATTTGATTGATAGCGATGGGGTGATTGTGCTGCATTTTCGTGGGCCGATTACCCAGCGGGTGATGGAAAGCCAGATATATCCGGCTATCGAGGCGGCAAAGTAGGTTCGGGGGAAGTGGGTATCGCCGCGTTACAGGATCGGCAGGCAGGCCACGGCAAGCAAAAGCAGCGCGAACGCCTCGATCAGAGGGGCGGGCAGGCCGAGAATTTCACGGCGATCATGTGGGATGGTCAGGTCAATCATAGGGACACTGATACCCCATGATGGTTAACGAGAAAAGAACAGAAATTACACATGCAGGAAACAGACTGTTTCGATCTGTGGCGGTATGAAAGACAATGGTGGCTTTCCCCGCCAATAAATTAGGCTACTCCTCAATCAATTCAATCATCCGCGCCCCTTGCAGAATGCTTGGTGCGATGGTGTGACCAAGTGTGTGCATTTCAGAGGCTGGGGCATTTATGTCAGGCACCTGCACCGTGACTGCGCCAGAGGCAACGGCGGCGTTTGTGCCAGGATCGCTATCTTCAAAGACGGCGCAATCACTTGCAGTTAGCCCGATGCTGGCGGCCGCAGCGTGGTAGATTTCAGGATTGGGTTTGCCCAGTGTCACCTGATCTCCGCCAGTTACCGACTGAAAATAGTGGGCAATGCCAGAGGTTTCCAAATGCTCTTTCGCGCGTGCTGTCTGGGTGGATGTCGCTACCGCACAGGGCAGATCATAGCGGGCAAGTTGTTTTAGCAGCTCAATAACACCGCGTTTGACGGGGATGCCCTTTTCAAGGCTGGTGTGGAAATATGCATCCCAACACGCGTTGAACGCATCAAACGTCACCCGCCCGTCAAGCGCCTGACGAAGGCGGATTTCTACAGCGTCGGCGCGCAGGCCGATAAACCCGCGCCCCATATTCGAGATGTCCGGAACGCCAAGCTGTTTCGCCGCAGTCTCAAAACCGGCAAGGGCAAGGCGTTCCGTATCTAGAAGCAAGCCATCCATGTCAAATAGGACGCCTTGATAGCGCATTTAGTCAGCCCTTCGCCAAATTCCGCAGCACGTAATGCAGCACACCGCCGTGCTCGATGTATTCGATCTCGATTTCGGTATCGATGCGGCATTTCAGGGTGATGTCGCGGGTCGTGCCGTCGGGATAGGTGATGCTGGCGGAGATGTCCGATAGCGGTTTCAGGTCGCCCTCAAGTCCGGTGATCGAAACGGTTTCGTCGCCCTTCAGGCCCAGAGATTTACGGGTATCGCCACCGGTAAACTCAAACGGGATCACGCCCATGCCGACCAGATTGCTGCGGTGAATACGCTCGTAGCTTTCGGCGATCACCGCCTTGACGCCCAACAGCGCTGTGCCTTTGGCGGCCCAGTCGCGGGACGATCCTGCGCCATATTGTTGCCCTGCAAAGATCACCAGCGGGGTGCCTGCCTCCTGATAGGCGTTGGCGGCGTCAAAGATCGAGGTTTGTTTACCGTCCGGTCCCAAAGTGTAGCCGCCCTCGACCCCGTCCAGCATCTCGTTTTTAATGCGGATGTTGGCGAATGTGCCACGCATCATCACCTCGTGGTTGCCACGGCGCGAGCCATAGGAGTTGAACTCGTTCACAGGCACCTGACGGTCTACCAGATATTGTCCGGCAGGGGTTTCCTTGGTGAATGAACCGGCTGGCGAAATGTGGTCGGTGGTGACCATATCGCCCAGAACCGCCAGAACCTTGGCGTCTATAACGTCGGAAATTGTGCCCGCTTCCTGCGCCATGTTCTGGAAATACGGCGGGTTGCGCACGTAGGTCGATGTGGCTGGCCAGTCGTATGTCAGGCTGTCGGTGGTTGCCACATCCTGCCATTTTTCGTCGCCTGCAAACACGTCCGCATATTTGGTTAAAAACGCCTCGCGGGTCACGGTTTTATCGACCAGTTCGGCGATCTCCTGGTTTGTGGGCCAGATGTCTTTCAGATAGACATCATTGCCGTCCTTGTCGGTGCCCAACGGGTCACTGGCGATGTTGATGTCCAGCGTGCCAGCGATGGCATAGGCCACCACCAACGGCGGCGAGGCCAGATAGTTGGCGCGCACATCGGGGCTGATGCGGCCTTCAAAGTTGCGGTTGCCCGAGAGCACCGAGGTGGCCACCAGATCGCCCTCGGCAATGGCGGCGGAAATTTCTGGCTGTAGCGGGCCGGAATTGCCGATGCAGGTGGTGCAGCCATAGCCAACAAGGTTAAAGCCAAGCGCGTCCAGATCCTTTTGCAGATCAGCGGCTTCCAGATATTCCGAAACCACTTGGGAGCCGGGAGCCAACGAGGTTTTCACCCACGGTTTACGGTTCAGGCCAAGGGCCGCCGCTTTGCGTGCCACCAGTCCCGCGCCGATCATCACGTAAGGGTTCGAGGTGTTGGTGCAGGACGTAATCGAGGCGATTACAACCTTGCCGCTCTCCATGGTGTAGTCTTCGCCAGCGACAGCGATTTCCTTGTGCATCGGGCGTTTGAACATGTCTTTCATCTGGCTGGCGAAGGCCGATTTGGCATCGGTTAGCGCGATGTAATCCTGCGGACGTTTAGGGCCGGAAATCGCCGGAACAATGGTGCCCATATCGAGCGACAGGGTGTCGGTATAAACCGGCGCGTAATCGGCATCGCGCCAGAACCCGTTTTCCTTGGCATAGGCCTCGACCAACGCAATGCGGTCTTCATCGCGGCCAGATACACGCAGGTAACGCAGCGTTTCATCATCAATCGGGAAATAACCACAGGTGGCACCGTATTCTGGGGCCATGTTGGCAATAGTGGCCCGATCGGCCAGCGGCAAACGGTCCAGACCTTCGCCGTAAAACTCGACGAATTTCCCAACCACACCTTGAATGCGCAGCAGTTCAACGACCTTTAGAACCAGATCGGTGGCGGTGGTGCCTTCCATCATCTCGCCGGTCAGCTCGAAACCCACAACCTCGGGGATCAGCATTGAAATCGGCTGGCCCAGCATCGCTGCCTCAGCCTCGATCCCGCCAACGCCCCAGCCCAGAACCGCCAGACCGTTAACCATGGTGGTGTGGCTGTCGGTGCCAACCAGTGTGTCTGGATAGGCGACGGTTGCGCCGTTTTGATCCGTGTCGGTCCAGACGGTTTGCGACAGATATTCAAGGTTCACCTGATGGCAAATCCCTGTGCCCGGGGGCACCACGCGGAAATTGTCAAATGCGGATTGGCCCCATTTCAGGAAAGTGTAGCGCTCGATATTGCGCTCGTATTCACGCTCCACATTCATCGCGAATGCCCGCGGTGTGCCGAAATTATCGATCATCACCGAGTGGTCAATCACCAGATCAACAGGGGTCAGCGGGTTGATCAATTCAGCGTCCCCACCCAGCCCGATGATCCCGTCTCGCATCGCCGCCAGATCAACCACGGCAGGCACACCGGTGAAATCCTGCATCAGCACGCGGGCAGGGCGATAGGCAATCTCGCGCGGGTTTTTACCGCCGTTCGTGGCCCATTCGGCGAAGGCCTTGATGTCGTCGGTGGTGACGGTCTTGCCATCCTCAAAGCGCAGCATGTTTTCCAGCACCACCTTGAGCGCGGCTGGCAGGCGCGAGAAATCACCCAAACCCGCTGCGGTGGCCGCAGAGATCGAGTAATAATCAATGCTTTGTTTGCCCACGGTCAGGGTTTTGCGGGATTTTGCGCTGTCTTGTCCGACTTGAATGGTCATGGCTGGCTCCATTATGGCTAACGGCTATGGGCGAATGCCCTTGTTACTTGCGCTTTTGACCTATCCGGAGGAGTCGTTCAAGGGGGCAGGTAGTATTTGTATACCATTGCACACAATTAATTTGTAGCGTGGATGTTACGAAATTAACAAGGATTCTCGCAAAACCTTGATTGGCTATTGATTGGACTGTGATTTAGTTGGGTATAAGGGCGCAAGGTAACAGAGAGCGGATCATGCAAAAATTTGCGATTATTGTAACGGGGATGTGGATGGCGGCGGCCAATATGGCTGCGGCGGGGTCCGGCCCTGTGGTGGTTGAACTTTATACCTCGCAAGGGTGTTCCAGCTGTCCGCCTGCAGACGAGCTGTTGGGCCGATTGGCCAAGCGCGATGATGTGATCGCACTATCGTTGCATGTGGATTATTGGGATTACATCGGCTGGAAAGACGTCTTTGCCAGCCCGCAATATTCGGACCGGCAACGGGCCTATGCCCGTGCTGCGGGCAAACGCATGGTATATACGCCGCAGATGGTGATCGACGGGCAAGACCTTGTTGTGGGCACCAAACCGAACGAGGTTTCCGACCTGATCAAGGCACATACATCTACGCAAGATCAGGTGCGCCTGACGGTCACCCGTAACGGTGACCAGATCGAGATCACAGCAGAACCACTGGCCAAAGGGCTGGGTAAAATGGTGGTGCAGATGGTGCGGTTTGTTGACGGGCAATCGGTGCAGATCAAGCGCGGCGAAAATGCGGGACGCAAACTGGCCTATCACAATGTGGTCACCGAATGGAGCGTCCTGAAGGGCTGGAACGGATCGGCCCCGCTGACATTATCCGCCAACATCCCAGGCGATGATGAATGCGTGATTATCGTTAAGGCAGCCAATCACGGATCGATCTTGGCGGCCGCACGGGTGCGCTGACGTTCTGGCTTCCAACGCCGATGTATCCACAGCCATTGCCCCATATGCTGACGCACCACATGTTCCAGACTGTCATTTAAGGCCTGCGTCATGGTGATAGCATCCGTGTGCGGGACCGGCGCATCGGTCTGGATGGTGAAATCCAT
>Ga0190303_1000783_pt1 | contig 13173 bp, 6 predicted proteins | sample 48700701_MG_FD_161672 | JGI IMG/M metagenome (GOLD analysis project Ga0190303, IMG submission 161672) | Hydrothermal vent sediment bacterial communities from Southern Trench, Guaymas Basin, Mexico - 4870-07-0-1_MG | ecosystem: Environmental > Aquatic > Marine > Hydrothermal vents > Sediment ...
TTCATAAAGACCGGCTGGTAATGGATCAGTCCGGCAGGATCGAGTATCAACACAATGGCATCTATCGAGATGAACGTGATGTTATACTGCAAACCCCACCGATCTCCATCGTTCATCCGGTATTCGGAGATGTTTGTGGTGTCTGCATCCATATTTCTGGCATCAAACTGCAGCACGTCTCCTGCATGGACATCCGATCCATCAAGAACAAGTTTGTAGAAGTTATGACCGGAACAGGTGTCCACATTCCAGTTCTCACCCGTGTTCAGATTCGTTACCGTAAGTGTGAAGTTGCTGCACGGAATCCCGTTGTCATAAGACGCCTGCCCCATGACAACATAAGGTGCTGATGGCTGTGCTGCTGCCGCGAGTGTGATTCCGAAGATGCACGGCAGAAGGGGCAGCAACACCAGGGATATTCTTCTCATTCTTTGCGTTCGCATCACATCTTTTGACCAAATTGTCTTGATGCAGAGCAAATATACTTTCTATCAATAAACGTTTCGATTTCGTCTGCGTAGAATCGGGCCAGATCGATGTAGCACCAGAAGACAGAACAGCAGGTACTTCTGCCCAACCGCCGAGCTGCAGCAGCAGAAGCAGAAGTACGATGCTGCGACCTATGCGATCTTGACATCTCCTGACGCTGCCTGCAGGATCATCAGCGCGTCGAGTGATGTGACCTTGCCGTCACCGCTCACGTCAGCAGCGTCGTCAAACAGGCGGCTGCCATCTGCGATCTCGAGAACCATTACTGCATCCACAGTGGTGATTTCGCCGTCACGATTGACGTCTCCACGTACCGGCTCTGCCCTGTACTGCACATCGATCGTCCTGGTTCCGGTTCTTCCGCCGTTATCTGTCACCGTCAAGCTGACCGTATAAGTTCCCGCTGATGCGTAGGAATGATTTGTTGTGACTCCGGTTGACGTGTTTCCATCACCGAAGTCCCATCCGTAGTTCACAACCGTTCCATCCGGGTCTGAAGAACCTGAACCGTCGAAGGTTACGTTACAACCTGCGAACGGATACGCTGGTGAGAACGTGAAGGACGCGGTCGGTGGATTGTTTGGCGGAGGTGTGTATGGTTCTGATTCTGTGGTAAACGACCAGACAACACTGCTGTTTGTCGAACCATGCCCATCCCTTGCCACGATCTTCCAGTAGTACGTGGAGCTGTACGATAGCGTTCCGGGATCGTACGTTGTTCCTGGTTGGTTACTTAACACAAGCCCTGGATTGGGGTCTCCTTTCTCGAAGTACACATCATAGGTCACAGAATCTCCGGCATCCGGATCTCCTCCAGTCCAGCTCAAGTCTGCGCCTGTGCTTATGCCGGTTGCGCCATTCGAAGGGGACGGGTTATCTGGTTTGTCTGGTGGTGTGTTCGGCACGAGTGGCAGCAGGTCATGCGAATGTGGTGTTTCGCCGATCCCGTCTCCATCTGTATCGTTTCCAGCGTAGTCGCCCCAGTAGTTCCCGCCGAGGTACGGTCCGCCAATGATGTTCGTTCCGAGGGTCTTCGTGATGTTGTAGGTGTTGGCGCTGCTTATGTCGATAGAACTTCCCGAAAGTCTGTTGTTGTATATCAGATTGCCAGAGCCTTTCAGAAAGGTAGTTCCTGCGAATGTATTCCCGCTGACGATGTTATGGGATGCCGGTTTACCATCAGAATACATATCGCCGCCAAGTCTAAATCCACTTCCGGCATCTGATCCAAAGGTGTTGTCTGCGATGAGGTTGTGGTCGCCCCATACCCCCGTCACGAGCAGGATATTTGGTCCAATTGTGTTGTTCTCGATCAGATTATACGAGGAATCCTCGATCTGGATGCCGCCTGAGGTTTGATAGATGTAATTGTCTCGCACAATGTTTCCGTCAGAGCAGAGTCTGACACCGACACCTGGATAGTTATCATACTTGCCGGTATATGCATTAGCCCGCAGGTTGAATCCCTGAACCGTGCATCCTTCTCCAAGCACTGTGACCTGATCTCCGTCGGATGGAGGATCGCACCAGCCGACCACTTTATTCCATATCACAACCTCCCCGTCTGCGATGAGCCGGATACCATCCCTGGTGATGTTGACATGCTCATAATAGACGTTATCCGCACCGCTCTTTGGGGATACGATGATCGTGGTTCCTGCTGACGATGCATTGATCGCATCCTGTATCGTTGAGTAATCATCTGGCACGCATATCGTTTCTGACGGAGTAACCTGCACCGTCTCCGAAAGCATGTTGTTCGTCTCGTCCGGTTCAGAGACGGCGTTACCTGAATCCGCGGTCACAGTCAGGTTGAAGGTCTCCGCGGACGCTGGCGCCCATCTGAATACCACGTCTGTGCCTGCAGCACATGCCTCAAGTGGCAATACCGTACTGACCGTATCGACCACGGTACCATCCACCTCAAGCGCCAGATCGAACGTACCTGCGTCGACCGTTCCAACATTTTCAACTGTTGCATAGATCAGCGTCTCTCTACCACAGTAGATGTGATCCGGCATCTTGATTGTGGTCACGGCGAGATCCGGTCCTGCTGCGGGTTCAAGCGTGATATCCTCTACAAAGCCGCCTGTTGTGAGTTCATCCGCAGCCACCTGGTGTGTAACGGTCTTTGACTGGAGGCGCCCCTGTGCATCGAACCGCAGGATATCGCCTGCGCTCACGCAATCACTGGACAGTATGAGCAGGTAGCAGTTCGATTCTGATGAGTTCCTGGCATCCCAATATTCGCTCGTGTCCACGTTCGTTATCCGCACCCATGAACCGGTGCACGGGTTGCTACAGAAGTCATGTACGTGCCCGGTGATCACAAACGGTGTCGTCGGCTCTGCCATCACTGGCGTTGCCATACAGATCAATACGATAACAATGATGTCAACCATCTTCATCCTGTTTTACCTTCTTTTATTTGATTTGAAATTTTTACTACTTGTGGAGATAAAAAAAATCGATGGCAGACGATAATCTGCCATCGACATTCGAGCGGGTTTCTAATCGCTTCTTCTGGATCTCATAAGCCCCAGAAGCATCACCAATCCGACCGCGAAGAGTGCGATACTCGCAAGCTCTGGTACCGGTGCAACAATTCCTGCCACATTCGCAGAATCGATGCCGTCGCTTGCTGCATTGTACGCGCCGTCTTGATCATCCACCACGATGTCATAGTTCTTCAGCGATCCCGCGGAGATATCACTCCAGATACCTACCGGTTCGAAACTACCATCCGCACCGGTCGTTACAGTCTCCTGTGATCCGGATGGATCTTCGGTGCTGTTCAGCGTATCACCACCGTTCACAGGATCGTTCTGGATCCAGAGTGTGTACTCGGTTTCCGGAACAAGCCCGGTTCCCTTCACAAAGACACTGTCGCCCGGGTAGAACTCGTTCTTCTCGGCTCCTGTGTCGTTGCATGATGTGATGGTCGGTTCAAAGACTACTGATCCTTCGAGCATAATGTTAAGATCAAAGCCACCGGCACAGATCTCATCCTGTGTCACAGTGTGACCTGTGGTCTTTGTCTGCGAGCATCCCGATGCATCGAACTGCAACACATCGCCTTCGCTCACATCGTCGCTGCTTATTGCGAGTCGGTAGTAGTTCGATGTCGAAGAGTTCTCGGCATCCCAGCTCACACTCGTATTCGTATTCGTTATCTGAACCCATGCGCCGTTGCACGGACTGCCATCTGAGTCAGATACGTGCCCTGTGATCACGAACGATGTCGGTGGTTCCGTGCCACCAATCGTGATCGATCCATTGTCGACAGTCACTGGAATCGGTGTTGTCATTGACGTATCCCTCATTTTGACGACATCAATGCCCAGCGGTGTTGAGCCAGTCCCGACCGCTTCAAAGGTCACGCTGGCAAATACGACATCTCCGCTCACACCACCGGTATTCCACGCAGATATGCTGGTGATCCCGGCGGCGTTATCCGCGTTATGTGCAATAACAGCAGAGTTTGAATTGTCTGCAACACCTGTAACGTGCACAACAGAGGGATTGTACGTGATGTCGATTGTGCCGGTGCCGTAGTTCTGGACGTCTGATAGCATGATCTCTACGGTTACAGTCCCACCATCGTCGCATGTAAGGTCGCCGATGGATACCACGGTAGTAGCGCTAGCAGTGGAGCCACCACCGATCATCGCGGTCATCACAAGAAATAGCGTGATGACCTGTGTTATAATTCGTTTCATTCTATATTACCTCCTTTTTATTTCATTGAAGTGTTCATATTCAGCGGGCAGCCTCCTGAAGAATCATCAACGCATCGAGTGAGGAGACCTGATGATCGCCGTTCAGATCAGCCAGCTGTGTGTATTCGCATCGAACTGACATCTGCAGAACGATTACAGCGTCTTCTGTTGTGATCTCGCCATCACCGGTCACATCCCCCGGACATATACCCTCGACGGTGAACGATCCGTTCTTCACTGTAGCATGGATGACGTCGAAATCGGTATCTATTAACTTGCCGGTAATGTTAAGGGGGCTCTGGCAAGGTCCGACTGACTTCAACGTGACGTTTGCAAAGATCACGTCGCCACTTACACCACCGATGTTCCACGCAGATATCCCTACAACTCCGGTGGCGTTGTCGATGCTATATGATGTTACGGTTGACCTGGGTGTGCTTGCAACACCAGTAACATGCACAACAGAGGGATTGTACGTGATGTTGATTGTGCCGGTGCCGTAATTCGTGACGCCTGAGAGCGTTACAGGCACAATCACGCTTTCATACAGTTCACACGTGACGTCACTGATTGAGATCGAAACCGCCTCTGCTGTGCAGACGTGTGCCATCGCCGGGACTGATAAGGCGATCAGCGCTGCGATCAATAATCCTCTTGATATGATCATCTGCCACCTCCGCGCTTTGCATTCCGTGTCAGGATCAGATACACAAGCAGAATGGATAGTGAGATCGATACAACCCCCGGTCCCGGAATATTCTGCGATGGCGTCTGTACTCCATGGGGTTCTGTATCATCTCCGGCATCAGTGGTACCAGCGACGCCAGCATCCTCTGCTGGAGATGGTGGTTGTGGCGGCGGCGATTCCGGACTACTCTCTACCCCGGGATCTGCTGGTTCGCCAACCATAGTAGGGGGCGGCGATGTTAGCTGTGAGGACGGTTGTCCGGTGGAACTCGATGTGGGTGTAGGTGTGGGTGTGGGGGGTGTGAGGGTATAGGCTACATCTCCTGAACTCCCTGATATCGTAAACGTTCCACCGCTCTGACCTGCTGAAATCGACTTCATTGAGGTATCAACCAGTTTGGCGACGGCGGGCGTGAGTGAACTCGATTCCCCACCACGCCCAACCGCCTTCAGTGCCACGTTTGCAAATACGATATCACCACTCACACCACCGATGTTCCATGCAGATATACTGGTGATTCCCGCGGTGTTGTTGATGTTGGATGCGGTTACTTTCGAATCATCGCCATCTGACACACCAGCGACTTGCACCACCGCGGGATCGTAAGTGATGTTGATTGTGCCAACACCGTAGTCCTTGATGCCGTTAATCATCAGAGGCACGGTGATCTCGCCTCCGGTTGCGGATGTGCAATCATCGATCGTCACAGTCAGCGCCGCAGCAGAGACCTGCGCGGCTCCGACAGTCAGCGCCAGCACCAAAAACGCGATCATCATGGTTTTATGGGTTATCTGTTCCATGTCATCCTTGCTTGCAAAAATGAGGCGGCGATGGCACCCTTCCAGATGCCATCATGCCGTCATGCAACCGCACTTCAGGGTGCAGGCTCCAGCCCGACGCTGTACCGGGCGATGTAGTATGCATCCACGATATCGACACCGTCCCACGAGTCAGCAGACATAACATCTGCCACGAACTCATCAGGTGCAGGCTCCAGCCCGACGCTGTACCGGGCGATGTAGTATGCATCCACGATATCGACCAAGTTGTCACGCACCACATCGCCACGCCTCATCGCAGTCAGCGGGATGCAGACATCCGTGTTTGAGTTGCCGCTCGTGTCAGTCGCATTCACGGTCAGGTAGTGGCTCTCGTCAATGCCTGATGTAGCATTCACGGTCACGGACCATATCGTTCCACCAGCAGGAGTCATCTCTGCCGCAGCATCGCCGCCGATCGGCGTAAGATCGATTGTAACCGATGCGATTCCTGCATCATCTGTCACAGAGACGCTCAGCGTGGAGAGATTCGTTCCGGGAACCCGTGCTCTTCCGTTGTCGTTTAATATCGTGTCCGGGCTCGACTGCGGGTTTCCAACGACTGGCACAACGTCCTCATGTACCGTGAACGACCCGTCATCATCGTACACTAGAATCTCGTTGTATGATGTGTCTTTGAGCGTTGTTACGGTCAGATTGAGCGTGGTTGTGCTTCCGCTTGGTCCGCGAGCCTTGAACGTCACGTTTGCGATGGCAACGTCACCTGATACACCGCTTGTGTTCCATGCGGAGAGTGTGACGATTCCAGCAGGGTTGTTGATGTTTTCACTGGAGACCGTTGAGTTGGGAGTGCTATCGACACTGGTCACCCATGCGACCGATGAATTGTACTCGACCTGCAGCGTGGTTGTTCCGTAGTCCGCAATGCCATAGACCGTTACCGGAGCGACGATACTTGAGTCTTCGAGTACCGCGTAGTCGCCGATATCGACTCTCAGTGCAGTCACACCCACCAGAACCCTGTTCGACCGCGTGTACTCAGCCCATGTGCCCTTGTCTGCGTAGACCATGTAATCTCCAGCAGTGTCGAGTACGATCGTAGCATTGCCATCAGTGCCGGTCTGGAACGTCAATCCATCAGCATAGACCGTTGCGTTATCCACCGGCTCAAACTCTGCTGAAGTGCCGTTGTATGCGGTAACCGTTGCAGTAAACTCCTCGCCGGGGCTAACTTCAGTCGCACTGAGTTCGATTGCAAGCGGCGGCGCTGTCCATGCTCCGAAGTACCAGAGCACCTCGTCGGAATCGGCGAGCGTGTAATCAGCGGCACCGACCCATGGCGAGATATAGTTCACGCGGTACATCCATCCGTCATAGTCGATCGGAGGCTCGTTGTTGATCTCGGAGACGTAGAGTCCGTAAACCGAGTTCTCAGCCACATATCCGAATCCGCCGGATTTGTTTGCGCAATCGAGTGCTCCGAGTGCCGTTGGTTCGTTCAGGTAATGGATCGAGCCGTCGGATGCCGTGATCGTTGAGTTGCTGAAGGTGACGTCTCCGGTCCAGACCGTCTCGTTCTTGCCCTCGATCCTCACGTTTGCTGTGACTGTGAGTTTGTCGAGGACGTCCACAGTTTCAGAGAGGTTGTTGTTCGTCTCGTCCAGTTCCTCCACGGAATCATCCGCATCTGCTGTCACGGTGAGCGTTGCACCACCTGTTGCGGCTGGCGTCCAGAGGAACTCGACCGTGGTGTTCTCGCCTGCTGCAAGTGAGGTTATGGTTGCTGTGTCCACCTGAGTGCCATCGACATCAAGCGAGACGACAAAGTTCTCAGCGTTGGTTCCACCGATGTTCTCGATCGTTGCTGTGATCGGATTGATGACATCGCTGCGGAGGTTGGCTGGCGTCTCGATTGCTGCTACGGTCAGGTCTGGCGGTTCACTGTAGAACGCATAGACCCTGCCACCACCGATTGTGAAGACGATGTCGTCTGCAACCGCAGGAGATGATCCGCCCTCAGGATGGCTCCAGATCACATCGCCTGTAAATGCATCGAGTGCATAAGTTCCGGCATAGTCGAAGAAATCTCCTCCTTCCGTCCCCACAAAGACTTTGCCATCTGCAACAGCAACCGAACATGTCCATGCGCCGATTGGATCGGCTGTATCTGTGCTCCATGTCAAATTGCCGGTTGTTGCATTGAAGCAGTAAGTCTGGCGATCGCTGTATCCCAGACATCCACCAGTGACGTACACGTTTCCATAAGCAACAGCAGGTGTTGAGTCAGTCCGCTGGATCGTCTGCTGCCATAGAATTGAGCCATCTGTCGCATCCATCGCATATATCTCACCATCACCGTAGAAGTTGTAGTTTGTGACATACACGGTGCCATCCACAACTGCGGGAGAGCCGCAGGTGTCAAGAGGCGTTGTCTGGTTCCAGAGCACATCTCCGGTATCGGCATCGACACAGTACACGTTCCCGCCAACATATATCCAGGTGGTTAGATAGAACTTCCCATCCTCATAAGCCGGTACTCCCTGGGCGTATCCAACACCCCATGAACCTGTCTGCTCTTCTGTGAATGTCCATAGCAGCTCGCCTGTTTCTTCATCGAGGCAGTAGTAATGACCTGCCTGCCAGTCGTTGACGAGGACCTTGCCGTCGGCAACTACAGGACCGCCATTGACCGATGGTTCGTTCGTTGGGTTCTCAAATACCCATATCTGCTCGCCGGTTGTGGCGTTGTAGCATCCTGCCTCTATATCTGTTGAAGTGAATACTCTGCCGTTATGATATGCCGGTGAAGACCATGAACCGTATGCAGGTGTGGGAATGCTTATGTTCCAGATAATCGAGCCTGTTGACTCATCGAGGCAGTACAGTACACCTTCCCCACTTCCATAGGGACTCGTGGGACCACCGTAGGCAAAGACCTTACCATCAGCAACCGCTGTTGACGTGCCTCCGATCGCGGATAGCTCATCGCTGATCCAGAGCGTCTCGTTCGTGTCAGGTGCGCCTGATGGTGAGAATCCGGTGTGTACGATGTCGTAGTGGAACTGCTGCCAGTCTGTGCGCTTGATGATGACTGATGTTCTTGCGTAATCGTTGTTCGTCTCGTTGGATTCTTCAACATCGTTGTTTGTGTCCACAGTCGCAGAGAGAGCATGTCCTCCGAGTTCGGTTGGTGTCCATGCGTATTCGATCTCAGTGGTCTCTCCTCCGGCAAGTGGTGGGACTGTCTGTTCGGGCACCGGTGTTCCATCGATTGCAAGTGAGACATTGAACGATCCTGCATCTCCGGCGCCTGTGTTCTTCACCCTCACACCGAGGATGTTATCCTCGTTCACGTAGCCCGGAGTCTTCAGTGCAACCCATACGATAAGGTCAGGCATACTCGGTGCTTCGAGCACGTTTTCAATGCAGTTGTTCGTCTCATTCAGTTCGCTGATGATCTCACCGCTATCTGCACAGACCCTGATCGTGTCATTCTCACCTGAGAGCGTGAACGGTCCGAGTGTGCTCGTGTGGCTCTCGCCTATCGCAAGTGCGGGCACGGGATCGGTTGCAACCACAGTTCCGTCGATCTCAATCGCGGTCGTGCTCGCATCCGCACCGGAAGTGCCGGTGTTTGCAACCGTGCAGGTTACGTTGTAGGTTCCATCTGCGAGGCTTATCCATTCCTCAGACTTCTCTGTCACTGTGAGATCAGGTAGCTCGCCTGACTCGATTCTCATCTCCTCCACGAATCCGCCGGTCTCAATCTCGGACGCTGTTACCGGGTGGTCGGTCTCGTTTGAGACTGTTCCATCGCTTGTGTTGATCCTGATCGTGTCGCCTGCGGTTACGTGTGTTGAGTCGGTCAGTGTCAGGTAGTAGTTCGAGCCTGCAACCGTCTTCACAGTGAAGTCTTCGGATGTTGCAAGGTTCGTTACCGTGACTGCCGGGTTTGTGACCGGATTGCCGTTGTCGTAGGTGACGTTGCCTGAGATGAGGAAGGATGTCGGTGGGGTTGGTGTAGATGGTTCCTCTACCGTCACTTCCCTGGTCCGTTCGTTGTTCGCTTCATCCGATTCCGCAACCGCATCATCAGAATCCACGATCGCTGTCAGGTTGAACGATCCTGCCGCATCAGGTGTCCATGTGAAGACCACAGGCACGCTGCTGCCTGCACCAAGCGATGCGACCGTATCGTTTCCGATTACGGTATCCTCAACCTTCAGCGAGACGTTGAACTGACCTGCCGCCGCGGCGCCGATGTTGGAGACGTCTACCGTGATTGCGGCTGGTACGCCAGCGCTCAGGCTGTCGGTTGCAATCGAGGTCGGGGTGAGGTCTGGTTCGGCTGCTCCTTCTGTGTATGTTACTTCGAGATACGGACGCAGGGTGGTATCGTCGGTATATTCCTTCGAGTAATAATTGGCACCCTTTACAGATGAAGCACTCTCTGTCTCATCCTTTATCAGCCATCCATAGTTTGAAGTGCCATCAACGAAAGCCTGCACGTCTGTTGTGACATCCCACTCCTTCCAACCTACCGCTGTCCCTATAGAGGGACTGTCTGTCGGTGTAGAAACAATATCAGGCTGATTATTCCATGTGGCTGTACTTTCGGTCCAGCTTGCCTTTATTCTATGAATATTGTGAGTTCTATCATCGCCAGTATGAGCCTTGGTGTACAGTTTAAGTCTTGCAGAATCGATAGTTGCACCAGAGGGTATTTCTGATGAAAGATCGAAATGAATGAGAGCACGCTTGTTTTTGCCAGCCCATGACCACACACTAAACGCATCATGATCATCATCACACGGTGCATCAGGGGTAGATAAGTCTACAAAAGTATCATTGTCTGGTGAGAATGTTTTCGTCGTCGCCGAAGCCGGCATCACCATCATCGCGCCCAGAAGTGCGATCACACAGACAATATATATCGCTTTCATCTTGTTTACCTCCTAAAAAATAAAAAAGGATTATGCTTCATGGTGTCACCACCAGTTTAACATAATCCGTCTCGATGTGCGAATATGCAAAAGCACTTCCACTTGTCTTTTGTTTCACCAGTACCGTCACGTTACCCGCATTGATGTAGCTGCTGATGCTCGATGTCCTCTCTCCGGTTAAATTCACCTCTGTACCAAGGTTCGTGCTGTCCAGTTGTTCGTATCCTGCGCCATCCTTCCAGATGTAAAGGTATGTGCCATTGTCTGTTCCACCATTGTCATGCCATCCTTTGCCGTTCCAGGTAACATTGATCTTGGTTATGAAATTCACTTCATTGTCGTCAATACTGAAGTTGAACCGATGCGCCGCATAGTTGCTGTCACGGTGGTCACTCTCGTATGTTCCATCATCCGCACTAATATCAGAGTACGATTCTATTGTGCCACTTGGATCGTTAGCAGTAGCTGGTGTACCGCTTACCTCACCTTCAAACGCCCACTTATCCGTTCCCGCACCCACATCGAAGTCATACCTTGTCCAGTTTGCAAGTCCATGCAGATATCCGGCATCGTTTCCATAGAACACCCATCCGCCTGAGACTGCTGCTCCGCCCAAGCAGTACTTATTATTCCCGACCGATGTATTGTGCCATACCTCATTTCCATCCTTGTCTATGCAGTACAAGCCTCCGCTATTGGAGTTCGTGGTGACATAGATGTAGATCTCGTTGTTCGTGCCGTTGTCGTACCACGTTGATATTACCGGTGATGACTGAACCGGACCAACTGATTCATTCCATATCTCATTCCCGTTATTCTCATTCAGGCAGTACAGCTTTCCATTGGAAAAGCCTGCATTGTTGTGCCCGACATAGACCTTTCCCTTGTAGACTGCCGGTGTGGACGTGCTGTATCCGATGGAGTGGCTCCACTTATCCGATGTGTTGAACCTGCCAGTGGACTTGTTGAATCCAAGAGCGTAGCAATACCCACCCTTCGATGTGAAGTAGATATGCCCGTAATCGTCTGTTGGATCACCAGTGTTGTTCCATGTAATCGAAGACCGAATCTCATTTGCGTTTACATTAAACTCCGCAGACACGTTGATCTCATGTTCTGTCCACTCTTCACCATTTGTTACGTTATTCCATTCTACAGATGTCAGATTGCTTTTATCGTCACCATACACCAGATAATTACCTACCACCGCGGCTCCAGCCCAGTAGTAGCCTCCGCCGCTATTGGTGTTCCGGCTCCATACCTGCGTGCCGTTATTCGCATAGTAGCAATAGTATGTGCCGTCATCTGAGAGATTGATAGGATCTTGCGAGCTCATGTTTACTGATGCGAAGAAGAGCCAGCCCTGATCGTTAGCATCCTTGTAGTATGTTATCGGAGTAGAGAACTGGATGCCCGTGCTCTCGGTCACATTCGCCCCCCACGCTCTATTTCCTGTACTGGCGTTGATCGCATAGAGGTCTGGTTGAGGATTGCTACCAAAGCCCGTATTTATCACAAATACATTCCCCTCACCGTATGCCGGGTTCGAGTTCTGGAAGTTTCCGGGACCAACTGCCACAGGCCAGTTTCCACTTGCCACTGTACCGTTCTTGTAGTACTTGTACAGGTATGCATTGGTGGTATTCGCGGCAAGCACGTAGACGTAATCGCCTACCACGATCGGTGCGGTCTCTATTGCAACATATCCCGCAGTGGTGTAATGGCTCCATGATACTGTTGCATCCGGCGCCGTTATCGGCGCACTGTCCGCGGTTCTTCCGATATTAACTTCATCCTTCTGGAATTGGGACCAGTCGGACGCCGCTGTCGTTAGGGTGAGCGCAAGCGTCACCATCGTAAGTACTGCTACTGTTTTTATCATGTTTGATTTATTCATAATTATCTCCTTATCGTCTGCTTTAACACAAACGAACTTGTTATTATAGTCGAAAAATATAGATCAATCATAATCTATTCTCTCCGGCTATCTGGATAAGCCACCGGCTGCCATGCATCTCACAGAGGGCAGCCCGCCGCTTATCTGTTCGTTCATTCTTCTTGACCTCTGCCGATTACGGATACGTAAGCGTGCAATCCGCTGTTGCCGCTATGAAGTATCCCTCTCCTCGATCCATCGTTGCGAAGTCGCTGAAGACTGCCGGTGCATCTGGCAGATACACCTCGTAGCTCTGAGTGCCCGCGTTCCAGCGTGCAACATACCTGTAGCTGCCATCGATCGATGAGAGCGCACCAGGAAGCGCAGAACCGGTCTCGTTCGTCCAGCCGACGCAGTTCAGTCCTGTCGGCAGGGTGGCGGAAATCGAAGTGTACGCAGTGCCCTCATACGTCCAGTCGCCTGCGGTCGTGACATGCACGAAGTATCCGGTGCCCGGATCCATCGTTGTCACATCCTCAAACTGGTGTGTGGCTGTGTCGTATCTCTTCACAGCGTCGTACGCAATCGTATCATTCCCGAGTACCGCGCTCGTGCTGTTGTCGAGTGGCGTCAGTGGCAGCGAGATCAGGTTCCAGCCGAGGGGGAGGGACTTGGTGAA
>Ga0190303_1000784_pt1 | contig 13161 bp, 13 predicted proteins | sample 48700701_MG_FD_161672 | JGI IMG/M metagenome (GOLD analysis project Ga0190303, IMG submission 161672) | Hydrothermal vent sediment bacterial communities from Southern Trench, Guaymas Basin, Mexico - 4870-07-0-1_MG | ecosystem: Environmental > Aquatic > Marine > Hydrothermal vents > Sediment ...
AGCAGGAACATACAAACAACAATACCAATACCAAAGTTTTTCTCCTACAAAGATAAATGAAACACTTACCTGGGATGACCCTCGAATCAATACAATGCTTGAAGATGCTACAAGAGCATTGGGTGAGCTGAATGCTTTTACTATGATAGTACCTAATGTGGATATATTTATAGAGATGCACATCGCAAAAGAAATCCATAGTTAAAGTTAAGGCTCTAAACCTTACTAAGGAAATCTATAGTAAGAGTTAAAGTGCTAAACTTTACTAAGGATATTTTTAAACAGAAAAGTAAGTTTTGAACAAACTAAAGAGTATTAAAATGGAGAAGAAAATGAAGCATACAGTACTACGGGAGAGCATAAGATGAACATAGAACCATTAACACCAACAAGAGTAAAGTCTTACAACAAACTCTTAAAAAAGATTATTAATAAACCTGCGCTTGCACTCTTTTTTGAAGTTGGAACAGGACTGATAGAGGTTGAACCGGATGAGCATCTCATAAACAGAATCGTTCAAGAACTTGCTGACAGGAAAAATATGGATATAAGTGATCTCAATCTCTATCTAAGACAGATAAACGAGTTTTACAATGCCTCGATCGCCTCTTATGAACTCGTTGATATACAAGATCCTGTAGAGACAGATCTTGTTAAGCTGGAGAAGATCGTCCATGCCCTTATGCAGTTGGAGTCTGTAGAGAAAAATAGAGAGATCATGATCGCAGTGTGTGATAAAGCTATCGAAACCATAGCAGAAGAGTACGGTTTTTTGGAGGAGCTCAATTCCATAGTAGTGTATGATGAGCTGGTAACTCACATTGCTTCTGTATTTGATGAAATGACAGCACTTTATACCGGATTTTTCTCTTTGATGGATATTTCACAAATGTTGAAAAAAGGGGCAACTGAAGATGAGTTCTATGCGTTTGCCATGCTGATGACCATCGTTTTGGCAAGTTACAATGAAGTGCGAAAATATAGATATGAATTTATGCAGGCAGAGGAAGAACTTCCTCTGGAAGCGTTGGTAAAACCATATATGAAAACCAAAATGGCAACACTCTTTAGTTTGGATACGAAAGTAATAGATCAGGATGACTTTTCTTATAGAGAACTGGGATTTAGCGAAAAAAACAAAATACAACTGCTTGAACTTGGTTCAGATATGGCTCTTTACTATTACGAGTATGATGAAGATGATGCGGATGATGAATGCCCGGAATTTTTTGCTGTTCTTCATGCCTGGAGAGCTTTGAGTGAATTGGAGATACCTGAGGCAAAAGCACTGTTTGTTGATCTGTTGCGAGAGCTCTTTGAGGACGAAGATGATCTTGACTGGATGCCCAGACTTTTTAAAAAACTGATAAAGCCTTTTCAAGCAAATATGTTTGAGGAAAGTGTGGGTTATATTTTAGATGAAAGTGAGCATGAATGGTTTCGAGCAGAGTTCATAAACCTTCTTCAAAGTATGCTGAAAAATGATGAGATAGACAAAAATACTTTAAGCCAAGTATTTAAAAAGTTATTTCAAAAATGTAAAAATCCCGTAGTGAATGCCTCTGCCATAGCAGTATGTAAAGATGAAAAACTTACTGAGCACTATCCTCAGATCAAGAAACTCTATGAAAATAAATATGTACTAAAGGCACTTGATGGAGACCTTGAAGATGTTGAACTGGCATTTGAAATGCGAAGCGAAAGAAGTACAAAACGTGATTTGGGGCTTAATGATATTTTAGAGGAGAGTTTTAAGGTAGATAGAACAGTACATGCACCAATAAGTGTAGAAGAGAAGATAGGTCGAAATGACTCGTGTCCATGTGGAAGTGGAAAAAAATATAAAAAATGCTGTTTAAATAAAAGATGATGAGTTACTGAATGAATAATATATTAAGTGTAAAAAATTTAAGTCTTACTATAGGTAAAGAGAAATTTCTGAACTCTGTTAGTTTTGAAATCAAACAAGGTGAGATTTTTGCCTTGGTAGGGGAATCAGGTTCTGGAAAGTCTTTGACCTCTCTGGCGATCATGAGACTGCTTCCGGATGTGATCTCTGTCTCTTCCGGGGATATTAAACTAAAAGGGAAATCACTCTTTGCTTTACCTGAATATGAAATGCAAAAGATCCGTGGAAAATCGATTGCGATGATCTTTCAGGAACCTATGTCTGCCTTAAATCCTGTCATGACAGTGGGAGAGCAAGTTGCAGAGGTACTTAAAATTCATTTAGGTTTGAAAAATGATGCGGCAAAAAGTAAGGTTATTTCTCTTTTTAAAGAGGTAGCACTGAAAGATCCAGAAGAGAGATACAGTTGGTATCCGCATCAACTTTCAGGAGGACAGAAACAGAGAGTAATAATCGCTATTGCTTTGGCTTGTGAACCGGATCTACTCATAGCAGATGAGCCAACAACTGCTTTGGATGTTACGATACAGGCACAAGTTTTGGAGTTGCTTAAAAAAATCAGGAAGGAGAGAAATCTTTCTATACTTTTCATAACCCATGATATGGCAGTAGTTTCCCAGATGGCAGACAGGGTTGCAGTGATGAAAGAGGGTGAGATCCTGGAAGAGGCAGAATGTAAGACATTCTTTTCAAATCCTCAACATCCCTACACTCAAAGCCTGCTTAGAGATGCAATAGGAACAAAAGAAGAGAGAGTGGCAGAGAAGAAGTCAGATAGACTGCTTGAAGTAGAAGATCTAAAAGTCTATTTTCCTATTAAAAAAGGATTTTTTCAAAGAACGGTAGGTTATGTGAAAGCAGTTGATGGAGTGACTCTTTCTATTCCAAAAGGGAAAACGCTTGCGTTGGTGGGTGAATCGGGATCTGGGAAAAGTACTATCGGTCAAGCGATACTCTCTTTAGTACATGTTACTGATGGCACAGTAAAATTTGAGAATCAAGACCTTGCTGCACTCAGTGAGAAAGATTTAAAACCTTATAGACGTAAAATACAGATCGTTTTTCAGGATCCGTTCTCTGCACTGAACCCGCGTATGACCATAGGAAATATTATTCGTGAGGGTATGGTAAGTTTGGGCGTTGGTCCGAAAAAAAGAAGAAAACAAGATGAATACATCAAAGCGTTGCTTTTGAAGGTTGAATTGGACGCTGAACATTTTGAGCGTTATCCCCATGAGTTTTCAGGGGGACAGCGACAGCGTATAGGTATTGCCAGAGCATTGGCGGTGAACCCGGAACTCATTATCTGTGATGAACCTACCTCTGCATTGGATGTTTCTGTACGTGCGCAAGTACTTAGCTTACTTAGAAAACTGCAAGAGGAGTCCGGTGTATCATACCTGTTCATTACACATGATCTCTCTATTATCCTTATTATTGCCGATGAGGTTGCAGTGATGAAAGAGGGGAAGATCGTTGAACAGGGTTCTGTAACGGATGTAATGGAAGATCCACAGCATGCTTATACACAGAGACTGTTAGCGTCAGCACCTCAATTACCAAAATAATCATAGAGTTCTTTTAAGATGGGGGTGGTGCTTCAGCTCCACGATTTTGTGAGGCTGAAGCCATCACCCCCGATACGACTTACAGGAACTATGAATAAGGAAGAAAAATGATAATACTATTTGACTTAGACGGAACACTCATAGACTCAACAGAAGCTATACTTGAAAGCTTTACTGTTGCATATAAAACATTTCAAGAAGAAGTACCTGCTGATGATCTTATAAAAGCTGAGATCGGACATCCTTTGGATCATATGTTCTCTACACTTGGTGTAAAAGAAGATAAAATATGGGATTATGTTCATGCCTATAAAATGCATTATCGTAAGATCTTTTGCGCCAAGACAGTACTACTGCCTGAAGCACGTGAAGCTGTGGAGTTGGCAAGTCAACATGCAACACTGGGTATCGTCACAACCAAAACAGCAAAATACTCTATAGAACTCTTAGAGCATATGGGATTAATGGATTATTTTGAGGTACTTATAGGAAGAGAAAATGTGGAACATCCTAAACCGCACCCTGAACCCATACAAAAAGCACTATTAAAGTTACCAACCGTTACAAATGATATTTGGATGATAGGAGATACCTGTATGGATATGCTTTCTGCAAAGCATGCAAATATCGGTAGCGTTGGTGTTACGTGTGGATATGGTAATCATGAAACACTGTCAAAGTGCAGTGATAACATTTATCAAAATGCACTTGAAGCAGTTGGATTCATAGCAAACAAATAGCATAGGCTTAAAAATATTATAATTTCAACATGCTTTAAGAGTGCTAGCATTACAATAAGCGTAATACAATAAATTTTTATAGGAGAAATTATGGTAGAAATTAGATGGCACAGTCGTGCTGGTCAAGGTGCTGTATCTGGTGCCAAAGGCTTGGGCGATGTTGTTGCGACAACAGGAAAAGAAGTGCAAGCCTTTGCACTTTATGGTTCTGCAAAAAGAGGGGCGGCACTTCGAGCATATAATAGAATTTCTGATGAGCAGATTTTTAACCATGCAAAATTCATGCATCCGGACTTTGTTTTGGTTATTGACCCGGCATTGGCATTTTCAGACAGTATTACTGAAAATGAAAAAGATGAAACTAAATACATCATTACTACTCACCTTAGTAAAGAGGAATTGATCGCAGGTATTCCTGAACTTCATGGAAAAGAAGACAGAGTTTTTACACTTGATTGTGTTCAAATATCTTTAGATACAATTGGTAGATCAATGCCAAATTCACCTATGCTTGGTGCTTTTGTTAAAATGTCAGGTATATTTGAGCTTGATTATTTCCTTGAAAATATGAAAAGAGTGCTCAATAAGTTTCCGCAAAAAATTATTGATGCAAATATGGATGCAATTACCAGAGCATACAACGAAGTTAAGTAGAGAGGAAAGAGAATGCAAGATTTAAATTTATTGGCACAGGACAATAGAGGGCAGAGTCAACTTGAAAATGGTAGTGGGCTTGTCGGTTGGGATGAAATAACACAGGGGAGTATTCTTACTTCGTTTGAGGGTGATGCAACAGAGATCGTAAATCAAAAATCAGAAGAGAGAATGTACTCTAATTACAACTCTTATACCGCTTCAGTTGCATCATGGCGTGTTGAGAAGCCGGTATTTAATATTGATGTATGTATTGACTGTCAAAATTGTTGGGTATGGTGTCCGGATACATCTATCCTTTCAAGAGACAAGCAAATGTTAGGTATTGATTATGATCACTGTAAAGGGTGTGCAGTTTGTGCGGAAGTATGTCCTACAAACCCAAAATCACTCATTATGTTCAGTGAGCAGACAGCGCTTGATGAAGCACTTGCTTCATGGCCAGAGAAAAAGAAAAAAGAAGAGAAGTAAGGAACTGTAATGGCAGAAAAATATGATTTAAATGAAAGAGAAGTTTGGGATGGTAACTTTGCTGCTTCTCAGGCATTAAGACAGGCACAGGTTGATGTTGTTGCTGCGTATCCTATTACGCCTTCAACACCTATTGTTGAGAACTACGGTTCATACGTTGCAAACGGCTATGTAGATGGTGAGTTTGTTATGGTTGAGTCTGAGCATGCTGCTATGTCAGGGTGTATTGGTGCATCTGCTGCTGGTGGGCGTGTTGCAACGGCAACATCTTCGCAAGGTTTTGCATTGATGGCAGAAGTTCTTTATCAGGCATCTGGTATGAGACTTCCTATCGTACTTAACGTAGTAAACAGAGCATTGGCTTCTCCTCTTAACGTAAGTGGTGACCATGCAGATATGTATCTTGGGCGTGACAGTGGTTGGATACAGATGGATGCATTTAATGCTCAAGAAGCGTATGACCTTACACTTTGTGCATTTAAGATTGCAGAGAATCACTCTGTAAGACTTCCTGTTATGATGCATCAAGATGGTTTTACTACTTCTCATACAGCACAAAATGTCTATCCTTTGGCAGATAAAGCAGCTTCTGAATTTATTGGTGAGTTTAAACCGGTAGATGATATGCTTGATTTCTCTAGACCAGTAACATATGGTGCACAAACAGAGTCAGATTGGCATTTTGAACATAAAGCAAAACAGCATAAAGCGATCATGGATTCTCGTCCAATTATTGATGATGTTTATGCTGAGTTTGAAAAGCTTACAGGTAGAAAATACAACAGAGTTGAATCTTACTTAATGGAAGATGCTGATGTTGCTATTGTGGCACTTGGAACAACAGTTGAGACAGCAAGAGTCGCAGCACAACAGCTTAGAGATGAAGAAGGAATTAAAGCAGGTGTAGTAGCTATTAGATGTTTCAGACCTTTTCCGTTCGATCAGGTAAGAGAAGCACTTGAGAATGTAAAATGTCTCTCTGTTCTTGATAGATCATCTCCAGGTGGAGCTATGGGTGCATTCTATAATGAAGTATCTGCTGCCCTTTATACAACAGCAAGTAGACCACTGGTAACAAACTTTATCTATGGTCTTGGTGGACGTGACTTCTCTATTGATGAAGCAAAAAGAATATTTAAAGAGCAGCAGGCACATGCTGATGCTGGTCATATTACAACAGATATCCAACAGTTTTCTGGACTTAGAGGTCCACACCTTGGATTTTTTCAGACAAAAAGGGGTTAATAGATGGCAATTACATCAATAAAAAACTTAAAAGAGTTTTCAACAAACAATGACAGATTTGAGGGTGCACACACTCTCTGTCCTGGATGTGCTCACTCTATGATCGTTAGAGAGCTTATGAACTGTACAGATGACAACCTCGTCATCTCTGCGAATACAGGTTGTCTTGAAGTATCTACTGCAGTATATCCATTTACATCATGGGATACATCTTGGATCCATATCGGTTTTGAAAACGCAGCAACAGCAGTTACAGGTGCAGAAGTTATGCACAAAGTAAGAAAGAAAAAAGGTACATTGCCTGACAATGATGCTCCGGTAAAATTTGTTGCATTTGGTGGTGACGGTTCTACATTTGACATCGGTTTCCAGTGGCTTTCAGGAGCTATGGAGAGGGGTCATGACTTCACATACATTTGTCTAGATAATGAAAACTATGCAAATACAGGTGGACAGAGATCTTCAGCAACACCAGTAGGAGCACACACATCAACAGCTCAGGCTGGTAGTCACTCTTATGGTAAAAAACAAAAGAAAAAAGATATTGTTTCTATTATGGCTGCACACGGTTCACCTTATGTTGCACAACTGGCTCCAAACAAATGGAAGTCAATGGCAAAAGGTTTCCAAAAAGCATTAGAGATCGAAGGTCCATGTTTCATTAACACGGTTTCTCCGTGTACAACAGAGTGGCGTTTTGATCCCAAAGATACGATCCATATTACTGATCTTGCAACAGACACACTGATGTTCCCGATCTATGAGATCATTGATTCTCACGAGTTGAATATTCTTTACAGACCAAAAAACCTTCTTAAAGTAGAAGATTATCTTGGTGCTCAGGGGCGTTATAAACACTTGTTCAAACCTGAGAATAAGCATGTCATTACAGAAATTCAAAAAGGTATTGATGAGAATTGGGCAATGCTACAAAGACGTGAAGAAGCACGTATCTAAAAGTTCAGCTTCGGCACATCTTTCACTTTGACTGCAGAAGTTTTTCTGCAGTCACCTACTAATGTAGGCTCCTTTAAAAAACTTCCTTGCAAAGCAAAATATGCACCAAATCTGAACTTTTATAAATTTCAAATGTACACTTTTTTACTCTTTTTTCAAAACTATTCACTATTCACTATTCACTATTCACTAATTTCGTTATAATTTGTAAAATTAGAAGGAAATTATTTATGCCATTATTAGACAGTTTTACCGTAGACCACACAAAGATGATAGCTCCGGCAGTGAGAGTTGCTAAAACGATGAGTTCACCAAGTGGAGATGATATTACCGTGTTTGATCTTCGTTTTTGTGTACCGAATAAAGAGATCTTGACAGAAAAAGGTATTCATACTTTTGAACATCTTTTTGCAGGATTTATGAGAGATCATCTCAATAGTAAAAAAGTGGAGATCATTGATATCTCTCCTATGGGGTGTCGTACAGGGTTTTATATGTCATTGCTTGGGACTCCAAGTGAGAAAAAAGTAGCTAAAGCCTGGAAGCAATCTATGAAAGATGTATTGAAAGTTAAAAAACAGAGTGATATTCCAGAGTTAAATAAATATCAATGTGGAACCTATAAGATGCACTCTTTAAAAGAAGCAAAAGAGATCGCTCAGACAGTTTTAGACAAAGGTATCGGTATTATGAGCAATGAAGACCTGAAACTCTCTAAAAAAATACTTAAGGGACTTTAATATGTTGATTTGGATCCCTGTAGATGGAAATGATGCAAAAGCTTCAAAGGTAGTTCAACAATATGAAGCAAAACAGTGGGCACTGGTAGATTTTGATGAAGGTGAAGTAAAGACAGTTCGTTTTTTTGAGACTCGTGAAGCATCTGATGAAGCCTGGGTTGATTTTGCTATTTTGATCAACAAATATGAAAACTATATGGACTTTATGAATGAGGGGATGATGGTACTTTGTGTAAGAGAAGAAGAGACCATTGAAGAGATTATCGAAGCCTTTAAATTTAAAGAGTTAGATGAGATTGGTTTGTAGGGTGTTGTCTCCTGACAACACCAATAGTTTTAGTTTGGTCCATGGTGTTGTGGGGGCACAACACCCTACGGTGAAACTATATGTATAATGAAGATCTACGAGATCAAAAAGAGATAGTTCTTTGTGAAGACGGAACAAATACTCTCTATTCTAAAGAGTTTGATGAACCTTATCACTCTACTAAAGATGGGGCTTTACATGAAAGTTTAGAAAAACATGTGAAGCCTTCTTTCGCTCTAAAAAAAGAAAAAGAGCAACTTACTATTTTAGATATCTGCTTTGGTTTAGGCTATAATACTTTTGCAACACTCTATTACATTAAAAAACATAAACTCTCTACAAAAGTGCATATACTCTCTCCAGAATTTGATGAAGGACTTATACGTTCACTGGATACATTTGATTACCCACCGGAATTTGAAAATATTAAACATATCATCAAAGCTATTAGTCAAGATCTATACTATGAAGATGAGCAGTTTAAAATTGAAATATTACTTGGGGATGCAAGGAAAAGTATTCCTCAAATAAAAGAAAAGATAGACATTGTGTATCAAGATGCTTTCAGCCCTACACACAATCCTCTTCTTTGGACAACAGAATATTTTAAAGATGTCAGAGCCACCTGTAAAGAAGATGCCATATTGACAACTTACTCTACAGCTGCAGCTATACGTTTGGGACTCTATGAAAATGGATTTTATATCTTTGTACACAGGGCAGAAATGATGCGTTATTCCACCGTTGCCTCATTAAAAATGCTTGAAGGATTGGAATATATTGATATGGAGTTAAAAAAAGAGCGTAATCCCACAGCAAGATCTATGAAAGACAGAGATTACGCGTAGGTCGGGGTGCCCTCACCCCGACAAATATTCAAACGATTAAAAATATTATTTTATGCAAATTGATGTCGGGGTGAGGCACCCCGACCTACGTATGGAAATTTAAAAAGACATCTGAATGTTATCTATATCATCCCACCCCATAGATTTTTTAGAAGATCTATGTGCAAGTATATGATCAATATATCTTGCAAATACATCCGTTTCTATATTAAGTTTTGTTCCTATTTTGTAGTTCTTCATCAATGTTTCTTTTAGCGTATGAGGAATAATAGTAAGTCTGAAGTTGTCATCTTTTACATCATTAACCGTAAGGGAGATACCATCTATTGTTATGGAACCCTTGGGAATGATATGTGCAATATACTTTGGATCTACTTTGATAATGAAATCTGTAGCATTTTCTCTAGGAGTGATCTGTGATACCGTACCGACACAATCTACATGACCTTGGACAATATGCCCCTCAAATCTGTCGTTCATCATCATGGCGGGTTCCATGTGTACAGCTCCGGAGATCTTACTCTCATCAATGATGGAACGTGTCTCATCTGCAAGTTCCAAGTCAAAACCATCAGAGTGTACTTTAATTACTGTAAGACAAACACCATTTATGGCAATAGAGTCTCCAATCTTTGCAGAATGCTTTGACTGGATGGTTAAGATATTGTTTTGATAGCTTTTAACTGTTGCGATTTCGCGGATAAGACCTGTAAACATATGACCTCAATTTATTTGGATATAATTCGCATATTATAACACAATATATTGTGCGTAGGGTCGATTCATCGACCAAATGGTATTGTTTGTGACATGGTCGGTAAACCGACCCTACGATAGGTTTGTAAAGGTTTAAAATGAATTATGAAGTCATAGTTATCGGTGGTGGACATGCAGGGATAGAAGCTTCTTTAGCCTCTGCCCGTATGGGGGTAAAGACACTGATGATAACAATTTTAGCAGAGCAGATAGGAGCTTCTTCCTGTAACCCTGCCATAGGTGGACTGGCGAAAGGTCACTTGGTACGTGAAGTAGATGCACTTGGTGGTGAAATGGGTTTGTGTACTGACAAAACAGGTATACAGTTTCGTACACTCAATGCTTCCAAAGGCCCGGCAGTAAGAGGAACACGTGCTCAAATTGATATGGATGCTTACCGTATCTATATGCGTAATGTAGTGTTAAATACCCCAAACCTGGATGTGAAACAAGAGATAGCTGATGGACTCATTGTAGAAGAGAGTGAAGTAAAAGGGGTTACTACACAACTTGGCAATGAATACAAAGCATCCAAAGTTATTATTACGGCAGGAACATTTCTTAATGGTCTTATCCACATAGGTGATAAGCAGCAAATTGCAGGAAGACAAGGGGAGTTTGCTTCTGTTGAGTTGGCTCAATATTTAAAAGATCTGGGGCTAACTATCGGTCGTTTAAAAACAGGTACCTGTGCAAGAATTGATGCTAAATCTGTAGACATCTCTGTCATGGAAGTACAGCCTGGAGATACACCTCCGCCACCTTTCTCTTTTAGAACAGATAAAAAAACATTCAATCCTAAACAGCTGCCCTGTTATGTTACCTATACAAATGAGACAACACATGAAATTATAGAAAGTAATTTTGACAGAGCACCTCTTTTTTCCGGACAGATCGATGGTGTAGGACCTCGTTACTGCCCAAGTATCGAAGATAAGATCAACCGATTTAGGGACAGACCACGACATCAGATATTTGTTGAACCTCAAACTATGGATGAAACAGAGTACTATATCAACGGTATGAGTACCTCCTTGCCTACAGATGTTCAGCTTGAAATGGTACGTTCTGTAGAGGGGATGGAAAATGCAAATATTGTTCGTTATGGGTATGCGATTGAGTATGATTATGTTCAGCCTACAGATTTAAAACATACACTGGAGACAAAAAAGGTTAAAGGTCTTTACTGTGCAGGGCAGATAAACGGTACTACCGGTTATGAAGAGGCAGCAGCGCAAGGTCTTATGGCTGGGATCAATGCTGCATTGAAGGTGCAGGGGAAAGAGCCATTTATCTTAAGACGTGATGAAGCCTATATCGCTGTGCTTATAGACGACTTGGTTACCAAGGGAACTAAAGAGCCGTACCGTATGTTTACTTCTCGTGCAGAGTATCGTTTATTGTTACGTGAAGACAATGCAGATATGAGATTATCTCGTTATGGTAAAGAGTTGGGACTTTTGGATGATGCATATATGGAAGGTTTTGAAAAGAAAAAAGCAGACTTGGATGAAGCATTGGATTACCTTAGAGTGAATCATGTGACTCCAACTAAGGAATTTTTAGTACAATTGGAATCCATTGGTGCAGTAAAGATCAATGACAGAACCTGTTGGATGGATGTTATAGGTCGTGGTGATTTCAACAGAGAAAAGTTAGTGACACTCCTTCCGGAATTTGATAAATACAATGATGAAGTGATGGAGCAGATACTGGTAGAAGCTAAGTATAGCCGCTACATAGAAAAGCAACAAAAGCAGATACTTAAAATGGATGATATGCTGAAAATTAAAATACCGCAGGGTTTTGTCTATAAGAATATTTCCGGTTTGAGTAATGAGATAGTAGAAAAATTGGAAATGGCTACACCTCCTACACTGTTTACGGCATCACAGATATCAGGTGTAACACCGGCTGCGTTGGAGATCATTCATGTGCATATTAAAATGGCACAAAGAGGTAAAGTACCAAAAGGACAAAATTAATGTTATTTTATTATGCAAATTCAGGACATAAAATAGGACTTGAAAGAGTTAGACGAGGTGCAGCTTTACTTAAAAGACTTGAAGCAGATGGAGTAGAAGTACAACTTTTGGTTAATGATTTCAGAGCAGGGCTTGTGGCAAAAGATCTGGGTGTAAAAGAGTATGTGACCATAGAGAGCATACAAGATATAGATGCTATTGTAGAGGCAGGTAATAGTATTATTATAGATTCACCTGAAGATGACAAAGGACGATTGGTTAAGTATTTTTCAGATTTTAAAAATGTTTGGCGTTTTGAGCATGACAGTTCTGACAGATCTATACATGGTGAAACGCTATTGAGAACAGGGTGCAAAGATGAGAATTGTGTGGATGCTGTTATCGTAGATGATATCTATTTTGAAAAAAATTCAAAAGAGGAACGTACACTTTTCTTTTTAAGTGATGCAGACTATGATAAAACTATTTTAAGCAATGAAGATTTCTTTAAATCACTTGATATGGAATTGCTTCTTGGAAATTATTTCTTTGTTAAATATGAAGATGATCTGGCAAGACTATTTTCTACACTGCATGAACCAGAAGAGTATATGGATCTAATTAAAAGTAGCAGTTGTATTGTTACTGCCTCTGCACAGACGGCTATAGAAGCAAAGGCGAGTGGAGCAAAAGTAATTTATATAGATCTGAATAATAGCCTTTATCCTCTTGAACTTTTAAGTAGTTACGGTATAGATATTGTAAATGGTTTTGATGTTGAAAAAGTAGTAAAATATTTGGAAGAAGAAGTGAGAATTCCAAAAAATACAATAGAATATTTTAATGACAATAAAATAAGATCAGTTTTATGATCTGAATTAGGACTATTTTTATCCTAATTTACATAAAGTTACAAATACAGTTATAGCTTTCCTTCTTTTGATATAGGTCAATTCTTTTTTACCGAAAATAGTATATAATAAATGATTAAAAATTTTATAA
>Ga0190303_1000785_pt1 | contig 13159 bp, 10 predicted proteins | sample 48700701_MG_FD_161672 | JGI IMG/M metagenome (GOLD analysis project Ga0190303, IMG submission 161672) | Hydrothermal vent sediment bacterial communities from Southern Trench, Guaymas Basin, Mexico - 4870-07-0-1_MG | ecosystem: Environmental > Aquatic > Marine > Hydrothermal vents > Sediment ...
TCACCATACTTTTCACCAAAAAGTGCCATTGCTCCTGAATTTTTCGCTTCATCTACAGTCATAACTTTGGTCTCAGCAGGAATGCCTCTAAGAATTTTATCATTCACCCAGGCTTCTACTCTTGTCAACTCTTCAGACGTCATCGCTTTTGGATGCGAGAAGTCAAAACGTAATCTTTTGGCATCATTGAGAGAACCTGCCTGAGAGATATGATCTCCAAGAAGTTCTCTTAGCGCTGCATGAAGCAGGTGTGTTGCCGAGTGGTGTTTTTCTATCTCCATACGATCCTCGGAAACGACTGCTTCAACCTTATCATTAATGGCAAGTTTCCCCTCTACTGCTGAAAGGTTCATATCAAGAAATTTTCTTGTATCAGTCACTTTCATACTGATGACACAACCATTGGTACAAATGATCCCATGATCACCGGACTGTCCACCGGACTCTGCATAAAAAGGTGTCTCTTCAAGCATCACCCAGCCTTTGCCGTCGATCTTTCCAACCTCTTTAAAGTTTTCATCAAGCAGTGCCAGTACTTTTGTCTCGTTGGCTGTTTTTTCATACCCTACAAATTTGTTTTCACCAAACTTCTCTTTTAAAGCCTTAAAATCACCGGTAGTTGCAGCATCACCCGTACCTTTCCAGTTTGCTTTGGATTGTGCTTTTTGTGCCTGCATTTTAGCATCGAAAGCGTCAATGTCAAGAGCTATCTCTTTTTCACGAAGCATATCTTCCGTAAGGTCAAGTGGGAAACCGTAAGTATCATAAAGTTTAAATGCAACTTCACCATTAAAGATATCTGTGGTGTTTTTCAACTCTTCATTAAAGAGTTTGATCCCTGCTTCGATCGTATCAAAGAAACGCTCTTCTTCCAGTTTCATAGAAGCTTTGATCGCTTCTGCTTTAGAATTCAGATAGTCATACTGCTCACCCATGAGTGTTACCAGTGTATCTACCAGTTTATACATGAACGGTCCACGAAGTCCCAGAAGATACCCGTGACGAATGGCACGTCTCATAATACGGCGAAGTACATACCCACGTCCTTCTTTGTCAAAGTTGACACCCTGAGCCAAAAGAAAAGAACAAGAACGCAAATGGTCAGCAATGACACGGTAAGAAGCAGAGTTGGCTGCATCAAAATCATACGGCGTACCCACAAGTTCTCCTATTTTGTCAAGGAAAGGCATAAAGAGTGAAGAGTGGTAATTATTTAGTTTTCCCTCTTTTATGGCAACCACTCTTTCAAGTCCCATACCAGTATCGATACTAGGTTTTGGAAGTGGTGTTAATGCACCTGTTTCATCTTTAAAATACTGCATGAAAACCAGGTTCCAGATCTCTAAAAATCTGTCACCCTCTCCACCCATTCTGTCTTCAGGACCGTTAAAATGCTCTTTACCCTGATCGTAGAATATTTCAGAACAAGGGCCACAGGGACCTGTATCACCCATTTGCCAAAAGTTGTCTGCATCACCAAAATAGACAATACGATCTTCTGCAATGTGCTCTTTCCACATGTCAAAAGCTTCTTTATCGCTGTCATGCACAGTTACCCAGATCTTCTCAGCAGGTAGATTTAAATACTTCTCAGAAGTAATGAACTCCCAGGCATAAGCAATGGCTTCTTTTTTAAAATAGTCTGCAAAAGAAAAGTTCCCCAGCATTTCAAACAGTGTATGGTGACGTGCTGTGTACCCTACATTGTCAAGGTCATTGTGTTTTCCACCGGCCCTGAGACAGGTTTGTGAAGAAGTTGCTCTTGGAGGGTTTGGGATAGGTGCTTCACCTGTAAAAATATTCTTGAACTGTACCATACCTGCATTGGTAAACATAAGTGTTGCATCATCGGGGACAAGCGGAGAACTTGCTATGAGCTGGTGTCCTCTTTCTTGAAAAAAATCTAAATATGCTTTTCTAATATCCATTGAAAAATGTCCTGAATTAAATTAGAGGTATTTTAACTAAATTGTGGTTATTTGGAGGTAAATAAGAGGAGTAAACTTGTTCCCATCGTCCCGATGGTAACGCATACTTCTGTTTACTATACTAAATAAGTGCTTTTATTATTTATGGATAGGCATTCCCATCAGGACGATGGGAACGAGTTACATTTATGTTAATGGATAAAAGTTACAAATAAAATTTACAGAAAGCATCTTCCGGATAGTCAAAAGATCCAAAAATATCTGTTGCACCTTCTACAATATCGATACCGTTATCACAACTGTATGGTATATCATCTTTACCTTCTCCTAAGTCATCTGCAATATAGAGAGGGTGATCATAAAAAGGAACTGTGCCAGCGAAGTCAAAAAGATCAAATTCACAACGGTCTCCTGCAACAAATGTAAATTCACCAAATGCATTTGTAAAATCATCTGTCACAATCGTTTCGTCTGGACCATAACAAGTATAAGGAACAAATTCTGCTCCTAAACCAATCGTTTCATCCATTAAAAACAGTGTCACATATTCTGGACCAGGATCAACAATGACTACATCATTGCCTCCACTGCTTCCACTGCTACCACAACCGCTCAATGCAAATACAGCAACACCGGCAACTATGAATCCTACTAGTTTCTTGTTCATTCTACCCTCCTGGTTTTTTATCTATCTGAAGTATATCTTACAATTGTCTTACATTTGTGAGAGTGGTTTATTTCCATCTTCTTAGTTTATTGTGACAAGAGATACATTCATTAAGTATTTTAGTATAGCTTTTACTTGCACTGTGTTTACGATTTTCTCCTATACTACTTTTTATTTTATCGGCGTATGTCAGTATATTCTCTGTTTGCTGCTTTGCATAAGATGGACTGTAATCCATTTTCCACTTAGGAGCAACCTCTACATTGGCAGTAGCCTTTTTAAGATTATCTACACCTTCAACCACCATTTTGTCATCGTTAGAGAGTATACCTTTTTGGATCTGCGCCATAGCCGTTTCCATCACTTGCATATCTTTAACTCTGTCCGCTTGACTGTATCCGTACAAGCTCATAGAAAGAACTGACATTACCATCATACTTGTTACTATTTTTTTCATACTTATTCCTTTAAAATATTTTCTATTACAGTATATTTTATAACATATTTTATAAGATATACTAATTTTAATAAGCTAATCAAATACTTTTAATATATTGTGCAATTTTGTAACTTCCATCTTTCTCAACAATATTCATGAGACCTTTACTTTTTGTTTCCATATCTTCATCCAGCATTGCCAATACTTTATCTATCTCAATATCATCTTCTCTCATAAGCCATGCCAACTCTTTTTCAACCAAAAATTGTGCGTTATAGAACTGGTGGTCAGATGCTGCATAGGGGTAAGGTATGAAAAGTGAAGGCAAGGCAGTCGCAGAGAGTTCCCAAAGTGTGGAGGCTCCTGCTCTGGCTATAGCAAAATCCGCTTCATTCATATAGTCTGCCAATTTAGTAGTAAAGCCAAATACTTCAGCGTCTATACCAAGATCATGATATGATCTTTTTACCTCTTCAATGTTATTTACACCTGCCTGATGGATGATCTTAATACCTCTGTTTTTAAGTTCAGGAGCTATAGAGAGTGCCAATTCATTAATGGCCTTTGCTCCCTGTGAACCGCCAAGAAATATAATCGTTTTGACTTCCTGACGCACACGTGCATTTTCAAAAAATATCTCTTTGATCGGATATGCTTTAATAGGACTCTCTTCAAGATACGATGAAATAAATACTTTGGCATAAGGCTTCATAAGCTTATTGAGGGAACCCAAGGCAGCATTCTGTTCATGAATCACCAAAGGGATACCCATACTTTTAGCAGCAAATGCAGTAGCAGCAGAAGAGAAACCCCCTACAGAAAAAACCACTTTGGCATTGTGTTTCTTCAAAAGTTTACGTGCCTCAAGCATCGCCTGAAACATCATCCACAGTGATCTTAGTTTTCCTAAACCTTTTTGATTAACCACACCACGTGTATCAAAAAAATATTTCTCTTTAAAGTCATCGTCATTTTCAAACCACTGTTTGTCCTGTCCTTTAGTTGAACCAATGTAAATAAGTTCTTCATCTTTGAGCTGCTCTTTTACCGCTTTGATGATCGCCAAGTGTCCACCTGTACCGCCACCTGTCATTACAATACTCATGTTATATATCCTTTATAAAATATTTCCCTGTACATCTCTGGGCACTTTTTTTGAAACCATTAAGATCATACCGATAGCTATACACGAAGCCAATATATGTGAACCGCCATAACTCAAAAATGGCACGGCAATACCTTTAATAGGTGTGATCCCTGAAATACCGTAAGCGTTAAGTATAAATGCAAAAGCGATCAAAAGTCCAACCCCTATAGAGAAAAGATAATACATTGGGTTTCTGACTTTAGATGCTATTTTAAAAATACGAAATATAATAAAAAGTATCGTCAATGTAACAAAAGCAAGACCTACAAACCCCAACTCTTCAGTAATACCTGCCAAAATAAAGTCTGTATGCACTTCACTTAAATACCCTAATTTAAATTGACCATTACCTAAACCTTGACCAAAAAAACCGCCATTATGAATGGCATTAAGTGAGTTGGAGATCTGATACGGTTCTTTGGCAGTCGTTGCTACACGAAGCGTTTCCAACTGTTCAAAAGGTAGAAGAGAGAGGATATCATTTTGTATGGTACTCCACCAACTTTTGATCCTTGCCATACGGTGTGGTGCAAAAAAGATAAGCGAAAGAATTGCCAGAAAAGCCCCTGACAATAGAGTAAAAAAGAATTTCATAGAAGAGCCAATGAACAAAAACAGCACTATCAGTGTTCCACCCAGTACCACTACCTGCCCCAAATCTTTTTGGAACACGGCAATGATCACAACAGCCAGGAAAAAAAGAATCAAATAAGGAGAAAACGCCCGTATCTCCTCAAAAAAACCCATTTTTCTTATATGCATGAATTTACGTGCAAAACTCCATGCTAAGAAAAATACAAAACCTACTTTAAAGAATTCTACAGGTGCAATGGACATCGGACCGATCTGGATCCATCTTTTTGCTCCACCCACTGCATTAACGAGAGAAGAAGGTAGGAATTGCATGACTATCATCAATAGAAAAAAGAGAATAAAAAGTGTTAACCCAACTATGGGAAACCACTTATCCGGATCCATTTTACTCAGTATTACCATTACTACGAAACCTATAAAGACAGCTGCACTCTGTCGTATAAAAAAGTGGAAATCTGCATAACCAAAATGAGAAACCGTATAAACAGAGAGAGAATAATCCATTAGCAGTGAGAGTGTTAAAAGTATCATAACGGCAGCTAAAAGTGGTTTATCGATCATCTTCTATTCTCTTTCTATAATATTAATTAGTATTTTATCAAATTTAATAGATAACTTTGATAAAATTATGTTTTAAGAGGGAATAATGACAAAAAAAACAGAAAATAAAGCAATTCACCAAAGAAAATACAAGATCACAGGTCTTTTTCTTATCTTAACACTTGCTATGTCCATATTTTTATTTTCTGTTTTAAAAACGATCTCTTCAGAGAGACGTATCCCCAGTCACAACTCTACTATTCATGACAGATCTTTCCGTGGCAGCATCATCTCTGCAGACAACTATATACTTAGCAATTCACAAAAAACATATAAGGCAGTGATTCGCGGAGAAAATATTGTTCCTGAGAAAAAAGAAGTATTTATAAAACTCTTTAGTATTTACAGTGGCATACCTGTAAAAGATATACGCAAAAAGTTCAAAAACAAAAAAGGTAAAGAGATCAAAAAAAATATTGTTCTCTCAAGAAATATTAATGCCAGACATGCCATGCAACTTAAATCTTTAGCCTATAAACTCAGGAAACTTGATGTATTCAGATCGACAAAAAACCGTGCGGGGATAGAAGTGATGTTCGGTCTGGATATTATTGAAAACGGTGAAAGCAGACGTTTTCCTCTTAAAGATGTTCTCAGTCCCATACTTGGATATGTTGGAAAAAAAGAGGAAAATAATTATATTCGGCCAAGAGGGAAAAAAGGTCTTGAACGTAATTATGAGAAGTATATCACTTCTAAAAAAGACGGCTTCTTCAAAGGTAAAAGAGATGTAAGTTCCAGAGTGATACATGATAAAAACAGTATTAAAAAACTGCGGGTAGATGGACTTGATCTTCATTTGAATATACCACTGGCAGTGCAAAGAAGAGTTGAAATTATGTTAGACAACATGAAAAAAGAACTGGATGCCGATGAAATTATTGTGGGTGCGATGGAAAGTCATACTGGAAAAGTACTCACACTTGCAAGTTCAGAACGATACAATCCTGCGCATATTACACAAAAGGATATTCCGGCACTCAATCCAAAATTTTCAGAGTATCCTTATGAAGCAGGTTCTGTCATGAAACCTCTCTCTATCTCTGTTGCCATAGACAAAGGATTGGTCACACCAAGCAAATGGTTCAATACACTGAATGGAAGACTTCAAATCGGTAAAAGACACTGGATATCTGATGATGACAAGTTTCCATCTCTGCAGGTAACAGATATTATTGTACACTCTTCCAATGTCGGGACTTCTCTTATATCCTGGCTCTTAACAGGTCCGGAATTTAGAGAAGGTTTACTCCAGTTTGGTGTGGCAAAACCCTCAGGCATAGACCTTTCCCGTGATCTTCCCGGAAGCCTGAAGAAAGTGCGCCTTCTGGACAATAAACTACACAGAGCCAATACCGCTTACGGTTATGGAATGACCATCACTTTTGCCCAACTCTTCAAGGCTTACTCTGCTTTTAACAATGAAGGTATTGCCGTGACGCCAAGACTGGTAGATTATCTTGAAGATGCAAAAGGCAAGCACTATACGCTGGACCCAAAAATTGGGGATGTGCAGGCGATCAAAAAAAAGACAGCAGAACAAATGCACAGCATACTCTTAGAAGTGGTAAAACGGGGTACCGGTGTAGCAGCACAATACCCGGGATTAGAGATCGGCGGAAAAACAGGAACGGCCCACATTGCTAAGAACGGACATTATGTTCGTGAATATCACAGTTCTTTTTACGGTTTTGCCAATGACAAATTCGGAAACAAATATACCATAGGGGTGCTTGTCATTCGTGCCAAAAAGAGATACAAATACTTTGCATCCCAATCGGCCGTACCTACATTTAAGAAGGTGGTACAACTACTGGTAGAACAGGGGAAACTCGTACCAGACCCTGAAGTCATCAAAAAAATACAAGAAGACAAAGAGCATGAAGCAGAAATAGCTGTACAACAAAGAGAATCAAAAGAAAGAGCAAGAGAGAGAAAAAGAGCAAAGAAAAAAGCCAGGAAGGTATTTGTTGAACCTCAACTCCCTACTACCAAACCTGCACCTGTGCATGTTCAGCAGCTTGAAAATATGGAAGATCTATTTTAAAGTTCAGGGCACCTCTATTGAAAGATCTTTTTACAATCTTTTATAATAGCACCAGGTACAGTAGCAATGGTCATAAATCCTGTCATACTCAAGAGGGGATAGTGTAAAGCAAGGTTATATTTTGGAGCCAATACTTTTGCTTCTCCATTTTCTATAAGTACAGTATATGGGATCACAGAAGCATTATTTGCACCGATCTTTTTAGCAAATTTTGTTGTTCGCTTATCAAGTTTTACACCCAATAGCGTTGCACCATTATCAAGAGTAAGTTCAAATACTACAGAACCGCTTGCTTTTGCTTTTTCTATGAGTTTTGCATTGTCACCACTTGCTACACTCTCCATATCTTCATAATAAGGCATACTCATAGCAAAATGATAGCCGCTTAGATCATCAAACTCCATACCATCTTTTGCATTCGTGAGTCCATCAAATGTCTGATTAAGTTTATCTAAGACTTTGGTAGCTGTTACTTTATCAAAGTCATCTTGCAGATACGCTTTGGCAAAATAGAGTGGATTAGAGATGCTGATCTGTTTGTTTACATCATCAACAAGTACCTTGAGCACACCCATAAATCCTCGACTTTTTTTACTTGCCATTTTTTTCAATGATGGGCAGGTAAAGATAATCGAAGTGAGATCACCCTTTTTATCAATATTATGTGTACCCAATACTTCAAATCCGGCATTTTCAAGGTCAGCTTTTACTTGTGCCGCGGTGGCAAGAGGACCTCTTAAATAAGCAGAAATAAACTCTTTTTCAATATGCCCTGCTGTTGACGGAGTCGTTACTTTTCTTGGAGTTGCAACTGCCTCAGGTTTTTTCTCTTCTACAGTTTCAGCTTCTGTGCTTGCCGTTTTTGTAACAGCAGTGGATGCTGCTGATTTTCGTGTAAGAGGATTCACGTTTGGAACCTCTTTTGCACCTAGCTTTATTAAAAGAGCAGGAATTTCTTTATCCAGTTTCTTAATAAAATCTGCTCTTTTCGGATCATCAATTTTCAGTGTTGCACCCCAGTTTGCCAGTGTTGGCATACCTATGACCAGTGTATTTGAGTCTTTTTTGATATACATATACATTGCACAAGGTGCAAACATTCCTGCCTTAGGGCGTCCGCCCTCATTGTCAAAGACAGTGTAAGAGAATTTAAAATGACAGAGTGCATAGGTCCAAAATGCATCATAATCAGGAATAGTACCTTCTCCGGCACTACTCTCCTTGAAGTCAAAAAATCCGGCAATAAGATAATCACTATCCTCCATAGCCTCCTCAAATTTTTCTTGAAAATCATCCGTGAAGTCAGTCAAGTCTTTCGGTCTGTCAAAAGTGAGTTCAAAGTTCATCATTCTTTTCTCTGCAAGCTTATCATATTCTATGTAACTTTTTGTACCACCAAGTTCTTCTTCGATCATGGCATCAAGCGGCTTAAAGGATTCTATATACTCTGCTCTTAACTTCTCATCGGTAATACCAATAATGTCCAAGATCACTTCTGGCAGTAGATGCATCACATACGTCTGATTTTCATCTAATTTCTTATATCCAAGTAAGTTAAATGGACTAAAAGCAGCAATTCTTGGATCTATGTTGAACAACGGTTTTATTTTCTCATCATTCACAACAGACATAAAACTTAAAAAATCAAGCTTTGTTGAACCGTATTTCTCTTTATAGTGGTCATTGACCCGTTTGTGCGGGTCAGCCAAAGAAAATCCAATGGTTTTTAACTTTTTTTCTATCAAATCATTATATTTCCTTTCTATATCTTCATCAAAAGTATAGACGACTGCTAAGTTTTTAGATCTAACAGGTGCAGCAACAGATGCTGGAACAGGAACGGATGATGAAACAGGTTCAGGTTTTGCTTCAGGCTTCTGTTCCGGTTTAACTTTGTCAGGAACTGTATCAGCAGTAGTTACAGCTATAGGGGTGTCTACTACATCTTTGTCTTGACCAACATACATACCTAAACTAAAAAAGATAACAGCAACTAAAAGAATTTCAAACAATTTTTTCATAATTATACTCCGATATAAGCAATTTTTATAGTATATCATATATTATAATAAATCTTATTTATTTAAATTAACAAAATAATTTAAATAAACTGTACATCAATCTATATGTGTAACAATGTAACACAAAAGAGGGATTACTCTTTGAAATCTCTTGTTAATAAGGAAATGAGTTTAATTTGATATAATTGAATAAGTTTTATTTATAAAAGGAATAACAATGTATAAAATCATGATTGCCATTGGACTGATAAGCCTATTTAGCTTAACACTACATGCCGAATATACTAATACTGAACGTATTAGAGATATGAAAACAATGGAAGAAGCTATGATGAAGATCCAAAAAGGCTTACTCATTGATGACAGGAATATTCTATCTAAAGGAGTGAATCAACTACAGCAAGTCACTCGTAAAGTGGAACCACCTCTTGAAAGTAATAGTGTTTTGGCACAAGAAGATACTTATAAATATAAGTTTTCAAGAAAAGAGGGTGAAAAAATTATTCGTTTTGCAGAAGATATTAGAGTAGACATGAACGCAGGCAATAAACACAGTGCCTCCAAATCTTTTGTTAAAGTTTTAGATGAATGTATCTCTTGTCACAACAAGATCAGAAAGTGGCAGGACAAGTAAGATAGAGAACATAAACTTAAATCCAAAGATTATCAATCAAGCGCGGCTTTCCTACCCATGCCGCAACAAGAATAATAGTATTACCTATCTTAACTTCTTTTAAAGCATTGAACTCCCTATCAACAATGGCTACATATTCAATTTCATCAACATCTTCCAATACATTGACCATACCCTTTTTGATAGCCTCAACATTAAGTTCCCCCGCCATGACAAGTTTAGTGGCACGTTTGAGTGATCTGGAAAGTGCCAAAGCTCTTTGCTTTTCATCTGCATCAAGATATATATTACGGCTGCTTAAAGCCAATCCCTTGTCATCACGTACTATTTCACACAGAACGATCTCGACATCCATAAAATAGTTTTTCACCATCTGCATGATCAAAGCCAACTGCTGTGCATCTTTTTTTCCAAAGTATGCTTTAGTGGCTCCAGAGAGATTGAGAAGTTTCATCACCACTTGAAGCATACCATCAAAATGACCCGGACGTTTTTCACCTTCCAGAATATATCCACGAATAGCAGGGGCACCAATACAGAGTTCATCACTTTCATACATAGAACCTATATCTGGCATAAAAAGAATATCTACACCGGAGAGTTCACATATTTTCTTATCTGCTACCTCTTTTCTAGGGTATGCATCCAAATCTTCACCTTCCAAAAACTGAGTAGGATTCACAAAAATAGAAACAATTAAATTTTCATTTTCTTTTCTGGCTTGCTGAATAAGAGAAAGGTGTCCATGGTGCAAGGCTCCCATCGTAGGAACAAACCCAATACTGCCACTTAACGTTTGTTTCGCATTATATAGTTCATCAATCGTTTTTGCAATTATCATCTCTAACCTCGTATTTCGCTATATTTTGGTAGAATCATATCTAAATAATTAACAATTAAAAAGTACTTCTGCTCTTTTAATTTTTAATTTTTAATTTGAAAAAGGAATTTTTTCACTATGGACGCATACGAATACAGCGAACTATTAAAATCTCTCTCTAAAAAAATGGATAATATTAAAAATATTGTAAAGCCGGATGATCTGACAAAAAGACTTGATGATATTGAAGAGATGCAACAAGACCAGAACTTTTGGGATGATGTTACTAATGCAGGGAAAATATCTCAGGAAAAAACAAAGACTGAACGTATTTTGGAAAAGTATAACATTGCCAATGATGCCGTACATGATGCCCTTGAGTATTTTGAAATGGCAAAAGCAGAAAAAGATGAAGAGACACTTGAAATGCTTTATGAAGATTCCGACAGCCTTCAAGAAAGTACAAATGCCTTAGAAGTACAAATGATGCTAAGTGGCGAACATGATGGTGCCAATGCTATTGTTTCCATTCACCCAGGTGCCGGCGGTACAGAATCTCAAGACTGGGCAAATATGCTTTACCGTATGTACCTGCGTTGGGCTGAGCGTCATGGATTTAAAGTGGAAGGCCTTGACTATCAGGCAGGTGAAGAAGCAGGTATTAAAGATGTGAGTTTCATTATCAAAGGTGAAAATGCCTATGGGTACCTAAAGGTTGAAAATGGCATTCACAGACTGGTACGTATCTCACCATTTGACTCCAATGCAAAACGTCACACTTCATTCTCTTCAGTCATGGTATCTCCGGAAGTAGATGATGATATCGATATTGTGATTGAAGACAAGGACATACGTGTAGACACTTACCGTGCTTCAGGTGCAGGTGGACAACACGTAAACAAAACAGAATCTGCCATCCGACTCACACACATAGAGACCAATATCATTGTACAGTGTCAAAATGACAGATCTCAACATAAAAACAAAGCTGCAGCCATGAAAATGTTAAAGTCTCGTCTTTATGAGTATGAAATGGCAAAAAAACAAGCTGCACTTGATGGTGTAGAAAAGTCAGAAATTGGTTGGGGACATCAAATACGATCTTACGTGATGCAGCCCTACCAACAGGTAAAAGATACAAGAAGCAATCAGGCTTTTACCAATGTGGATGCAATTTTAGATGGAGATATAGATAAACTTTTAGAGGGTGTCTTGATCGCTCAAGCCAAATAAATCGACCCTACTTTTTATCTTTCTTTTTTTCTATAAATTTTGTGATGAATTTCGTGATGACAACAGCTAAAACAAGCGCCAGCAAAACTATGGAAGTGTTATAAAGTATACTCATCAAGTCCATTTTCATACTTGCAGCCTTAACACTTTATCTTCAAGTTTATAGGTACTGTCACAGCGTGCTGCCATACTTTCATCATGCGTCACCAGTAAAAGCCCTGCTCCCGTCTCTTTCGTATAATCCAAAAGTACATCCATCACTAACTCTGCTGTCTCATTGTCAAGGTTTCCCGTAGGCTCATCTGCAAAAATAATACGGGGTCTTTTACTCAATACTCTTGCTATAGAAATACGTTGTTGTTGACCACCCGAGAGTTCACCTATTTTATGACTCATGAGTTCTTTGATCTCAAGCTTTTCTAAAAGCCTGTCTTCTATTTGGGTAGCAGAGAGCATCGTTGCCACTTGCACATTTTCCATGGCAGACATACCTTTAAAAAGATAATGAAACTGAAAAATGATCCCTATATCATAACGACGCAGTGCTTCTATTGCTTCATCCTTTTGAGCATAAAGATCTTTAGCAAATAGTGTCACATTCCCTTTATCTGGTTTCAAAAACGTAGAAAAAATATGTAAAAGTGTAGATTTCCCACAACCGCTTCGACCCACAATAGCCGCACTTTGATATGGATTTAAAGAAAGGTTTACATTTGAAAAAAGAAGCGTATCAAAGCTATGAGAAATATCTTTAGCTTCCAAAAGAGGTTCTGACATTAATTAGTGCCTTTAAAATATTTTTGCATATTTTAACATAAAAAAGTAAGTAGGAAAGTTGTTTCTAAAAGTTTTAATTTAAATTATCAGTAATTTTTACAAAAATAGTCTTCTTGTTTGCTGTAGATTTGGTTGAACGGTGTGAGTGGAGTGAGAGAGTGTACGAGCAGTACATGACCGAACGAAACGAAGCCGTTCAGTCAAAGATGCAGTAAAATAGAAGAACTATTTTCCCATTTGTGCTGCAACTTC
>Ga0190303_1000786_pt1 | contig 13156 bp, 11 predicted proteins | sample 48700701_MG_FD_161672 | JGI IMG/M metagenome (GOLD analysis project Ga0190303, IMG submission 161672) | Hydrothermal vent sediment bacterial communities from Southern Trench, Guaymas Basin, Mexico - 4870-07-0-1_MG | ecosystem: Environmental > Aquatic > Marine > Hydrothermal vents > Sediment ...
GGAAAATAAGTATGATTCTATAATTGAACAAGGTGGAGTAAATTTATCTGGTGGACAAAAACAACGAATTTCTATCGCAAGAAGTATAGTTAGAAAGCCAAAAATATATATATTCGATGATAGCTTTAGTGCTTTAGATTTTAAAACTGACTTTAATTTAAGAAAAGCTTTAAAAGAACATGTAGAAGATGTGACTGTATTTATTGTTGCTCAACGAATTGGGACAATTATGAATGCGGATAAAATTGTTGTATTACAAGAAGGTAGAATAGTTGGGTATGGTAAACATAAAGAATTATTGAAAACCTGTGATGTTTATCGTGAAATTGCATTATCTCAAATGGATGAGGAGGAATTATCATGAGTGAAAAGAAAAGAACGCCTCAGACAGATAAAAAAGCCTCTCAAAACCAAGCACAGTCATTTAGACCAAGAGGAAGAAGGGGTGGAGGTCCAGGACATGGACTTTCAATGCCGGTAGAAAAAGCAAAAGATTTTAAAGGAACAATCAAAAGATTAGTTGGCTATGTATCAGAATTTAAACTTCAAATGAGCTTTATCGCTTTTTTCATCACCATTGTTTCTGTAGTAGCTGTTATAGCTCCAAACTATATAAGACATATAATGAATGATATGCAAAAAGCGCTTATTGGAGTTACGTCTTTTGCGGACGCTAAAGAAGAAATATTAAAATTTTTTCTAATAATAGTTATTCTCTATGTAGTTAGATATATTGTAGAAACTATAGCTTCAGTAATGGGAAATAAAGTTTCTGTTACTTTAGGTAAGAAATTTAGAACTACTTTAAGAGATAAATTAGAAAAATTACCTATTAAATATTTTGATTCAGAACAAACAGGAAATATTTTATCTGTATTTTCGAATGATGTAGATATTGTGACTAACTCAATCCAACAAACTTTAATTAGTTTGATTTCATCAACATTCTTGATTATTGGGGTTGTTGTTATGATGTTTATTATTTCTTGGAAACTAACAATTATTTCATTAGCAATCTTACCATTATATATTATATTCACTAAAATGATAGCCAAAAAATCGCAAACAAAGTTTATTAAGCAACAGCGTTTTTTAGGTGAATTAAATGGAGATATTGAAGAAGTATTTAGTGGAAATCAAGTTATAAAATTATTTGGAAAAGAAGAAGATTCCTATCAGAAATTCGAAAAAATTAATGAGAAATTAACCGATGTTGCTAAAGATGCACAATTCTTAAGTGGATTAATTAGACCATTAATGAACTTTATTTCCAATATTGGTTATGTAGCCGTTGTATTTGTAGGAGCTATATTAGCTGGAGCTACTACTCCTTTATTAATTGGAGATATAGCTATATTTATTCAATATCAAAAATCATTTGTAAACCCTATTTTAAATATTGCAAGTATAATTAATCAATTACAATCAACAGTAGCTGGAGCTGAACGTATTTTTGAGCTATTAGATAAAGTAGAAGAAATTCCTGAACAAAATCTTACTGAATTCTCTAAATCCGAATTCTCAGGTCATGTTGAATTTAAGGATATAGCATTTTCATATAAAGAAGATCAAAAATTAATAGAAGATCTAAACCTTGAAGTTTATCCAGGAAGACAAATCGCAATAGTTGGACCAACTGGAGCTGGAAAAACTACCTTAGTTAATCTGTTAATGCGCTTTTATGAAGTTAATGCAGGTAAGATTTTAATAGATGGTATAGATTCTACCGATGTAAAGCGTAAACATTTGAGAAAATTATTTGGTATGGTATTACAAGATACTTGGTTATTTTCTGGGACTATTAAAGAAAATGTTGCCTACGGAAGACCAGATGCAACTGATGAGGAAATAATAAACGCTTGTAAACAAGCGCATATTCATCATTTTATTGAAACATTACCTAAAGGGTATGATACGGTATTAAATGAAGATGCTGATAATATTTCAAAAGGAGAAAAACAGTTACTGACAATCGCTAGAGCTATTCTTTCAAATCCAAAAATTTTAATACTTGATGAAGCAACTAGTTCAGTTGACACAAGAACTGAAAGTTATATTCAAAATGCAATGGATTTCATGATGAAAGGCAAAACAAGTTTTGTTATAGCTCATAGACTTTCAACCATCAAAAATGCAAATTTAATTTTAGTTATGAATGATGGAGCGATTGTAGAACAGGGAAATCATAAAGAATTATTAGAAAAAAATGGAGTTTATGCAGATCTTTATAATTCACAGTTTTTAAATCAACCAACATAAAAAGAGGAAATTTCCTCTTTTTTCTTTCATTGATTAAGAAATTAGATTATAATATTACTTGAAAGTATGAGGTAGATATGAAAATAGGATTTATTAGTTTAGGTTGTGCTAAGAATTTAGTCGATTCAGAAATGATTTTAAATATATTAGTTAATGCTGGTTGTGAAATAGTAAATGATCCTTCTTTAGCTGATGCAATATTTATTAATACCTGTGGATTTATTAAATCTGCTAAAGAAGAGACATTAGCCACGATTCTAGAAATGCACAGATATGGTAAGAAATTAATAGTGACTGGATGCTATGCTAAAAGATATAAAAAACAATTAGAAAAGGATATGCCTTTTATTGATAGGATTATTTCTCTTACAGATTATCCTAAAATTCATTTAATCTTAGAAGAAGTATTTCGAGATAAGTCTCTTAAATTTCAACCATTAAAATATGAAAATAGGTTATTAACAGGTTCAATCTATACTCCGTATGTTAAAATCAGTGAGGGCTGTGATAATTGTTGTACCTACTGTGCTATTCCTTTGATTAGAGGTGGATTTCGTTCAAGACCAATGGATTCTGTCATAAATGAATGTATTAAACTAGTAGGTCAAGGAGCTAAAGAGTTAAACTTAATATCACAAGATACAACTAAATATGGAGCTGATTTAAGCCCCGATAAAAAATCTCTTTTGCCTGATTTATTGAAAAAAATATCGAAAATACCTGGAATTGAAATGATTCGCATTTTATATTTATATCCAGATGAAATTACAGAAGAGTTAATTCAAGAAGTAAAACATAATGATTTAATAGCTAATTACTTTGATATTCCAATCCAACATATTTCTTCTAAAATTCTTAAAAGAATGAACCGTAGAGGCAATAAAGAATTTTTAAAAAAATTATTAAATCATATTCGTGAAGAAATACCACAATCTATAATAAGAACAACATATATAGTAGGATTTCCTGGAGAAACTGAAGAAGATTTTCAAGAATTATATGATTTTACAAAAGAATTTAAGTTTGATCGTTTAGGTGTTTTTTCATATTCACCTGAAGAAGATACTTCTTCATTTAATTATGATGATCAAATTCCGGAAGAAATAAAACAAGAGAGATTAGAACGAATAATGTCTCTACAACAAACAATTTCAAGAAATAAAAATAGACTTCAAAAACATAAAATATATAAAACAATCATTGAAAATTATGATTTTGAAACAGACTTCTATTATGGAAGAAGTTATGCATTCGCTCCAGATGATATTGATGGAATGATTGTTTTTCAATCAAAAATAAAATTAGAAATTGGTGATGTAGTAAATGTAGAAATCAAATCAGTTTTTGATTATGATTTAATTGGAGATGCGGTTATAGAATAGGTGGATATATGAGTTTATTATTAGAAACAATTACATTAATTATTAAAGGATTTATAATTGGTATTGCTTTTGTTATTCCAGGAGTTAGCGGGGGTACATTAGCGATATATTTAGGCGTATATAAAAAACTTTTACACTCCATTGGTAATATATTTCAAGAATTTAAAGAAAGTTTGCAATTTCTGATTCCATTATTTTTAGGAATTGGAATTAGTATTGTATTGCTCGCAAAGATATTTGGGCTATTATTAGAATGGAATTCATTTATTGTCTTTGGCTTTTTTATAGGGTTAATTCTAGGAGGAGTAAAACAAATTTATCAGGAAGCTAATAAATCTAAATTAGATATATCCAGTGTTTTGTCTTTTCTATTTTCTTTTTCAATAATCATTCTTTTAATAATTTTTGGTAAAATTAAATCTAGTACTGGTATAGAACATATAGAAATTACTTTTAGTAATTTAATACTTGTATTTTTATTGGGGGCACTAGCTTCAATGACAATGATAATTCCTGGTATTTCTGGGTCGGCTTTATTAATAGTTTTAGGGTTTTATACAGCTATTGTATCTAATGTTGTAGGTAATATCTTTGATTTTACCAACATTGTATATAACTTAGAAATCATAATACCATTTGCACTGGGAGCTCTATTAGGGGTTATTCTAATAAGTCGTTTAATTGAATATGTGTTAGAACATTTTAATTCACAAACTTATTATGCAATCTTAGGCTTTATTCTAGCTAGTGTTATCGCTATGTTTTTTGAAATAAGAGATCCATCAACATCATTAGAGTTTACTAAACAAACACCGATTTATCAAAATGTATTTCAATATATTATCGATAATTGGGGCATTGTTATAATAGGAATTATTACATTTATTCTTGGTTTTATATCATCCAAACAATTATCAAAAATAGAGTTAAAAAAACAACCGGTAAGGAGTAATAATAAATGAAATATTCAAAAGAGTTAGAAGAATATATTCTTAAAAATAGACATTATCTTCATCAACATCCTGAATTAGGATTTAATTGTGTTAATACTCATAATTTTATTAGAGAGCAATTAGATTTGTTAGGTATTAAATATTATGATTATGTAGGTAAGTATTCAATTGTTGGGATAATAGAAAATGGAGTAGGTCCAATTATTGGACTAAGAGCTGATTTTGATGCTTTACCTATACAAGAAGAAACTAATTTAGAATTTAAATCAGTGAATAAAGGAATAATGCATGCCTGTGGGCATGACGCTCACACAAGTATGTTGCTAGGTGTAGCTAAATATTTATCTGAAAATAAAGATAAGTGGCATGGTATAGTTAAATTTATATTTCAAGAAGCGGAAGAAGGTCCAAGCCCTGGAGGGGCTATAGGCATTGTTAAAAGTGGATTATTAGATGACTGTGATTCTTTCTTCGCGTTTCATGTTAGTACAAGCGAAGAAGCTGGATTGTTTTTAATCAACGAAGGTGAAGCTTTAGCGGCAGCTGATACAATTAAAATAACATTTCATGGATTGGGAAGTCATGCTGCTTATCCGCATTTAGGAATTGATCCAATTATTATGCAAGCTGAGTTTATTAGTTCAGTACAAACAATAATTTCAAGAAAGAAAAGCCCTATGGAAAAAGGTGTGATTACAATAGCAAAAGTTAAAGCTGGAACTACACATAATATAATTCCAGATACAGCGTATCTTGAAGGGACAGTCAGAACATTTTCTGAAGATACAAGAACTATGTTTGAAAAAGAAATAAAAAATATGGCTAAAAATATCGCAAAAGCTCATGGAGGAAAAGCTAATGTAAATTATATAAGAGGATATAACGCTTTAATAAATACTAAAAGTGAGGCTTTGAAGTTTATTGAAGCTGCTAAACCAATATTTGGCGAAGAAAACATTAAAATTTTAAACACCCCTTCAATGGGAGCCGAAGATTTTTCTTATTATGTAAAACATCGTAAAGGCGCAATGGCTTGGCTTGGAGTTGGATATAAAGATAGATACAACTATCCAATTCATCATTCTAAAATGGAAGTAGATGAATCAGCGTTAATTAATGGATGTTATGCTTTAATAAATTTAGTCACAAGAATGGGAGAAGAGAATGTATTTAATTAAAAACGCAAACCTTATCAGTATGGCTGATATCAATTATGAAATCAAAGATATTTTAATTGAAAATAATAAGATATCTAAAATTGGAAAACTTAATGAAAAAGATTATCCTAACACTAAAGTTATCGATGCTTTAGAAAATTATGTGACACCAGGACTTGTAGATCCACATTGTCATATAGGCATTTTTGAAGAAGCAATAGGTTTTGAAGGGGCTGATGGAAACGAAGCTACATCACCAATAACCCCAGAATTAAGAGCCATTGATGCAATTAAACCTCAAGACACGGCTTTTCAAGATGCTCTTGAAGCTGGAGTAACAACTGTTTGTACAGGGCCTGGTAGTGCTAATTTAATAGGGGGTACATTTTGTATTTTAAAGACTTATGGTAAAACTATTGATGATTTAATAGTAATTGAAGAATCATCAATGAAAATGGCTTTAGGTGAAAACCCAAAAAGAGTGTATTCTAAGAGAATTCAAGCACCATCAACGAGAATGGCTTCAGCGGCATTAATAAGAGAAGCTCTTACTAAGGCAAAAGAATATAAAGAAAAACTTGATAAATACAATCAAGGTATATCGAGAAATAAAGACGTTAAAAAGCCAGAGTTTAATGCAAAATATCATTCTCTTGCTAGAGTATTTGATAATTTACCAGTTAAAATACATGCTCACCAACAAGATGACATAGTGACTGCTATTAGAATTATTGAAGAATTTGGTTTAGACGCAACAATTGAACACGCAACTGAAGGACATCTAATAGCTGATTATTTAAAAAAACATAACCAAAAAGTAATTATTGGACCTACTATTGGTTCGAAAACAAAATATGAATTAAGAAATAAAACCTTTTCAGCTGGAAAGCTTTTAAAAGAAGCCGGAGTTGAGTTCGCAATTATGACTGATCATCCAGTAATCATGATTGATAATGCTTTGACTCAAGTTGGTATTTTTGTAAGAGAAGGACTTGATGAATTATCTGCTTTTAAAGCAGTAACTATTCAAGCTGCAAAAATGAACCACATAGAAGATAGAGTAGGTTCAATTGAAATCGGGAAAGATGCGGACATCGTTATTTGGGATGGCCATCCTTTACATTATCTAACTAAAACAAATGTAGTTTTTGTTAATGGAGAAATTGCTTATCAAAAAAATAATTTATAATTTTACTAAATAATTAGTTAATTTTAAATGAAAATCAGAAAATTAAGTTTATAAACAGTATATTTTATGTATTTTTTCTTATTTTTTTCAAGAAATTAGTTATACATTTGATTTTTATGGTAAAATAATCTAGAGGTGTTAGAATGATAAGGTTATTATTTTTTGAAAAACCAACTTATCTTGATTGGCTAAATGACCATTATTGGTGGCCTGTTATTCTTTGCGTTCTTATTATTGCTTTAGGATTTTATTTTATTTATTTTTATAAGCCTAAACAAAAAAATATATTGATTACAGCTCAAGAGATTAATAATATAATCGAACTCTTTGGTGGAAAAGATAATATTAAAGCGATAAGCAAAGAAGGGTCCCGTTTTACATTCAATCTTGTAAAAGTTGAAGCTTGTAATTTAGAGAGTATTAAAAAACTTGGAGCTACTGGAGTTTTTATATCTGGGTCTAATGTTAAATTAATATTTCCTTTTAATGCAGATGAATTAATTAATATTTTTAAATAATTAAACGGAGGGGTTGTATTATGATTGTTGGTAAATATAAAATCACTTATGAAAACGGGTTAAATGCAAGACCAGCTACTAAACTAGTTTCAAAAGCAAATAGTTTTCAATCTGAAATGATTTTAGAATCTAATGATATAAAAGTTAATCTAAAATCAATCATGGGGGTTATGTCATTAGGAATTTCTGCGAATAGAAATATCAAGATAGTTTTTAATGGCGAAGATGAAGAAGAGGCATATAAGGCAATTTCTAGAGTTATCAATGATATTAATGATATGAAATGAAATAATACTTAAAAGTAAAATAATTATATTTCACTGTCTTTTGTAGTGTAATATAATTATTTTCTTATTTGGATGTGATGGTTTTTGAGAGATAAACAACATAAAATACAGATATTTAAATTTGGAATGTATGGTTTCTTGAAGAATTTGCGTTTTTATGAGCCATACCTTTTATATTATTTTACTATTATTTCTGGTCTTTCTTTATTTCAAGTAGGTATTTTATATTCAATAAGAGAAATTATAATTTATCTAGTAGAAATACCATCAGGAGTAATCGCTGATAGATATGGAAAGAAATTAGAACTAGTTTTCTGTTTTCTGTTTTATATTCTATCTTTTTCCATATTCTTTCTCGCTGGACAATTTTATTTGTTTGTAATAGGAATGATATTATTTGGACTTGGCGAAGCTTTTCGATCAGGTACACATAAAGCAATGATTATGCAGTATTTAGATATGCATGAAATTAAAGATTCTAAAACCAAGGTTTATGGTGGAACTAGATCTATGTCCATGTTAGGCTCAATGACTATGAGTTTGATTTCTATTATTTTTGTTATTTGGTTGCCAGAAGTTAGGTATTTATTCCTAATATCAATTATTCCCTATGCCTTGGATTTAATGTTAATAGTCAGCTATCCTAAATATTTGAATCATGCTGAATCAAAAAAATTTATTTTCAAAGAGTTTATTCACGAAAACATTCGTTCAATTAGATATTCCTTTAGAAATCGTTCAGTTAGAAAATTGCTTTTCGAGGCATCAACCTATCAATCAAGCTTTAAAAGTATAAAGGATTATATTCAACCAATTATTTTAACTATGTCTATGAGTATAATTCTCTTTACTAAGTTTACCTTGGATGAAAATCTTAAAATATATATTGGAATAATTTATGCTTTTATTTATTTAATAAGTAGCTTTGCCTCTAGAAATGCATACAAGGTAGTTGAAAGGTATAATACTAGGAATGTACTTACTGTCACATGGCTTTTAACAGGGATTATAATGATTATATTAGCGTTTTTCTTAAACAGTATTTTTGTGGTATTTTTTATCTTTGTTTTATTTTATATTTTCTTAAATATCAGGAGACCACTTATGGTTGAATTAGTTGGTAATGCTAGCGAACCTTCAAGAAGAGCTAGTGTTTTAAGCATTGAATCACAGATGACCTCTCTTCTAACAGCTATTTCAGCTCCAATTATTGGGTTTATAGCTGATAGAAGTATGCAGTTACTATTTATTCTTGTAGGAATTATAATGATGTTATTTTACATTTATAATTTATACTTTTCAACACACAAAAAACAAACTAAAATCAGCTAAAAAAAGTCAGATAAAATATTATATTAAAATTAAATTTCAATTAAAGCTAAAAGGCTTGATTCCCAAACAATTTAAGAATCAAGCCTTATTTAATTAAATATTTATTTTTTGATGTCCACTAAATGAGATTTGCTAAAAAAAATTAGCTTTTTATTTGCGCCCAAGACCAATTTTGCGTTTGCATTTTCGCATTTTTTTAAATGCATATTCACCCGCAATATCTCTCCCTCTATTTAAAATATCTTGAAGTTCCTTGGATTTAATAATTCTATAATAATTTTCTTGAATCGGTATTAATATATCACATATTAATTGACCTAAATCTTCTTTAAAATTCTTATAAGATGAATCTCTATACATAGATACAACTTCATCAATAGATATATCCTTACAACTGGCATAAATAGTTATAAGATTGGCTAAACCTTTTTGATTAATTGGATCATATTGAATTTTACTTAAAGAATCAGTTACGGCTGATTTTATTTTCCTTTTAATAGCTGCCTCATCATCAAACATTGTTATGAATCCTTTGTCATTGTTATTGGATTTAGACATCTTTTTATTAGGATCTTGAAGGTCCATTATTCTAGCTCCAACTTCTGGAATAATAGGCTCAGGAATTGTGAAAAAATCGCCATAATAATTATTAAAGCGATTAGCTATAGTTCTAGTTAATTCTAAATGTTGTTTTTGGTCTTCGCCAACGGGAACATAATCAGCATCATATAATAAAATATCAGCTGCCATTAACGCAGGATAAGTAAACAAAGAAGAAGTAATAGAAGTTTCCTTTTTAGAAAGCTTATCTTTATATTGAGTCATTCTTTCTAATTCACCTATATATACATTGGATTGTAGAATATATCCAAGTTCCACATGTTCTTTTATTTCTGATTGAATGAATAGAATAGTTCTCTCGCGACTAAGTCCAGCCGCTAAATACATAGCAGCTATATCAAGACTTCTTTTTCTTAATTCATGAGGGATTTGTCTTGTTGTGATTGCGTGCATGTCTGCAATAAACAAATAAAATTCGCAGTCACTCATCTTTTCTTGTAATTTAACGAATTGTTTTATCGCTCCTAAATAATTTCCTAATGTAAGTGTTCCTGTTGGTTTTATACCTGATAATATTCGTTTCATAATTAAACTTCCTCCTAAAAAAAATCGCCCTTGTAAAAGGACGATTTAACGCGGTACCACCTTAATTCTAGATTTAAATCTAGCACTTAATCCCTTAACGCGGGAAACGAATGTGATTAGCATTACTCCATGGTCCATTCATATAACCAGTTATAAGAATTTACACCTAACATTCTCTCTCTAAAATAACTAAATTATATTACTATTCCACTTCAACGTTTTTGATTAATAGAATTATATCATGATTTTAAAACTACTTCAAGTTCATCTACTAATTCATTAATTCTATTAACAACAGCTAAGAAAGGATTTTCAGTTGTTAAATCTACTCCAGCTGCCTTTAATTGCTTAACAGGATAATCAGAACCACCAGATTTTAATAAACCCAAATAATTATCAAAAGCATTTTCCACATTGTTTTTAACATTTTCATAAAGTTTCAATGAAGCTGCGAAACTTGTGGCATATTGATATACATAGAATGGGGTATAGAACAAATGAGGGATGTATGCCCAAACAAATTCTTTGACTTCTTCCTTCTTAATATCTAAACCATAGAATTCTTCATATAAATTTATCATAATATCAGATAACGCATCAGCTGTTATAGGTTGATTATTTTCTATTAATTTATGTGCTTCAAGCTCATAAATCGCAAACAAAGTTTGGCGATAATAAGTACTGACTATATCATCTATTGCTCTTTGTAATAACATTATCTTTTCTTCTTTTGTTGCATCACTTTTTTTAATTATATAATCTAATAAATTATGTTCATTAAAAGTAGAAGCGACTTCAGCCACAAATATAGTATAGTTTTGTAAAGACGTAGGTTGATTTTCACTTGCGTACATAGAGTGTATTGAATGTCCCGCTTCATGTGCTACAGTGAATACATCCGATAATGTCTTAGAATAATTTAATAGAATAAATGGATGTTGATTAGGCATTGAACTTGAATAAGCACCAGTTCTTTTACCTGGAGTTTCATAAACATCTACGAATCCTTCTCTTAATACTTCTTTTGCTTTATCTTGGAAATCTTTTGGAAAATGAGATATAGAGTTGAAGAATAATTTTTTAGCATCAACAAATTCATATTTTCTGTTTTCTTTCGCTAATTGTAAAAATCGATCATACGTATGAGTTTCAGATAAACCTAGATATTCCTTTCTTATAGCTAAATAGCGTTTTATAGTTTTGGTGTTCTTTCTAGTAACAGTAATTAATGAATGATAAACCTCAACTGGAATAGCGTTATTAAATAAATATGATTCAAGAGAAGATTTATAGTTTCTCGCTTTCATATTAGCATAATCAGAATCTAATACTGTTTTATAAATACTTGCATAAGTATTTTTGTGTGCTTTATAATACGAAAATACAGCTTCAAAAATGTTTCTTCTATCTTCCTCAGAATCGGAATTTTGAATAAAAGAACGATAATTAGAATTAGTAATTGTGATTATTTCACCATTATCTAACATAACATCACTAGATTCCATATCCGCAACTGATAGAGAAGAATACAAACTTCTACCAGAGTCTAATAATTGTGAAAAATTAGCCATCAAAGCTTCATTTGAATCATCTAAAATATGTTCCTGTCTGCGGAAAAGTTTTTCCATTGCAAATCTAAATTCCTCTAAAGATTTATCCTTGTCTATAAAATCCATAACTTTTTCTTGTCCTAAAGCAATCAATTCAGGTTCTTCAAAAGAAGTTGCTTGTTGAAGTTTGGAAAAAGCAATTTGAACTTTTTGCAATCTAGCTGAATTTTCAGAATTTTTCTTATTCAAATCAGATAATAACGAAGCGTATTGATAAGTTTTTAATCCAATGTTTTGTATTTCGTTTTGTAGTTTAAAATACCTTTGAAATGAATTAAAATCACCAAGCTTACCTTTATAAGAAGATAACTCTTCAATAATCTCAATTGTTTTATTAAAACCATCTTTCCAAGCATTTAATGATGGAAATAAATATGTTAAATCCCATTTCATAATTAGACCTCCTAAGTGTTCTAAATTCATTATATCATTATTCATAAAAAATGGTGTGTAATTTTCCTACAATATGTTATAATATTTAGAGAAAGTGAGGATTATTATGATAACACTTTACACAAGTTCTAGCTGTTCTTCATGTAGAAAAGCTAAAAGGTGGTTTGAAAGTTATAATATTGATTACCGAGAGAAAAATATAATAGGTATTAAACTTACAAGAAAAGATATATTAAATATGCTTAAATATTCAGAAAATGGATTTGAAGATATAATATCAACTAGATCAAAAGTATTTAAAGATAGTAATTTAAAACCGGAAGAGATGAAATTTTCTGAGCTAACTGAGTTTATTATTGACAATCCAACAATATTAAAAAGACCGATTATTATAAATGATCAAATTATGCAAACAGGATATAACGAAGATGAAATTAGAGCTTTCATTCCCCGAGAATTCCGTAAATTTATTAATTGTGAAGGTTGTGAACAAAACACCCCTGAACGAGAAAGAGAATATAAAAGTAGCCTAGAAAAAGCTTTAAAAGGCATAAAGTAAGAGCGGGAAACTGCTTTTTTCTTTCGTTATTTTAAAAAACATAAGTGAAAACGTTTTACCATTAACAAAGTTATTTGAAAAAAAACCTTTTTTCGTGTAGAATAGTGATGGTAAAAACAAATTTAGGAGGATATATATATGGCAGTTAAAGTCGCAATCAATGGATTCGGAAGAATCGGACGCTTGGCATTTAGATTTATGTTTGGAAATGAAGATTTTGAAATCGTAGCTATTAATGATTTAACAGACGCTGAACAATTAGCTTATTTGTTAAAATACGATAGTTCTCAAGGTAGATATGGAAAAAAAGTTTCTTTTGAAGGATCAGATTTGGTAGTAGAAGGAACTAAAATTCCTGTTTACGCTGAAAG